>Ga0213870_1001185_pt1 | contig 11864 bp, 8 predicted proteins | sample WICALVC2017_Meta_FD_160119 | JGI IMG/M metagenome (GOLD analysis project Ga0213870, IMG submission 160119) | Freshwater microbial communities from subterranean cave lake in Wind Cave National Park, South Dakota, United States - WICALVC2017 | ecosystem: Environmental > Aquatic > Deep subsurface >... | reverse complement strand
GAACAATTGGGTGGCGAAGAAGAAAAACCCAAGATTGAATACCTTGATAACGCGCAGAGCTTTTTTGGGTTTGTCGAAGGAAAAGACGTTGCAAAATCAGAACCTAAGGAATTAAAAGAAGTCAAAGTACCCGCATCTATTGAAGGGGAGCAAATTGCGGAAATCCCCCAGGAAGTTAAGCTTTCCCAAACGGGAAATAGAATTGTTCCCGTTATTCTTATTGGAATTAGTTTCGCTAAAAGATTTTTTTCAAAATTGAACTTGGGAATTTTAAAAAGAATTCCGATTAAATTGCCGGGCGGCGCAGGAGGAAGAAAAACTATAGTTCCGGTTATTGGCGGTCTTTTGCTTTTGTCTTTCCTCTCTTATTACTTTTTCTTTATAAAAGCAGACGTGACTCTGAGCGTTAAACCACGAATCGAAGATTTTACTCAAAAAGTTTTATTCTCAACTTCAAAATCTTCGGACTTTGACGCAAATATAATTGCCGGGCAGTTTGCGGAGGCGCAAGTTTCGGGCAGTACATCAAAATCGGCAACAGGCAAAAAAGAAACCGGAGATAAGGCAAAAGGAACGGTAACCGTTTACAACAATTCGCAAAATCTAATAACTCTTCCCGTAAGAACCAGGCTTACGAGAAATGATTTAAGTTTCTTTACCTTAACAGAGATTCAAATTGCATCAAGATCGGGAGTACCCTCCACTCCTGGAAGCAAAAATGTTGAAGTAGAGGCGGAAAATTTTGGTACCGAATACAATCTTCCCTCGGGTATAACATTTTTATCCGTTGCCAATAACCCTGATCTTGACGCTATAAACAGCAATGCTTTTTCGGGTGGAACAAAGAAAGAAATAACAGTTGTTTCGCAAAAAGATCTGGATGCTTTGGAGGATGATTTAATAAAGAAACTTTCGGACGAAGCAAAAACTCAAGTGCTGAACAAAGTCGAGGCGGGCAAACAAATTCTCCCGGAGTTTGCCAGTACAACTGTTAAGAATCCAAGTTTTGATAAAAAACTGGGAGACGAAGCAAGTAGTATTACTCTTAAAGGATCGGTAAGCTATAGAGCATTAGTCTTTAACAGAAATGATTTATTGGATTATTCCGAGAAACTTGCTCCTGATTCAAGTATTAGCAGAGATAATATTAAAATTGATTTTAAAAATATAGAAGCAATAAATGCTAACGAAATAGAAGCAGACCTTGCAGTTGAGGCAAGAATACTTCCAAAGTTTGATGAAAATGATATTAAAAATAAAATCTCAAGGAAATCTTTTAACGAAGCCGAAAATATTCTTCTTTCCCTCTCCGATGTTGTAAGAGTCTCTATTGGCTTTTCTCCAAATATTCCACTTTTGCCAAGAATCCTGCCTGCCGGAAATAATATAAGAATACAAATACTTGATAATGGCTAAATATTATTACCGCAAAACGATTTATTTTAAAAAAATTTTCCGCGGTTTTGGGGTTTTATTTATAATTTTCGGGGTATCGCTCTTTGGTTATATACTCTTTCCAGTTTTGTCATGGCAGATATTTTTTGCCGCAAGCTTCTCGCAAAATATTGATTACCCAATTCCTAAGACAACTGTTTTAGGCGCATCGACTTTTGAAAGCTTAATCTCCTCTGCCAATTTAGCCGGAGTGGATTATACAAATGCCAAAAACTGGTTTCCAAATTTTGATTATAAAGAAGGAGATCCAAAAATCCGATCTTACAATCTTTCAATTCCTGCAATTAATATAGAAAATGCGCAAGTTTCAACGCTTTCAGATGATTTAGGAAAACATTTGGTGCATTTTAACCCGACCGCTCCCCCTGACAAAGGAAACTCTGTTATTTTCGGCCATTCAACATTACCATATCTTTTTGATCCCGAAGATTACAAAACAATTTTTGCAAATCTTTACAAGGTAAAAGTCGGAGATGAGGTATGGACCACTGTTTCCGGTGTTTCCTATAAATATAAAGTTTTTGAGATTAAAGTAGTTGACCCGCAAGATACATCTGTTTTGGAACAGAAATTCGACAACTCTTATTTAACTCTGGTAACCTGCACTCCTCCGGGAACTGTCTGGAAAAGACTAATTATAAAAGCAGAGCTTGAAGAGATATAACTATGATAAATCAATTACTTTATTTTATATTTAGAGTCATAAGAGGAATCTTCCGCTATGCGTTAAGACAAATAGGAGGAAAAATGCAATGAATCCTACCACACTTGCTCTTTCTGCAATAAGAAAAAAGCTTGTCGGAAAACCGCTTACCTACAAGGAAATCTACGCAGTAATGGATGACATCTCCAAAGAAAAACTTGGCGACGTTTTAACGACCTATTTTGCCGCCTCGGGGTTTTCAAACGGATTCACAAATGAGGAGCTTTACTTTTTGACAAAAGCAATGGTTGAAACAGGAGAAAAACTTAAGTTTAGGGGAATTGTTGCCGACAAACATTCAATAGGCGGAGTTCCGGGAACACGGACTACTTTTATTGTAGTCCCAATTGTTGCAGCCGCAGGTTTTAAAATACCAAAATCATCAAGCCGGGCCATAACAACTCCCGACGGAACAGCAGACGACATGGAAGTTTTGGCTCCGGTTGATTTAACGCGAGAAAAAATCTATAAGGTTGTTAAAAAGACAAACGCCTGTATTGTCTGGGGAGGAAGTTTTAATATTGCTCCTGCCGATGATGTAATGATCCAAATCGAGCGCCCCCTTCTTTTTGAAAGTTATGATAAGATTTTAGTTTCCATAATGGCAAAGAAAATCGCATTCGGCTCAAACCATGTTGTTATTGATTTACCCTATGGAAACATGGTTAAAGTCCGTACTCTAAAAGACGCGAATATTTTGGCAGATAAATTTAAATATCTTGCTAAAATGTTTAGAATAAAAATTAAGGTTTTAATCCATAAAACAGATGAGCCCGCCGGGAGAGGAATAGGTCCGGTTTTGGAGGTAAGGGAAGCTTTAAGGGTTTTGCAGCAAAAAGAAAACCGCCCTCTGGATTTGGAAATAAGGGGACTTAATCTGGCGGCAAATCTTTTGGACCTCTGCCTTTTAGATAGTCCAAGGAAACTAAGAACATATGTTGAAAAAACTTATGGAAATTGTTTTGGATGGGCAACAGATATTTTGCGCTCGGGACGTGCTTTTAAAAAAATGAGGGAGATAGTTGAGGCGCAAGGAGGAAATCCAAATATAGACTCCGAGAAACTAAAACCCGGGAAGCACAAATTTGAAGTAAAGGCAGCAAAAAAAGGAATGGTAAAAAGCCTTAACAGCAAAAACATAACAATTATCGCAAGAATCTTAGGAGCGCCGGGCGAGCATAAATCCGGTATTTATTTAAATAAGAAAATTGGACAAAAGGTGGTTAAAAACGATACAATCTGTACACTTTACAGCGAAAATGTGTATAATCTTAAAGAAGCAAAAGACAGTCTTTCTAATTTTCCAATATTCGAATATTTGTAGATGAGAAGAGTATTTATTGCAATTTCTCTGCTTCTAGTAGCTTTGGTATTGGGTGGACTGTGGTGGATCAATGGAAATTCTCCCGCGAATGCCTCGGATAAAAAAACCTACACGTTTGTAGTCGGAAGAGGTGAACCTGTCAGAGAAATTGCAAGGAGACTTAAAGAAGAAGAATTCATAAGAAGCTCTGTTGTTTTTTTTCTTTTAACTAACTTTGTCTTAAATATTGATGAGAAAATTCAAGCCGGAGACCACAGAATCTCTCCTTCGATGACCGCTTCGCAGGTAGGGAGAGCTTTAACAAGTGCAACAAATGATGTTTGGGTAACAATAGTCGAAGGTCAAAGAGCAGACGAAATAGCCGACACACTAAAAGAAGATATTCCAAGCTACGAGGAATCCTGGAGAGAGCAGCTTAATGATAACGAAGGCTACTTATTCCCCGATACTTATCTTATTCCTAAAGACGCAACTGTTGAACAGGTCGTAGTGATTTTGAGAAGCAATTTTGATTCAAAATACCAAAGTTTGGATACTTCAAAAAGCGATTTTAGCAAAGACGAAATAGTAACTATTGCGTCTTTGGTTGAAAGAGAAGCAAGGCATGAAGAGGATAGGCCCCTTGTTGCATCGGTAATAATAAACCGGTTGGGAATCGGAATGAAGCTTGATATAGACGCGACAGTTCAATATGTTTTAGGATACCAGGAAAACGAAAAAGACTGGTGGAAAGAAGCTTTAACTTTTGAGGACTTGGAAATAAAATCACCTTATAATACTTATAGAGTAGCGGGCCTTCCGCCTACTCCAATTGCAAACCCGGGACTTGCTGCTTTACAAGCGGCAGTAAATCCCGCAAACACGGATTATTTATTTTATCTTTCCGATAAGGACGGGGTTAACCATTACGCCGAAACTTTGGAAGAGCACGAAGCAAACAAAGAAAAATACGGATTATAATTTAGCGGAAACGCCTTATTCCTCTAAAAAATCTTCTCTTAAGCTTTTTATTTTCTCCGTTTCTTGAAACTTTTATCTCAAGACTTTTAATTGATTTTGGCTTTTTCTCGCTTGGACTTAACTCCCCTTTTCCTTTTGTTATTAAAGATTTAACCAAAGATGCTAATAGTGAAATGCCCGAGAAATTTTGAGTTATCACCTCGGTTGTGTCTAAAACTTTATTAGCTTTGTTAATTGTGCTCTTTATGTCTTTTAAAACTAAAAATGCTTGGATTCCCAAAACCAGAAGGACGACTGCCAAAATTACAATTATTAAAAGCAGAATATTTTGAGGATCCATAACAAATAAATTATAGAGTATATGAAGGCTTAATTTCTACCCTTCGGCATATGCTCAGGGTTTTATCTCAACATGCCTTATGACTTTTGTTTCTCTATTAAATCTGTTAACGACTCTTATTGTAATTTGTGTTTTGCCTTCAAATAGGGTTATTACTTTTGTAAAATTCCCTTCGTTATCCAAGGACACGGGAAAATTTTCTACGAAAACTTGATTTGCAGGATCTGTTTTCCCCGAAATTGTAACATCCGATGTTTGGATAACCGCATTTTCCGAGGGGCTCTTAACAGAAACCGCAGGGTTAATAAAAGCGTCTCTGTACTGGAATAATATAAAAGTCAAAAGGCTTACGAATAGCACCAAAACCAAAAGAAGCGTTGAATTTTTAAATCTTCTTATCGAAAAGGAACTTTCCGGCAGTCCTTGGGGCAAAACTCTAAAGATTTTCTCCTCGTCAAACTCCCTTCTGAAAAGAGCGAGAGTTTCTTTCTCAGGAAGTCCTAAAAAAGAAGCGTAGTTTCTAACAAACCCCTGCGCATAGGAAGCGGATGGAAGTTTATTATACTCCCCGTTTTCTATCGCCTCCAAAAAAGAGGGTTTAATTTTTGTACTTTGAGAAACATCCGAAAGAGCCAACCCCTTCCTTAATCTTGTTTCCTTGAGTCTTTGGCCAATTCTTATCATATATTTCTAATTTGTGAACAGGGTCTGTCCGACTGAAAGGCAACTGAACGCCGTCGAGTCAAAGTTTAATTTTCAGTCAGAATATCTAAAAAGGCGTTCACTTAGCGAACGAGTTAAACTCAATTTTTCTTCTAAGTTAAGTGAGCGGCTCTTTCATGTCGTGGCAGACCTGGTCACTCAGTCTTATTTTCCAAATTTGCGATAAATTCATCTGCATTTGTGACCAAAACATCTCTCGGTTTTGAACCTTCTCCCTGCCCCACAACTCCCTCGGCTTCCAGCTGATCAAGCATTCTTGCCGCTCTTGAATATCCGATTGAGAGTCGTCTTTGAAGTAAAGATGCCGAAGCCCTGTCGTACTGACAAACAACTCTAATCGCTTCCGCAAACAATGGATCCCTTCCCGATGAATCAACCGCTATATTTCCTCTTTTAAGTCCTGTTAAAGGTTGACTCGTTACCTCTTCTGTATATTCAACCTCGGGAGTTTTGCTCTTTAAGTAATCGACCAGTTTTTTAACTTCTTTTTCCGAAACAAAAGCTCCCTGTATTCTTGTCGGTTTTGCCTGGTCGGGCGGAATGTAAAGCATGTCTCCCCGTCCTAGAAGTTTTTCCGATCCGGGCTGGTCAATAATGACTCTTGAATCAACCATTGATGAAACATTAAACGCAATTCTGCAGGGGATATTTGCTTTAATTAGCCCTGTTATAACATCAACCGACGGCCTCTGGGTCGAAACAACCAAATGAATTCCGGTTGCTCTTGCCATTTGCGCAAGTCTTGCAATTGCGTCCTCAACCTGAACCGGGGCAAAAGCCATAAGATCAGCAAGTTCATCTACAATGATAACAATATAAGGATAAGCTTGGAAACCGGAAAGCTCGTTAAAAGAATCAATATTCCTAACGCCATTCTCTGCAAATTTTTTATAACGCCTGTCCATTTCATCTATTGCCCACTTTAAGGACGCAAGAATTTTCTCAACCTCAACAATAACGGGAGTCATAAGATGAGGAATGCCATTATATCCTGTAAGCTCAACTCTTTTTGGGTCAATAAGAATAAGTTTTACCTCGGAAGGACTGGCTCTGAATAAAAGCGAACAGATAAAAGAATTTATCATAACCGATTTTCCACTGCCCGTTGTTCCGGCAATTAAAATATGGGGCATTTTTGCAATGTCGGCAACAAGAGGATTTCCCGAAACATCAAGCCCCAAAGAAACCAGAAGTCTTGATTTGTTTTTTGTCATAATATCCGAAGCAAGCATTGTTTTTAGAGAAACTACTTCCAAGTTTTTGTTGGGAATCTCAATTCCAACCAAATTTCTTCCCGGAATCGGCGCCTCGATTCTTATTTGGCCTGTTGGCGCTTCGGTCGCAAGTGCCAAATCATTAGCAAGCGCGGTTACTTTTGAAAGTTTTGTTCCTAATGCAATATTTAATGCGTATTGGGTAACAGCAGGGCCCAAATTTACCTCAACAACCTTTGCTCCGATTCCAAAACTTTGCAAAGTATTCTCAATCGTCTGGGCGGTTTTATTAACGTCTCCCCTGTCTGCTTTGTGCTCCGTAAGATCCGATAAAAGACTTAAAGGCGGATATTCCCAGATTTTTGAGCCAGTTGTTTTAACTAGGGTATCCGGTATTATGGGTGCTTCTTTTTTAGCTTGAGATGTCTGCGTAGGCTTAACAGCTGTCATGTTTTGGGATAAGCCTTTAATTGTTATACTTTTATCTTTTAAGTTAAATGATTTATTGCTTTTTAGGAAAGAGAGTAATGTTTTTGGGAAAAACCTTTCCAAATTCTTCTTAATATTAATAGCAAATTCGATCATCTCATCTATTGATGTATCAAAGAAAACGACTATCCCGACTAAAATTCCCGCCAGGAAAACTAAACTTGCTCCGATTCCCGATACCACATCGGATAAGACCAAATAAAGATAGAGTCCTAATTTTCCCGCTTGCAAAAGTCCTATTAAAGAAGTGAAGAAAAGCAAAAAACCGATTGATACATGGGGAGCAGCCAAGAAAATCCTAAGACGCAAAAACAAAAGACCAAAAAGTATAAGAACAAACGGAAAAAGAATCGCAAAAATCCCAAACTGCTCTTCCAAAATATTGTTTATAGCTACAAGATATTCGCCGTTTTTGCTAAAAGAGAGAAGCGATATACCACCGATAAGAATTAGGAAAAATGAGAAGATTGAATATATGGTGTTTTTCCTCAGTTTAAGCTTTAACCTTTGCCTATAAACTCTCCTTCTCATAGATAGATTATACTTCTATTACGACTGGGAGGACAAGGGGACGGACGCGTAAATCGCGGAGAATTACTCTTTCCGATACGTTACCTATAAGTTTTCTGATATATGACCAGTTAATTACTCTCCCTTTTCTTTTTGACAAAGATTTTTTAACATTATTTGAAAGTTTTGAAATAAGCATCTTTTCAGGAAGCGAAATACCTCTTGTAATAATATCCAGTTTTATAAGTTGTCCTGTATCGGAGTCCACTTCCGACAAAACAATGACAATTCCTCCTTCGGAAAGTTTTTGCCTGTCCATTAAAATAAAATTTTCCATCTCTCCTCCGATATTATCAACGTAAACATTCTTTGAATGGAATTTTTTGCCAAACCTTGCGCCGTCTTTGTCAAAAATTATCGGAAGACCGTTGTCCGGCAATAAAATATCTTTCGGATTTCTGCCCATTTTTAAAGCCATGTTTTTATAAGCTGCCATGTGTCTAAAACCTCCGCTTATAGGAACTAATTTTTTAGGATTCAAAAGTTTTATTAAATCGGAAAGCTCATCCTGCGACCCGTGGCCCGAGACATGAAAATCGGAAGTTACTCCGGAATACAAAACCTTTGCTCCTTTTTTTGCGATTGTATCTATAACTTCATAAACATAAATCTCATAGCCGGGAATTGGGTCTGCTGAAAAAATAATTGTGTCATGGGGCCTAAGCTTTACTTCTCTTATTTCATCGTTTACAAATCTTGTCATTGCACTTTCTTCCTGCCCCTGACTTCCCGCTACAATTAGAGTTAAGTCCGAGTCTTTATAACTTTTAGTCTGCGGGAGAGTTATTTCTGTTCCCGCTTTTATTTTAAGGTAACCTAAATCTTTTCCAATGTCTCTCATCTTAAGAAGCGACCTTCCTATAAAGCATACTTTTCTTCCGACTTTTTCGGATGCCTCTATAACTTGGTTAAGCCTTGCAATATTTGATGAGTAGGTAGTTACGATAAATTTGCCCCAAGTGTTTTTTATTTCTCTTTCAAAGTTAGCGGGTAAAAGAGACTCCGATCTTGTCCGTCCTTCTTTTTCGGCTCCCAGGCAGTCCGAAAATAAGGCGGTTATTCCCATCCTTCCCGCCTCTTTTATTTTTTCCAAATCCGATAAATTTCCGTCATATGGATTTGGGTCAAATTTAAAATCAGACCCATGGTAAAAATTCCCAACCGGAGTTTTAATAAAAATATGAGAGGTATCGGGAATTGAATGAGTGACTCTTATAAAAGTAACTGTAAAGTCTCCTAAGTTTAGAGGTTTATTAAAATCGGCATGTTGAACGCTTGGAGATTGCTTGTATTCCTTGAGTTTCCCGTTTGCAAAAGTCGCTGCCATTCTGGTTGTAAAAATCGGAAATTTTGGAAGATTCGGCAGAACAAAAGGCAAAGCTCCAACGTGATCCTCGTGTCCGTGGCTAATTACCATCCCGACTATTTTTTTCTTGGTTGTTTTAAGGTATGAGATATCGGGCAGAAGAAGATCAACGCCCAACATTGTTTCATCGGGAAAACCCAAACCGCAGTCAACAATAAGAATTTGGTTTTGGAGTTCATAGAGGTACATGTTCTTGGTAACATCACCAATACCTCCTAAGGGGATAAATGATAAAGAGTTCATCTTCTAAATCGGGGACGCCTTTGGAAACCCTGTCTTTCTCTTTTAAACTGCATAGATAACGGGTGTTCTCCTCTTGGCTGTCTTCCCTGACCTCCGCCGGCCTTATCGTCCATTAGCATTGATAGATTTATTCTTCCCTGTTCATCAATCTCTACAACTTTAACTTTTACCTTTTGCCCTACACTCACAACATCTTTTGGATCTTTAACAAATTCATGCGACATTTTGGAAACATGGACCATTCCTTCCTTTCCCGGCAATATTTGCACAAACGCTCCGAAAGGAAGAATTCTTTTAACCTCTCCGTCAAAGGCCTCTCCCGGTGTTACTTCGCGGATTAGACCTTGAATCCAGCTTACTGCTTTTTCGACCTGCTCATCTGTGGTTCCTGAAATTGCAACAGAACCGTCATCTTCAACATCAACCACTGCGCCGGTTTCGGCGATAATTGCTTTTATAACTCTTCCCCCGGGACCGATTACTTCTCCAATTTTATCAACCGGGACTTTAACCAGTTCGATCTTTGGCGCGTATTTTGAAATTTCCCTTCTTACTTGTGGAATAACCGAAAGCATTTTATCCAAGATAAATAATCTTCCCGCCTTTGCTTTTTCGAAAGTTTCTTTAATCTGTCGCAGGGTTAGCCCCGGAATCTTAACGTCTAGCTGAATTGCCGTTATTCCGTCCCTACTTCCCGCGACTTTAAAATCCATGTCTCCTGAAAAGTCTTCAAGGCCTATGATGTCTGATAAAAGTACGTAATTCTCATCTTTTGAAACCATACCTATTGCCACTCCAGCAACAGCATTTTTAATCGGTACTCCTGCGTCCATAAGAGCCAGAGTTGATCCGCATGTTGATGCCATGCTCGTTGATCCGTTTGATGAAAGAATTTCCGAAACTACTCTTATTGTGTAAGGGAAAATTTCCTGTTTTGGAATAACCGCTTCTAAGGCTCTCTCAGCCAGTGCTCCGTGTCCGATTTCACGCCTTGAAGGACTGCCTATTCTTCCCGTTTCTCCGACAGAATAGGGCGGCATTGAATAGTGGTGAATATATTTTTTTGTTTCTTCTCCTTCTGCCGATTCGATAAGCTGCTCAAGTCTTGGGCTTCCCAAAGTTACAACTGTTAAGGCCTGGGTTTCGCCTCTTTGGAAAATTGCGGATCCGTGGGTTCTTGGAAGAACCGAAACAAAAGATGAAATTGGTCTTATTTCATCCGGTTTTCTTCCATCGGGACGTTTCCCATTTTTTAATGTATTATCCCTAACGCCTTGGTAAAGAACCTTTTCGATTGCAGAAGGGAGAACTACTTTATCAAGCTCGATATCGGGATTTTTTAGTTTCTCTTCTTCAAAAATTCTATCTACAAGTTCTGTTGCGCTTCCCCCTGACTCACGGGCAATGCTGCCTTTAATGAGATCTGAAACTTCTTTTTTGTAAGATTTTTCAAGTGTTAAAATTAACTCCGAAAGTTTAACGTCTTCCTTTACCTTTTCTTTTTCGGCCCCGACTTTCTTTGCCATTTTTTCGATAAATTCTATAATTTTTTTATTTTCCCCTTGCGCTTTCTCCAAAGCTTCCAAAACTATATCTTCCGGAACCTCCAAAGCTCCCGCTTCTATCATTAATGTTTTGTCAACACTTTGTGAGGCAACCAAATCAAGCTGGGAGAATTCAAGCTCTGCTCCGCCGGGATTTACTATAACTTCGCGGTTTCCGTTATCTTTAACAACTCCCATCCTAACTGCCGAAACAGGACCGTTCCAGGGAATTTTGGAAAAGGTCAATGCAGCCGAAGTTGCAATAATTGATAAAATATCAGGCTCATTCTCTCCATCGACAGATAAAACAGTAACTACAACCTGTACTTCTTTTTTAAAACTTTTTGGAAATAGGGGCCTTATTGAGCGGTCTATTAGTCTTGCGGTTAAAATTGCATCATCCGATGGCCTTCCTTCCCTTTTGACCCATCTTGATCCTTTAATTTTTCCTCCGGCATAAAGTCTTTCGACATACTCAACAAATAAAGGAAAATATCCAAGATTACTCTCTTTCCCCAAAACCACGCTGACTAGGACCATGGTATCGCCAAGTCTTGCTAAAACAGCTGATGTTGATTGCTGGGCGAGTTCTCCAACTTCTAAAGTTAGGGGTTTACCCGCGATTTCCAGCGTTTCTGTGGTTTTCATACGTTCAATTTCATTCTTTAAGGCCGACTCTTTTTGCAATCGTAGATGAGCGGTTTTTGTCAACCTTCTCTAAAAAGTTTAAAAGCCTTCTCCTTTTTGCGATCATAGATAAAAGTCCCCTTCTTGAATGGACATCGTGCGCATGAGCTTTTAAATGCTCTGTTAATTTGTCTATTCTTCTTGCCAAAAGGGCAATCTGAACCTCAGGCGAACCTGTGTCTCCTTTTACAGTTTGGAACTCTTTAATGATGTCTTTCTTCTGCGAAGGGCTAAGCGGCATCGTAA
>Ga0213870_1001184_pt1 | contig 11874 bp, 11 predicted proteins | sample WICALVC2017_Meta_FD_160119 | JGI IMG/M metagenome (GOLD analysis project Ga0213870, IMG submission 160119) | Freshwater microbial communities from subterranean cave lake in Wind Cave National Park, South Dakota, United States - WICALVC2017 | ecosystem: Environmental > Aquatic > Deep subsurface >... | reverse complement strand
GCCATGTGCGGGGTTGACAAGTTGCAATCCACCAGTACAACCTTTTGCCCATAGTTCTTCAATGCATAGGCTAGATTCACAGCCACGGTAGTTTTTCCCACACCACCTTTACCAGAAACAACCCCCATTACACGAACCATACCATTCAATTAGAATTTCGTGAATTTACCAAATAAAGATTAGCTAAATACAGTTTCTTTCTTAGGTCTTATCAAATAGTAGCCGAATATAGCCATAAAAAAGCCAGCAACAGTATATGTTATTTCAAAACTAGCTGCCGTCGGTAAAGCGGAGCGTGATGTCAGTACAAAGAAGCCCGTAAATCCAGAAATAAACGGCGAAATCATTAAAATCAGTCCTGTAATTAGAAGCAGCCAACCCAGAACAGTCTTGAGTACCATAAGTTAAAATTGTTTTTGAACTTTAACTATTTACAACATTTACCGCTAGGTATTGAAAAGCCATGAGGGCACTTTTTTGGGTGTTTAACCAAAGTACAAAGCGCTTCAGAGAACTTTTCTGTCATCAAATGTTCTATGCCGCATGCAATCCTCTCATCAACAGGTATCTTGAACTTCATTGCCATCAACGCCTCCACCAGCCTGTAGTTTCTTATTATCCTTCTCCCTACTTCCAAACCCCTTTTAGTAAGGACCGCACCGTTCCTCGTGTACTTAACAAGCCCTAAAGCATTCAACCTCTTCAGCATCTCAACAACACTGGGAGCTGATATGTTCAAAAGTTTTGCAATGGACTTCACCTTCGCCGGCACTTCATCAGATTCTTGAAGCAGGTAAATGGCTTTAACATACATTTCCGAATGTTCCGTTTCAACCGGTTCTATGAACAAATGCTCGACATACGCAGGTTTGCTCGAAGATTTTTCCATGATACCACAAGTTTACATGAAATTAGGCTAACCTAAATATTTAAATACTTGTTGATACTAATTTAACCTAGAAATTAGGCTAACCTAATAAGTGATAAAATGGGCGGTATATTCATCTTGCTAAGCATTATCGGAATAGTCATAGGTCTATTCTTAGCGAGTACAGGTCTTAACGGTCAAGGGTTAGGAGCAACCGCAACTTTGATTGTCGGAATTTTCTTTACAATAAAAGAAATCCTAGATATCCTCAACTCAAGAGGATAGATGGAGTATTTGGCAGAACCTGCAATAGAACTCTCATAAAATTTTCAAAAGTTCCCTCACATCGTCAATCTCACGATCCGCTTCTGAATTTTCTACTTTCCCCTGCCAACTCTGCCCGTATCTAGCCAAAGCGGTCTTCATGCCAACCTTTTTTGCAGGTATTATGTCCCTGCTTATCCAATCGCCAACCATCATTATTTCCGAAGGTTTCAAACCAAGCATGTCTATAGCCCTTTCGAACGGCAGGCCAGTATGCTTCAAACTACCTGAATCGTCCAATGTAACTACTATATCAAAATATTTTTCCAGTTTCATTTGATAAAGCCTTGTCCAAGCCTGGAATTTCGGGGCATCAGTGACTATCCCTAGCTTGTAACCTCTTTTCTTCAGTTTCTTTAAAACAGGTTTGACATTAGAGTAAGGTTGCATCAAATCACCCTTGACTGCCCTGTATGCAACCACACCCGCAGCCAAGATCTTCAAATCAACATACCCCAAAACTTCTGTCAAAAATTCGTTGAATATCTGCTGGTATTCTAAACCATGCTTGTGAAACAACTCCTTCAACAACTGCCGACCGTCTTTTTTGTTTATTCTCAATCCGGCTTTGATCATCGCATATAAAGCGGCATCCGTAGCGTTCCTCTTCATTTTCATGAAATCTATCAGGGTATTGTCCAAGTCAAACAGCACAGCTTTAATCATGACATCACCCAAAATATATACAACAAAATACATTTGAAACCATATAAAATATTTAAATAACCAAATAGAAGTTAAATGTTAGGGTAGACGAAATGAGTCAGAGCCTATTAAAGTCATTCCTAATGAAGAGTACTGTAGTCTACTCTATATGTTATCAAAGGTTTTGGGTTATCGCTTAGTTTGGGATGACTCCGTTCCTGTTTTTATCATCGGACGACCTAATTGTTGCCCTCAGAGAATATTGAATTGGTTTTTAGGAAAGAGCTGTTAAACAACCCCTCAGAGGATTCTAATTGAAATCCCCAATTGCTTTAGCAGTTCCCTAAAAAATTTCACTTTTGAAGTGATTCGATGGTTTATGTTAAGTTTAGATGTATGGTTTGCGGGGATTATATAGAGGAAGTTTTCGATTTTAGCAGCCAGTTTGATAGATTCCCTTCGAATTTTAATATGCAAATGTGCGATGCCCACAGCAGCAAACCATCGGAAGTGAACCTGACATAACTTTAAATTTTCCGTTTCTTGATTAATTTTGATGAACAGCGTAAGGCTTTCTGCAAGCGGTATTGCAACATACAGCCAGTGCCAAAGAAAATTCTATCACAGGCATATTGAGAAACTGCCAGAAAAGCCAACACCGCAAAAGGTTAGAGGAAGCATAGTGCACAGGATTTTGGACGAGTTCTTCAATGTGGTGGATTTGCTTACCATACCAAAAGACAAGCACTGGCATGACATGTGGAACGGTTTCAAGGGGATTCTAAATTCTCTGCTCGAAGCCGAATGGAGGAAGATAGGTACAGCCTATCCGGATTGCTTCAAGGACGAAAAGCAGAAGCAGGAATTTTTAGATGACACCAAAGAAATACTAGATTTCTATTCGGCTAAATTAGCATTTGCATTGTTCAACAAATTAAAACAATTGAAAAATTCCAAGTGGTTTACTCATGATTTGAAACGGTTCTTTTATCCTAAGGATAGGGAATACAAGCTGGAGTATCTTGAACAGAACATGATAGGTTTTGTGGATAAGACGATGAGCTTGATTGGTGGTGGAGTTGCGATAGTTGACTACAAAACAGCCAAGACAACATTGCCGCATTACATATCCAAAGAAGACTTGAAACAATGCAAGGTTTATGCCTATCTCTGGAAATCTATTTTTGGCGAAGCGCCGAAACACATATCAGTCTTCTATCTGCGTGATGGCGAGAGCGTTTATTATCCTATAACCGAGAAGGATTTGGAGGAGATAAAAAAAGATGTAGAAGAAATAAGGGGAAAAGATGTTGACAAGGAAAATTTTGCAAAGAATGTTACCAGATTGTGCGATTACTGCGATTATTGGAATTTGTGTTTTAAAAGCAGGGAAGATTATGAGAAACAACTTACAAGCAACAAATTAAGATGATTAGATGGATAAAGAAAAGATTTTGTCTTTACATGTTTATACTGATGGCGGCTCGAGGGGCAATCCAGGCAATGGGGCTATAGCTTTTGCAATTTATGATGACAAAGGAAAACTCCTTAAAGAAAAATCAGAAAGCATAGGCATATGCACTAATAATGTTGCGGAATATAAAGCATTAATTGCCGCATTAGAAGAAGCTTCTAATTATTGCCAAGGTGAAATTTTCTGTTTTTCCGATAGTGAATTTATGGTTAAACAATTAAACGGCAAAAATAAAGTTAGAAAGAAACATATTAAAAAATTATATTTAAAAGTCAAAGATTTGGAGAAGACGTTCGAAAGTGTAATTTATTCCCATTTGCCTAGAGAAAATTCACGAATATCAAAGGCCGACAGATTGGTAAACAAAGAATTGAATAGTCAATTAAGAAAAAAATAAGATTCGATTTTTGATGAACTGCGATGTCTGTGATAATGAGATGAAGAACCTAGAGCATTGCAAATACTTGTGCAACTATTGCGGTAGGACGATGGACTGTGCAGATTTGTCTTGACTTACCCAAGACTTTTGTCAATATCTTCCAATATAGAACCAACATTGTCAACACTACTTCCAATGTCAGTTATCTGATTGGAAGCCTGTTCAGTGCTTTTGATAGTTGTTTGTTTCGCAGCAGGAGCGCCAATCTTAGACAAATCTAATTGTCCTTGTTGGTTCAAAATATACAATACTGCTGCAAGCACTATCGCTGCAATTATTACCATTTTTGTAATCACAATTCCTTTCATTCACTCATCTCCTTAAACAATCTACACATTCGCTGCATTCCCCTATATCACAAACACCATTATTCAAGCAGCCTACGCATGCTTGAACACCAACTGGTGCAGGGCTCACTGGTCCTTGCTGGCCAACTCCACCACAATCTTGTGGACAGGCATTTGGGTTAGCTTGCTCAAATGCGTCACAAACATCATCTGGACATTTTTGTCCTCCAAATCCTGGTCCACCTGGGCCAACACCAGATCCTTGCGGTTCAAATCCTCCAGGTCCACCAGGTCCGAACCCACCCGGCCCTTCAGGCCCAAATCCGCCAGCTCCAGGTGGAGGCCCTTGTAACTTATCCTGCGGGCAAATATCTGGATTAGCTAAGCACCATTGATAACAAACTTGAGGACTGTTTCTGCAGAATTTATCGCATTCTGAAGGTCCTTTACATCCACCCGGCCCTTCAAATCTTCCTGGTCCAGGTCCACCCGGCCCTCTTCTTTCAAACTCTGCTGGAAACTCGCCACTAGCTATCCTTCCTAGTTCTTCTCTTGGCGGCGGACTGCCATACGCCGGATGTTCATTAGTCCACTGCACACAATCATCATAATTATCCAAACAATACTGTGCACACTGTCTAATTTCTGTACATCCACCCGGCCCTCCTTCTGGTGGCGGGAAGTCTGCACCACCTGTATGACCACCCGGCCCTCCAAACTGTTTCATCAATTCAGCCATAGGTCCTTCACAATGTGGTATGAAGTCTTCTGGCCCACGAACACCAAACGAATATTCTTTGAATTTGCATGTCATTTCATATGGTGGATTAACTCCTGGAATTATTCCTGGTGGCGGTCCCATGTCATCAGGCAATCTTGCTTTAACAATGCACGTAGCCCCATCCAATCCAATAACTGTAATCGTCGGTCCATTGCTCCCTTCTGGTTTGAATGTCACAGGGTTGCAAATTCTGAATGCTCTATCGAAACACAATCCATCAGTTCCGCAATCACCGCCGCTCTCTTCAACATCCTCTATATCAGCAGTTTTAGCTTTAATTTTCTTGCTGGCTTTAATGCTGTCTTTTACCTCATCGCTATTGCTGAGCATCATATAAACGATATCCTTCAATGTCACTTCCCTCAAATGCTTTATATCACGCTTTATCTCAATCACATCGTCTACTGTCAAAGAATCCAGCCTGTTTCTTATCCCCTCTCTTATTTCATCAACTCTTTCAGCAGCAGACTCGAACATGCTTGCAATTCTGTTGAATCTCTCCTCATCCTCATCGCCCCTTCCAGCATAGAATGAAGCTATATTTTCTGCCTCATCAGATAATTTAGCCAGTTCAACTTTGAGTTTCTCCAGCTTCAGTGCAATCCCCAGCAATTCAGTAGCCTCTGGCACCTCTTCAATAGGCTCTACAAAAGTATCCCTCTCATCACCTCTACTGATGCAGTTGGCATAAACAACACACGCATTCTCATCCTTCTTTACCACCATCTCCCCTCCTACAGCCTGGCATTTTTCAAAAGCCTCTGCCGGCACTTCTTTGGCGCAGGTATCTTGTGCCGTTTCACCACACCTGTAGAATGCACACCCATTCGGATCAATATCCTTGACTATAGGCAAACCTTTTGCGCTGCATTGATTCTCCAGCTCCAGCTTTGTTTCGGGTGTTGGCAATTGGCATTTGATATCATTTTTCAGCTGGGAGCACTTAGCAATTTTACATCCGCCTTCAAATGCTATGGCAGGAGCCAAACCCGTTGCTTTGCATGCTGATATAGCAGATTCAACCTCACTCTTGGTTGGACATTTAGTGTGCCCTTTTATTGGATCTGGCAAAATTTCCTCGTCCGTAAACCTGCAGTCAACGAATTTGCAACCGCTCGGGTCACTGAATGTAACAGCCTTGCCTCCTTGCTTGGCGCATTTGCTTGCGATAGCCAACTGCTGCTCATCAGCCGGACATACTGATGTCTTGTCGCAAACAACTCTGCTTGTTTGTGTCTTCGGATCGAACTCTTGCCTGCAACTTTGAGGAATGCAGTTATAACCAATTGAACACCCTTTGTTATCGAAAAGAGGCACTAAACTACCATCGGTACACTGAGGTTTGTATACTGCAACATCAGGACATAACCCACCAGGCGGTCCTGTTGAAGCACAATAATAACTATTAACGCATCCATTCAAATCAGTCGTCTTCGCCAGTTGGTCGGGTGGCAAACATTTAATCGTTGGCGGTGGAGTTGGCGGACACACTCTAGTATCAGTGTCAGCCACACATTCATAGCCAGTTATGCATTTGTTGGCATCGAATATTGGTTTTGAAAAATGTCCAGCTAGACAAGGTTTGAATGCCGGAACAACAGGGCAAGTTGGAGGTGGTTTGAACTCATAAGCCTTCTTCACACAAGCGCCATTTTCTTCCAAACATTTGAAGCCTGAAGGAGGTACAACAGCTGGGCATAACATAGTTGGTGTGATTCTGCTGCAACTATCCCCGCACCAACCGCAATAGCCTATAGACGGCGGAGGTGGTGTTTCGTATACACATTTACCTTCTTTGCATACCTGAGTAGGGCATGGCGCTGTAGCACAAAATACTTGTGGACAATCAGCATTTGTTTTGCATGCAGGCTGCACACCTATACCGCAATCGCTTGGACAGGATGTTGCACTTTCACTTCCGCTGCATATCTTATCTCCACAGAAGCCTCCTGTCACAGGGCATGCTGATGACGAACAATAGCCACTTCCCCCATATTGCGGTAGACACCAGCTCCCGCCAGCGCCTTGGCATGATGTTTGCTCATAACAATTCCATAGGGATGATTTATCGCATGTGTATGTGGGGCATGCTGTAGTTGAACACCAACCAGTTGATGTAGCAGGTGCTGCTGTACCAGGTGATTTACACCAATTCCCTCCAGCGCCTTGACACGATGTTTGGTCATAGCAATTCCATGCTTGCGATGACGAGCATGTTGGACAAGAAGCATCGGAGCAATAACCTCCTGACGTTCCTCCAGACGTCGGGCACCAATTTCCTCCAGCCCCTTTACAACTCGTCTGGTCATAGCAGTTGTATTTCTGCGTTGAGGTACACTGCGGAGGTGGACTAGAAGAACAATAATTATTATACCAGTATCCACCAGCTGTTTTACACTCCGTTTCAGTCTTGCAGTTCCATACATTTGCCTTGTCGCATGTATAAGATGGGCATGAATCAGAACACCAACCACTTCCTCCGTACTGCGGTGTACACCATTTACCGCCAGCGCCTTGGCATGATGTTTGCTCATAGCAATTGTACTTTTGGGTTGAGGAGCATTGTGGTGGAGGAGACGATGAGCAATAATTATTATACCAGTATCCACCAGCTGTTTTACAACTCGTCTGGTCATAACAGTTCCATACCTGCGATGACGAGCATTGAGGCGGTGGTGATGACGAGCAATAATTATTATACCAATAAGCGCCTACTGCTTTGCATTCAGCTTCAGTCTTGCAGTTCCATGTATTAGATTTATCGCATATATAAGACGGACAAGTGGATGTTGAGCTTGTACAGTAGCCAGTTGATCCACTAGAGCCAGTGCACCACTTAGCACCAGCATTCGTGCAGCTTGTTTGATCGTAGCAGTACCAATAATTTGTAGATGAGCAACTGCTTGCTGAAGTACCACAATCGCTTGGACATGACGTTACTGTTTCACTACCTTCACAAACTTTATTCCCACATACAGCAGTGGTACCACCACCGCAATCGGTAGGACAACTTACAGCACTCTCGCTACCACCACATATCTTATCCCCGCAGTATCCTGTAGTTGTTCCACATGCGGAAGATTGAAATACACTATTACAACAATAACCAGAGTATTGTGTTACACCACCACACTGGCATCCTGAAGAGGATATTGGACCTTCACCACATACCTTGCAATCAGACGGGCAGGATGTTGGTGTTTCACCGCTTCCACAAAAATTATTTCCGCATGTTTCACCAGTGCTTGTTCCACAATCTGATGGGCAAGACGATGAAGTTTCTGATCCACCACATATCTTATCCCCGCAGTATCCTGTAGTTGTTCCACATGCAGTTGTCTTGTAAACATTGGAACAACAATAACCAGAATAGTATGGAGTACCACCGCAATTACATCCTACTGTTGGAATTGGTCCTTCGCCACAAGGGCTACTTGGTCCTCCTGATGGAGTTGGATATGAATAAGGTGCAGTTCCACAATCAGTCGGACAACTTATAGAAGTTTCACTCCCACTACATACCTTATCCCCGCAGTATCCTGATGGTGGTGTTGGATAAGCATACGCCGTGCTGGTCTCGCACGTATAACTGGTCAAACATCCCTGGCTATCATAATTATATTTTAAATATTGCCCAGACGCACATGTTGGTGGTGTTGGCGCAGTTGGACATGTTGTAGTTGGTGTTGGATATGAATATGCTGGTGTCGTGTATGCAGGTGTTGTGTAAGAAGTGACGCATGTATATCCTGTTACACAATTGTTAGCATCATAAGTAGCTTGTGAATATTGCCCAGACGCACATGTTGGTGGTGTTGGCGCAGTTGGACATGTTGTTTGAGCAACAACTACAGGCGTTAAAGATAATAACAAAACCAAAATCATGGAAAATGTGAAAATCAGGGTAGCCTCAAGCCTCTTCATACAGTTACACTTATAAAGATTTTGGTATTTCCTTTATAAATAAATATCTATTTGAATTTTTCAACATTTTCAGAAATCTTGTCTTAGAAAATAACTCAAATCCCAGCAGATTTCCTTAACTCATCAGTCTTGTCGGTATTCTCCCATGTAAAGTCTGGATCATCCCTTCCAAAATGACCATAACAAGCAGTTTTCTGATATATTGGACGACGGAGATTAAGTTGTTCGATAATTGATTTTGGTCTAAAGTCAAAATATTTCTTCACTAATTCAGTAATCTTTTCATCAGAAATCTTTCCTGTACCAAAAGTGTTTATTGAAATGCTCACCGGTTGAGCAACACCAATAGAATAAGCAACCTGGATTTCACACTTGTCAGCTAAGCCGGCAGCCACAATATTTTTAGCTACATAACGCGCATAATATGAAGCACTTCTATCAACCTTAGTAATGCATTTGCCAGAGAAAGCACCGCCTCCATGAGCACCAACCCCGCCGTAAGTGTCAACAATGATTTTTCTGCCAGTTAAGCCTGCATCAGCAGGAGGTCCACCTAAAATAAATCTACCAGTAGAGTTAATGAAAATTTTAGTTTTTCCATCCAACCAATCTCCGCAAACAGGCTTGATAACTTTTTCTTTTATATCAGTTCTAAGTTGCTCCAAACCAACAGTAGCAGAATGATGAGCAGCAATAACTACAGCTTCTATTCTTTTAGCTTTACCATTATCATATTCAATAGTAACTTGAGACTTACCATCAGGTCTTAAGTAAGGTAGTAAACCAGATTTTCTAACTTCAGCCAATTTCATAGTTAATTTATGGGCTAAAGTAATTGGTAAAGGCATGAGTTCAGGAGTTTCGTTACAAGCATAACCAAACATCAAACCTTGATCTCCCGCGCCTTGTTCCTTATATTCTCCTTTGCCTTCTACACCAATAGCAATATCTGGGGATTGTTCGTGGATAGTTACTATCACACCAATATCGTCAGAACAGAAGCCGTATTCAGATTTATCATAACCAATTCTTTTTAGAGTAGTTTTAACAACATCCTGGACATTAACATACGATTTAGTTTTGGCTTCCCCGCCAACTAAAACTAAGCCAGTTGTACAAAAAGTTTCAATACCGGCATGAGTATCTATGCTAGGATCAATCTTCAAATCTTGCCTTAACATTTCGTCGTAGACGGCATCTGAGATTTGGTCAGCCACTTTGTCAAGGATGCCCTTCGGTTACTGATTCTGATGTAAATAAATGCTTACTCAGGGACTACCACCCCCTTTTGTTTCATAATTGCCACTTCATAGGAAATTTTAATTATATATATTTATAGTTTAATATTATAACTGCTAGTTATGTTGATTTCAGGCGCATATATCAAGGAATTAAGAAAAAAATTAGGATTGACTCAGACTGAGCTGGCAGGAAAAGTTGGAATCACCCAAGCACATGTAGCAAAGATAGAAAACAACAAAGTGGACGTAAGACTTTCGACGATGAACAAGATACTTTCCGTGCTCGAGACAGGGAAATACAATCTCAGATGCAAAGACATAATGATCAAAAAAGTAATTTTTATTTCCCCCAACGACAACATCAAAAAAACAGTCAAACTAATGAAATTCTATGGCATATCGCAATTGCCGGTATTGAAAAATGGCATATCTGTCGGCAGCATAAACGAAACTACAATAATCCAAAATTGGAACAAGCCTGATGCCCATGTCAAAGGCATAATGGAGAAGTCATTGCCGTTAGTAGACGCCGACGAGACAATAGACACAATCAAATCTCTGCTTCAAACAGTTTCTTCAATACTTATTTCAGAGAAAGGTAAAGTCGTCGGCATCATAACTAAATCTGATTTGTTTAAGTTGATAAAATAGTTTGCGGGTTAACATGTCTATATCAAAAAAGTTAGATATACGGAAAACAGATAAAGGAGGAGCGTTATTCGCAAAAGAAGATATCAAGAAGGATGAAATTTTAATAAAAATGGAAGGTAATATTTTGCAACATGCATCTAGAAGCTCGTTGCAAATTGACGAAGACAAGCATTTGCATCATGCTCTAGAAGAAGATACCCTAGCTAATCACTCTTGCAATCCAAATGGATATATAAATTTTAATGATTTAACATTCCGAGCTCTTCACGATATCAAGGAAGGAGAAGAAATAACATTCAATTATTTAACAACTGAATGGGATATGAATGAGAAATTCGAGTGTTTGTGCAAAAGCAAAAACTGTTTTAAGTATATCCGAGGTTTCAAATATCTGACACCGCAGCAAAAGAAATCATTAGAACCTTTTATTTCACCTCTTCTAAAGAAGAGGCTACATCATCCTATATAAGTCACACTTGACCTATCAAAATCCGGAATAATTTCTATTCTCATTTCATCAGAAGGTTGCCAACCTAATGTTGAATACATTACTTCAGGGAAAATTCTATTGAAATCTTTGGCAATCAATGCTATAGGATGATTTTCACCAAATGCCTTTTCACTTATGATCGCTGTAATTATTCTGTTTTTCCTTTCGTCCAAAATTCCTATAGTATGCAAATACTCGTGCAACAAAATGTGTAGGCAATAGGCTTTGTACAAATGCGGTTTAGTAGCTTCAACAGCCCTCATAGGAGTTTTGTTCATCACTATTATATTAGACCCTACAGGATAGAATGCCCCTACAAAGAGACCTGGCTGCCCACCCAAATCCGCCAAACCGAGCATCAATCCACTTCTCTCTTTTCCTAGGAATTTCTTTACAACAGACTTAACAATATCAAAAATTCCTGACAGATCTTCTGCCCTATCCAATTCTTTTATGTAATTCATTTTCATCCTATGTAAGTTGGTCTTAAATCATCTCTTTCTTGTATTTTCTTCTGCCTCTCCACGAATTTGTTGTAATGCGTTATTACATCCTTTGATATGCTTGGTGTCATTCTTCTCATCGCCTCTTCGAAATGTTTCATCTTTACTTCTTTGGCTTTGCTGTCCTCCCTCAAAGCATTCATAGCAGCCTCCCTGCACACAGCTTCGATATCAGCCCCACTAAAGCTTTCAGCCTTCTTTGAAAGTTCCTTCAGGTCAACGTTCTTCAATGGCATGTTCTTTGCAT
>Ga0213870_1001183_pt1 | contig 11882 bp, 15 predicted proteins | sample WICALVC2017_Meta_FD_160119 | JGI IMG/M metagenome (GOLD analysis project Ga0213870, IMG submission 160119) | Freshwater microbial communities from subterranean cave lake in Wind Cave National Park, South Dakota, United States - WICALVC2017 | ecosystem: Environmental > Aquatic > Deep subsurface >... | reverse complement strand
CACGAGGAACCAGAAATACCAGGAGTTGTCCCGCCTCAGCGGGATCCCGCCAATTCGGCGGTGATTAGGTCAGCACGAACACTAACTCCAAAGTTAATACCTGGAATGACTTTAGCTATAGAGGTTATATATAACATGGGAAATTCAGCCGTTACTAAGCCAGGACGTGACGGATGGACAATTAAAACCGGAGATGGTAAAATATCAGGGCTATTTGAAGCGACCGTGGCAGTTACTTCCCACGGTTGTCTTGTTCTGTCTCCATATAGCACAATTTATGGTTCATCAAGGAGCTATTGAAACAATTGGTCAAGTAATCGAGTCGTTACCCAATACAATGTTTCGTGTAAAACTTACGGATGGTAGGATAATTCTAGCTCATCTATCTGGAAAAATGCGAATTAACTATATTAAGATTTTACCTGGTGATCAGGTCAAGCTAGAGATGACCGAATATGATCCCAGCCGAGGCAGGATTATTTTCAGATTAAAATAATTACATGAAGGTGCACTCATCAGTAAAACCGAGATGTAAAAAATGCAAAGTGGTAGTTCGTCGTTCTCATGTGTATATAGTTTGCACAAATCCAAAACACAAACAGAGACAGGGGTAAGATTACAAGGAACCAAGAACTAAGAACCAAGAACTTGATAAATTTGTTCTAAGTACTAAGTTCAAAGTTAATTATGAGAATTGTAGGAGTTGATTTACCGGAACATAAGAGAGTTGATATAGCTTTGACCTACCTCTACGGTATTGGAAGAAGTAATGTTAAATCATTACTTTCTAAGGCAAATGTCGATGGATCAAAGCGAGTTAAAGAACTAACCGAGGAGGAGGTAGGCAAAATAACCAAAGTAATTGATAAGGATATAAAAGTAGAGGGAGATTTACGTGCACAAATTGCAGCAAATATCAAGCGACTTCGAGAGATTGGAAGTTACAGAGGAATGCGACATTCTAAAAATTTACCTGCTCACGGACAAAGGACTAGATCGAATGCTCGAACATTAAGAGGAAAAAGAAAAACAGTAGGAGCTTTAAAAAAAGACATCAGAGCAAAACTTGAAACTCCTACGTCAGGTAGCGCATCTAGTAGTTCTGCTTAGAAAAATATATGCCCTGTAGAGAAATTTTGAACAGGGCATAAGCTATCAAAAGAAGTATATAGCTTTAAAAAAAATAAAAAGTTATAAATAATAAAGAATTTTTATTAAAAAAAATAATTCAAAATTCTTCTACAGGGTATGAAGACTAAAAGACAACCTAAAATAGTTGAAAAAGGCAGAGTATACATCTCTTCAACATTTAATAATACAATTGTTACCATAACAGATGAAAAAGGTAATACCCTTGGCTGGGGTACATCTGGAAGTGTTGGTTTCAAAGGAACACGTAAGTCAACCCCGTTTGCTGCAACTTCCGCTGTGGATCAAGTTGCAAAAAGAATAATATCCAACTATGGTTTGCGCAGTGTGGAGGTATTTATTAAAGGCCCGGGAGCTGGTAGAGATGCAGCCCTGAGAGCTCTAAAAAGCGCAGGCCTATCAATATCTATGATTGCTGATGTGACGCCGATACCACATAATGGTGTGCGGCCGAAGAAGAAGAGGAGAGTATGATAACAATATCAAAAATAAAATATCAAAAATCAAAATGCAAAATAAAGGTAAGATTTACAAATTTTCATTAATTTTTAATTTTTAACTTTGAATTTTTAATTTAAGCGAAGCGAATATGGCTCGATATACTGGTCCAAAAAATAAACTTGCTAGGCGTGAAGGAATCGATCTGGGTTTAAAGACTCCTGGAAGTTCAGCCCATGAACGTTTAATGAGAAGACTAAAAATCATGCCAGGTCAACATGGTCAAAAAGGAAGAAGAAAAACTACCGACTATGGATTACAGCTTCGAGAAAAACAGAAAGTGAAGCGAATGTATGGAATGTTAGAAAAACAGTTTCGGAAATATTTTGAAATTTCATCTAGAGAAACCGGAAATACTGGTGAGGCACTTTTGACAATGCTTGAGAGTCGATTGGATAATGTGGTATATCGACTTAATTTGGCTCCGACTCGCGCTAGCGCCCGACAATTTGTAACACATGGCCATATCACAGTCGATGGTAAAAAAGTTAATATTCCATCTTTCTTAGTTAGAGAGGGAATGGTAGTAAATCCAAAAGCTAAGATTCTTGAAAATCCGGTGGTTAAGAAACTTTTAGAAGAGAAAGAACCAAAGATAAGTCCTTGGCTTGCAAGGCGCGGACCAGTTGGCAAAGTGTTGCGTTTGCCTAAACGCGAAGATGTTTCCGAAGATATAAATGAACAACTTATTATAGAATTCTATTCACGGTAAGCCCTGTAGAGAAATTTCGAACAGGGACTTAGGTTAAAAAAAGTATATAGTTTGACTTTAAAAAATATTAACTTATTAACATTGAAGAATTTTTTTTTAAAAAAAAAATAATTCGAAATTCTTCTACAGGGTAGGGAGGATGTTTAGAAGTTAGAAGATTAGTAGTTTAGTAAATATTTTACTAAGCATCTAAATAACTAAGCCTCTAAGCAACTTTTATATATGATTGAGCCAAAATTTAATATAAAGAAGGTAGTTGAAAGGCAAGACTACGGAATGTTTGTAATTGAACCACTAGATCAAGGCTATGGCCATACTCTTGGAAATAGCTTGCGTCGAGTCCTTTTAAGTTCCCTTAAAGGAGCAGCAGTTACAAAGGTCAGAATTGATGGAGTGAAGCACCAATTCTCTACTCTGCCTGGGCTCAAGGAGGACATAATTCAACTAATTTTAAATATTAAGAAAATTCGCTTTCAACTAAATTCCGATAAACCCGTTACCGTAGCATTATCTGTAAAAGGTCCTAAGAAAGTAACGGCCAATGATTTAGAAGAAGGGGAAGCAGAAGTAGTAAATAAAGATTTATACTTAGGAGAATTAACCACAAGTAAGGCAAAACTCGCGCTTGAACTGACTGTTGGGCCCGGGTTTGGTTATGTAACGGCAGAGGAATTTGAAGGCAGAAAAGAAGTAGGGACAATTATTGTCGACTCTCTCTTTAGTCCAGTAGTTCGAGTGAATTATAAGGTCGAAGCCACTCGTGTAGGGAGGATGACCAACCTGGATAAACTTATTCTAGAAATTTGGACTGATGGTACTATTACTACTCTAGATGCATTAAAAGAGTCAGCAAAGACTTTGGTTTCATATTTTCTACAAATATATGAGCCTAAAGCTAAAAGTTCCGAAAGTGTCGCAGTGACGCCAACAATCTCTGAGGAAATACTCAAAATGACACTTGAAGAGCTTGATTTGCCGACAAGAATAGTAAACGCGCTACACAACGGAGGCATTGAAACTGTCGGTCAACTTTTAGGTGCGCCAAAGAAGACATTATATAAAATAAAAAACTTAGGTACCAAGTCGATTAATCATATTGAAGAAATTCTTCGTGAGAAAGGTATAGCTCTAACTGTTTAATGAAACATCAAGTAGTAGGCTCGAAATTAAATAGAGATATCAAAGAGCGAAAGGCACTGTTTAAAAATTTAATCATCGCTCTGATTACCCACGGCAAAATTAAGACGACCGTTGCTAAAGCAAAAGCAATAAGAAGTCTTGCTGAAAAATTGGTCACACGGGCCAAGGATGGTTCAAGTGGTGCTCTTCGTCAAGTCTCTTCTTTTTTAACTAAAAAAGAAGCGATTAATAAATTAACCAAAAATATAGCGCCTAGATTTAATAGTAAAATAGGCGGTTATGTAAGAATGACTAGAGTTGGAGTAAGAAAAGGTGATAATGCAGAGGAGGCAATTTTAGAATGGAGTCAGGGAGACCCGAAGCATTCTAAAAGTTTACCCCCAACGCAGTCGGAGGAGGTTTCAAGGCAAACCCAGAAAAAGAAAGTATGAAACTCACAAAAGCCACAAAAGTTAGCGATATCAAACGGACATGGCATTTTATAGATGTGAAAGCCAAAATCTTGGGTCGAACCGCAACTGATATTGCCAAACTTTTGATTGGAAAAGATAAACCTTATTTTGTAGCCAATCTTGATTGTGGTGATTATGTAGTCATTGTGAACGCAACCCAGATTGCTGTTACCGGTTCTAAGGGAAAACAAAAAATATATATGAATTACTCAGGGTATCCCGGAGGATTAAAGAGAAAGACATATGAAGTTGTTATGAAGGAAACTCCAACTCGTATTATTTACGAAGCGGTCTCAGGCATGTTACCCAAAAATAAATTGAGAGCCTCAATGCTGAAAAGACTCTATATTTTTGCAGATGAAAAACACCCATACGAAAGTAAATTCAAAAGTTAAAATGCAAATATCAAAATTAAGGTAAAATTTATATATCTTACATTAATTTTTAATTTTCCACTTTGCATTTTTAATTGACTACTATGGCGAGAACCAAAAAAATAAAAAAAGAAGACCTGCTTGCCGGCAGGGCAGGAAAGACGGATAAAGAAGTAGCAAAAAAGACTACTGCCGTGCAGGAATTCTATCAAGCTATTGGTCGGCGTAAAGAGGCCACTGCCAGAGTAAAGTTATTTGTAGTAACCAATGGGGAAATAGTAATTAAAGACCGAGTTTTAAAAAAGGGGGAGACACTTATCAACTATAAACCTATTGAACAGTATTTTTCTGGGGAAGTTTATCAGAAGCTTTATCTTGAACCCTTCCGCACCACTAATACAGTTGGAAGATTTGCAGTATCTGCCATAATTTCCGGAGGTGGTCCTTTCGGACAGCTGCATGCTTTTATACACGGAGTATCAAGAGCATTGGAGAGAGTTGATAAAGATAAATTTCGTCCGATTCTAAAGAAAAAAGGGTATCTTACTCGTGACTCAAGAGTAAAAGAACGCAGAAAAGCCGGCCTAGCTCAAAAAGCGAGGGCGAAAAAGCAGTCACCTAAACGTTAATTTTTTGGCTCGGGTTTCATCGCTACCTCTTTTGCTTTGAGTTTTACCACAATTGGCCGAATTAAAAGTACGCCAATGTTGGCTAGTCTACCCCCAATTCCAGCAATAAAACTCATAAGAAGTAAATGAGCAAAAACATTTGAACTGTCATTGATAAGTTGCGCAGGTATAATTTCAACACCTTCTGATTGAGCGCGATTTTGCGGTAAGAGTTTAGCAGTTTCGACGGGTAAACTACCAATTAACATTTGGCTCATATCGAATTTAATACCTTTGAAGTTAAACAGTTGCACTGGTTTAGTTTTCCTGGTAAAAACATCAAATACACTGATAGTTGAAATTAAAATAATAAGAATTCCAAAGGTTATGAGTAAATAACCTAGAACTTTTTCCGTCATATAAACATATTAAAGGGTTTAGCTGAAAAATGCGATAAGCATTTCTTACCTTTTTCTTACTTTCATCTTACTCTATTTTTTTCTAGTTATACTAATTAGTGTAATCGTAGAATATACTCATTGACATTCGGAACGATATATATCTTGCCCAAAAGGAAAATCTAGGACTTCAAAGAAAACAAACTGGAGTCCTAGATTTTTATTGCAACATCATGATTCAACCTGGGAGGTTGATTAGCTAGGCAACCTATTTAATGTTGCTAACTTGAGGTTGTCATACTGTATAATCGGTTCCATGGAAACGATTGTATTTGTAGATAAGCCAGAGCTTACTCATTCTCAACTAACTCGTCTGAAGAAAGCAGGAAAACTTATTATTGCCTCCTTACTTTGGCCAAAAGAAGATGAAGTGCTGGGGCTTATCTCACACGCAACAATTATAGTAAGTAAATGGATTCCAATTACTCGAAAAATATTAGAAAATTCTCCACATCTGAAATATATAGTAATGGCTTTGACCGGTTATCAGGATTGGATTGACGCAGAAGCTGTTAAAGAAAAAAATATTATTGTCTCCAACGTACCGGCTTTTTCCTCGGAAGCAGTAGCAGAACACTGTCTACTACTTATGTTAGCTGTATTTCGAAATTTAGTTTCCGCCCATAATAATCTCACAAAGATTGGAAAATTTGATCCAAAAGATCTTCAGGGACAGGAACTGGCAGCAAAAACTCTAGGAATAATTGGCTACGGAAATATTGGTAAGCGCCTGGGAGATCTGGCCCGTTGTTTTGATATGAATGTAATTTCAGTAAACTCGGGATCTACAAAACGAGATTTTAATAATTTACTTACGAGAAGCGATATTGTCTCTATTAATGTTCCGCTAACGCCTCAAACAGAAAAAATGATTGGTGATTATGAACTTTCACTTCTACCCAAAGGGGCAGTTGTAGTCAATACTTCAAGGGGAAAAGTAATAGATGAAAAAGCCCTTATCAAACATTTGGGAAACGGACACTTATTAGGAGCAGGTCTGGATGTATTTGCCCAAGAACCACCGGATAAAAACAATCCTCTTTTCAAATTACCAAATGTAGTTGTAACTCCTCATATTGCATACAATACCAAGGAAGCCTACCTTCGTCTAATGGAAGGAGTAATTGAAAATTTAGAGGCATTTGTAAAAGGAAAACCGATTAATAGAGTCATTTAAGGCTTTTTTGTCTTCGGTAATACAGTAGTAATGACCCCGCAGCAAAGAAAATAACGACGTAAGCTAAAATATAAAAGACGCCACCTGGGCTATTTGCTAGATCTTCTGGACGAAAATAAATAAAAGCTGCTATTGTAATCGGGACAGTCAGCGCCATTCCACCTTGTCCAAAAATTTCAATCGGTGCAAAACTCCTGTTTCTTAAAAGCGTAATTCCGGCCATAACGAGCGAGAGATAAAATGCGCCGAAGGCTCGTAGTGTAAAAAGGCTTAACTTTTCAGGCAAAAATTTTCCTTCAGTAGTGGCATTTACCGGAGGGGAGAATAAAGCTCCAATTACCAAAATTCCAACAAAAATAATTACGCCAATTATACTTATATGAACCCACTTCGCAACTTTTAGTCCTTCTGGTTTGATGCTTGGTTTTTCATGATACCAGGTATAAATACCCCATATAGCATAAATTACATTCGTAACAAGTGTTATAGTATAAGCCCAGGCAAGTGGAGTGTTGAGTAATAATTTATCTTTGAAAATAACAAGGATTAAAATTTCCAAGATACCAAATGTCCATAAATAAACGAGTGTTGTGTAGACTGCTGACCAGCGCCAGACTTTGGAGATTTTCCAGGCAATGAAAGCGTTGCCCAGACACCAACCACCAATAGTCATTGCTACAAACGGTGAAATTCTCCAAGCAAAGTTGGCTGCTGCCCACCCAGGTGCTAGAAACAAAATAATTCCTAAGATAGTATAAAGAGCGACTAATAGGCGAGTAATCGAACGCAGAGTCGGAGTTAGCATTATTATTTTCCTTTGGGTCAGGTAAGTTTAGTTGATTTTCAGCTTAGCACGAAGGCTGTATACTGTAAAGGTATAATTCTAAAACCGTAAGTTAAATAATATTTATAATATATTTACATTTCTATTTTTAATATAAAAGTATTGATATGATTGACCAGGCTGCTATTGAATACTTACCTATACGGAAAGCTATTGCAGATAAACCGACTGTGCTTCCTAGTTCCTCATATAGGGAAGTATTATCAAAAGGATTACCTCCAGAAATTGCAGATAAATTACTTGATCGAGCATCTGAAATCGAAGAGATGATGTTAAAATCAGTTCCTTCTGAATTCCGACAATCAAAGGATAAAATGAGACTTTACTCCGCTGGCGCTTCAGTTGCGCTGGGTATGTCTCTTACCGCATTAACTGCCGCATCGATTGAGCTCGGATTAACACCTATACAGTTTGGAGCAGTTGTATATGCAACTACTGTAGCACCAGCGATAGAAGAGTTAATTAATCGAGGATTTCATACTGATATTGCAAGAGAAATAGTAGAAACAGTTACTACTCGTGGGGGAATTTATACACGACAATTTATGAATTTATTTTTTGCTGGTGGACATACGAATCCTGAAAGTGCACGCAGTTTATTTCCCACTAATAGTGTCTTAAGTGCACCGATAAATGTTGTTTCGAAATATATACTTGGACCATCAGTCAGTTTCTTGTGGTCTTCTTACCTTACAAAACTTGCATCAGAAGATGGCCTCAAAAGATCGTTCTTAGCACATTCAATGTGGAATTCTTTATTTGCTGGAACAATTTTTATGCATGAAATCGTTTCAAAGAATTATCCCGCATACGCAAATATAGCAACAACTGCGTCTATTGCAGCTGGTAGTTTATTATCAATTGCAGCCATGACGGAAGGGGTTAAAGAAATAAAAGATGACCTACTAATACATAAATACGTTGAATCTTTACAAGTTGTTGACTCATTATCAGAAGTAGAACAACATATATCAGCAATCCGAACAAAAGCTCAAAAATTACTTTCTACGAGAAGAACGCATGGGTATAAGTTTGCAAAAGGAGTATTACTTTCAAGACTTCTTTCAGAATTGGAGGTGGTAGAATTTACCCAACCAGGTGAATTTCGCTCAAAAGAATCAGAAAGAATTTTTCAAAGAAAAATAATTGCTGCTATACCTGAAGGATTAAACGAATCAGAGATACAACAGCGTATAGATTATGCAGTGAAATTAGCTGGCTATCGAAAAGAAAAAGAACCACAATTTAAATCGGGTATACTTATTTCTAGATATTTATCAATTGTAGAAAAAGCAGATTCACTTAAAGACTTAACAAAAGAACATATAAATCCTGAGCTGGCAAAAAGTTATATAATGAATATTCTCAAAATTAATCCTTACAAAAGAGAAGGATTACTCGATCTTAGATTAGCAAACCCTTTTATGTCAGGTAAATTATTGCAAGAGACTGCAATGAGGTTATATAAGAGACTACTTGAATTGGAAGTTAAAGAATTTTCTGATTCTCAACCATTTCAACATGATTGGGTAAGAGATAAATATTATGAATTCATTGAGAAAACAATTCCAAGTGGTATAACCGTAAATCAAATGGGAGAAAGAATTTTGAAAGCAAAAGAGATTATGGGTGATGTACCCAGAAAATAATTGGTGGAATTTCAGCGAATTTCCACCTGTTAGGTGGTTTAGATAAGGCACCTGTTGACTTTTTAGCCCACTTGTTTCCTGTAATTCTAACTCCGGGATTAGTTAGCTACTGAGCGGACAAGAATATCCAAGTTCCCACCTCTTTGGTTAAGAACTAATTTGTTGAATATTTAAAGACGTAATTCTTTAACAGCTTGAGCGGGAGTTAATATTTTTATTTGGGTTAGTTTTTCAAGTTTCTCTGTTTGAAAGTCGCCAATATTTCCTGTAACAAAAAATTTTACACCCGCATTTATAGCGGCAGCAAAAATAGGTTGATCTTCTGATTCGACATATTTTAATATTTTTTTTGGGATTGATTTCGGATTAGCGATAATTAAAGGTGGATAACTTGAGATAAATAAATTAAAGACTGGTATTAATTTTGGAATTTTTTCTTTAATATTTCTTACTATTTCTTCCAATACTCGGGTAGAAATTACGGCTGTAATTTTATGATCAATATGTGCTTTCAGCAGTTTTTCGCAGTTAACTGAACCGTAAAAAGCAGAAAACCAGATATTACTATCTAGAAATACTCGGGGTTTCTCTCCTGTCATAAATATCTTTTCGGATTTTAGCTAAGTTCTTTTGCATCTGAGTCTCTGAGACACCGCTTTCATTAATCAATCGTTTTATTTCAGCCAGGGCATCAAGAGCAATTTGTTTTTTAGGTTTGAGGATGATTCTTTTATTTTCAACTACGGCTTCCAGCTTATCCCCCACGCCTACGCCAACTTTTTCTAAAAGTTTTTTGGGTATGGTCGTTTGTCTCCTGGGTCTGATATCAATAGTGTATGTTTGCATAATTCCGACGTCAGACGTATGATATCAGACATCGGATTCCATGTCAAGAGCTTTTCGGAGCACGTTTCTAGATTGGATAGTTACAGGAAAAAAAAGATAGTAATTCTAATTCTCTAAGTACTTTAATGATATATATTATTAAAGTAATATGTTGTGGAACCTCATGGACAACTTAATTTCTTTTCTTAATTTCATAATTTGAATATTACATTTATACATGCTATCGCATACATAATTGTAAGTTTAAGATTTATTACTATAATTGCAATAGTGATTTAAATCACTAAAGTTTACAAACAAGTGATAAGAAATAAGCAGATTGAATGCATTCTAGAATAAGTTAGAATCGAGAAAAAATGTTATAATTTTAAAAGAGAATGAATGAAGATATCCCAATTAAAGAATCAATAAAATCAAACAGATCTAGTGTCGCTTTGTCAGTGAAAGGATCGCATACTCAAGAAAACCAAGACCGTTTTTTTCCTCCTGATAATAGTCCCTCACTGGGACCTATCATTCAACTTGTATGCGACGGAATAACTGGAGATCAAGATGAAAAAGAAAAAAAAGCTGGTTTAGCTTGGGCCAATTTCGTAGTCGATAATTTACCTTCTGAATATGAAGCTATGCGGAAAGATACTAATAAGCCAGAGTTTAAAATTAATGGAAAACAGGTTTTTACTGAAGGAAATCTGAATGAGGTCTTGGGTAAATTAATTCCTGTGAATGTTTCAGCAATAACCGTGTTAAGATATCCTCCACTTTTCCTTAGTCCTCAAGCAGGTAATTACCCCTTTTTAGCGCTGAGAGAAGTGAAAATAGCCTTAGGTATTAATGGACATTGCGTAGTTCCAGTATCTTTTGAAGGTGATAATGAAGATTATTATAATTCAGTGGAGAAAAATAAACAATTTATAGAAGGTATCGTAGATGAGGCTAATTATGTCGACTTTGAGAAATTAGCTGCACTTACTTTAGAGGAGATTCAGGGTGATCCACAAAAATATGTCCAACATATTTTTCCATCAGAAGATGTTTCATTAGAAGCCGTTAATATTATTAGAGCTATAGAAAAAATAAGTGAGAAATTTGGCTCAGAATTTAAAGAACAATTTAGCAATATTAACGGGGGTACAACTGTAACAGGTGCGTTAGAGGCAGAGGACGAAGTACTTATTTTTACCTTAGGTGATTCACGGACTGCAGTATCTGTAGATGGAACATTAGTAGCCCTAACAGGAAGTTTCAACACAATTGACGACTTATCTTCATTTGTGGGTTTTAATAATGGTAAAGTACATTATAATGATGGAGCAAATATTTCACTACTTCGATTACCAAAATCCACGGCTTTACCACCAGGGAAAATAAACTTGAGTCGGCTGAAAGAAGATGATCCTTTTAAAGTCTGGTTGGATAAAATTAAAAGAGAAAATACGACATTAAGATCCGCTGCTTCACAAGCAATTGAGGGTTCAACTTCGGATGATGATAAAACTGTTGTAATAACAGAGTTTGGAGTCGGGAATAGGATATGGCGAATAATATCTTTTACCGATGGGGTCTTTAATCCTCCACCCGCACAATCTTATTAAGATAATGTGAAATTCCACCTGTGTGAAATTCCACCTGTTAGGTGGAATAGATAAGGCACCTGTTGACTTTTTAGTCCGATCGTTTCCTGGATGATCTGTAACGCAAAAGTACACTTCCAGCCCTCACGAAAATAATTACTTAAAAAATTCTAACAAATTCTAACACCGGGGGCTAGATGATGTTATATTACCCCAATTCAATTAGAAAATCCCTTATCTTAGATTCTATTGTAGTTAAGACATACTTATCCTATACTCATGCTGTGGATAGTGTAATGATTCTGTTTTTGATTCTCATATTTTTCTTAGTAGTAGTTGGTATATATAACTATTTTTTCATACTCCCTGATCTTCATAAAACAGTTGAGGTTTTAGACAAT
>Ga0213870_1001182_pt1 | contig 11882 bp, 7 predicted proteins | sample WICALVC2017_Meta_FD_160119 | JGI IMG/M metagenome (GOLD analysis project Ga0213870, IMG submission 160119) | Freshwater microbial communities from subterranean cave lake in Wind Cave National Park, South Dakota, United States - WICALVC2017 | ecosystem: Environmental > Aquatic > Deep subsurface >... | reverse complement strand
TTAAATTGTATGGCACACGTTAAACGCGGGATGGTGTCCCGAAGAAAACACAAAAAAATTCTAAAGCTCACAAAAGGCTATTTGGCTCTCAAAAGTAGGGCAGTAAGAGTGGCAAAACAAGCTAGCCTTCATGCCGGACAATATGCATACCATGGCAGAAAACTTAAGAAAAGAGATTTCCGAAGTCTTTGGATAACAAGAATTGGGGAAGCAGCAAAAAAAGAAGGTCTATCATACAGTATGTTTATACACAATCTAAAAAAAGCCAATATAGAGCTTGACAGAAAAATCCTAAGCGACCTTGTTGTCAACGACCCCACCGCATTCAAACTGGTTGTTGACAAGGTAAAAAATGTTTGATAAAATAGTTATCATCAATGAAACAATATATAAATTTATCAATGGTTAAATTTTTCTATACCTTCGCCTAAGGCGCGGAGGTAGATTTTTGCGTTAAAAATCTAGCCAAAATTCGACCTCCGATGATGATGCACCGACTGGTGCGTCAAAGCGGAGGTTTTTTTATTGTAAAATATGACAGAACAATATAGCCCAACACAAGAACAAGAACCCATATCTACGCTTGGATGGCTGGGCCCTAATGGTACGTTTACTGAACTTGCTGCATCGCAATTGCAAAAAGATCCCAAGTACACTAAAACACGACTTATAGAGTATAAAACAATAACCGATGCGTGTAAGGCAGCAGCTAATAGTGGAGTAAATCACGTGGTAGTCCCTATAGAAAATTCCATAGGGGGACATGTTAGGGATACTGTTGAGGCGCTTAGCGTCCTTGGTCTTCAAATTTCAGGAGAAATAGTCCTTCCCATAACCCAAATTTTCTATGCGCAAGATCAGACGCAAGTAATAGAATTGGCATCAAAAGATCAAGGGATACTTCAGTCTGGAAAGTGGATTAAAGAAAATTATCCAAATGCAAAGATAAGATATACAGACAGTACAGCAGCAGCCGTTGTTCTTGCATCTCAAGACCCAACTATCGGAGCTATTGCTGCCCCTAACGCAGCCCAAGCTCTCGACCTAACTGAAATATTAAAAGTAGCAATTCCTGGCGTTCAGGATAATCCTTTTAATGCAACCAGATTTCTTGTTGTTAATGCGCCAAAATCCGAATTGCCTCCTATAACAGGTAGAGATAAAACTAGTTTGATAATGAAATTGTCAGATACTCCGGGAAGTTTATTTCATTGCCTTGATGCGTTAGCTAATAACGATATTAACCTTACTCAAATTAGATCGTTCAATAGGGCAGACAGCCTTGTCTCTTTTTTGCTTACAATTCAAGGACATCAAAATGAACCACAAGTAAAATCATCTCTGGAGAAAATTGCAATATTAAGCTCCGAAATAAAACTTCTAGGATCATACACAGAGGCAGATTATAAACCTGAAAAAGTAGAAGAAAATCCCCCTATCGAATCCGCTATTGATAAAATAAAAGAAGAAATATCAAAAGATAAAGCTGTTAAGCATGATGACGCTATAGTTGTGTTTACGCTGTCGGACAAGAAAGGCGCTCTTAGAGACGTATTATTATCGTTTGCTCAAAGAGGAATAAATCTAACAGCAATCGACTCTTTTCCTACGGGTCGTATTCTTCAAAGACAGTTAGGGGAATATGCGTTCTATTTGGCATTCTCTAATCATACAGCAGGAAGAGATGATGTAATTAAAGAAATGTCGAGAAATTGCTTAAACGTAATTACAATTAACAAATAATAAGCAAGTTGCTGGTTCCTCCGAAAATAGCATGTTCGTGCAAAATAAAAACGTTTGTAGTATTCTTAATCTAATATAAAAAATTATGGAAGAAGAGTTGATGCAGATTAAAAATTCGGCAGTATCAATAAGAGTAAGCACCCGAGACGTATGAAAACAAAACTATTGTACCTTAATGACTCTTATCTTAAAGAAATGGATGCTAAAGTTTTGGAAGTTATTCCAGAAGGAGCAAATCAATATCGTCTGCTTCTCGAAAAGACTGTTTTTTATCCAATGGGAGGCGGACAACCAACAGATCAAGGAAAACTAATCGTAAAAGATTGGCAAGCCAATGTTTATCAGGTAATGATGAAAAATGGCGAAATATGGCATTACCTTAAAACTCCTGTTGCTCCTAAAGTCGGAGATACTGTCCATGGCACTATTGACTGGAACAGAAGATATAAAAATATGAGGCTACATTCGGCAGGGCATGTAGTTGATTTCGCACTGTATTTACTAGATTATTCCCCAAAACAATTGTCTCCGTTGAAAGCAGATCATGGTAAAAAACCATTTATTATTTATCAGGGTGTTCTAAACGTTGATATAAAAGAAAAATTAGAACAAAAAACAAACGAACTAGTGGAGAAAAATTTGAAGTTCTCTTGGATATTTCAACCCTTAGAAGAACTTAAAAAAGAAGCTATCTATCTTCAACCGGGCTTACCAACAGATAAGCCATTACGTACGCTTCGCCTCGAAACAGTAGGAGCTGTTGCAGACGGAGGAACACAAGTCCATGCGACGAAAGAAGTCGGAAAGGTAACAATAGACACAATTGAAACTCAGAATGGGCAAATTACAATCCACTACTCACTTCAAATGTGATATCCTTAAACTATGGAAGAAGAGTTGATACAAATTAAAAATGCTGCATTGTCTCTTATTTTGGAGGCTGCTGATAAGAAAAGTCTAGAAGAGATTAAGCTTCAATTCTTGGGAAGAAGTGGAAAGTTAACCTTGAGCATTAAAGATATTGTAAAGCTTCCAATAGAAAATCGGCCAGAGGTAGGCAGGCTTGCAAATGAAGTTAAAAAAGCAATTGAAGAAACAATCGCGAATCAAGAATTAAGAATCCGTCAGCTGACCGATCAGGAATTAGGAGAAAGAATTGAAAAAGTCGACACGTCAGCGCCTGGCATTAAACCCAATACTGGACATTTGCATCCGATGACCCAAGTACTCATGGATGTAATTGATGTATTTAAAACACTAGGGTTTCAGGTCGCAGATGGTCCAGAAATTGAAACCGATTATTATAATTTCGAAGCGTTAAACATTCCAAAATATCACCCAGCCCGCGATACTCAACAAACACTTTTCCTAGATACTAGAAAAAGCAAGATTGCTCCTGGTGAAGTTATTCTTCGAACACAAACATCGGCAATGCAGGGAAGAATAATGAAAAAAATAAATCCACCCGTTAGGGTAATTGTTCCTGGAAAAAACTTTCGCTACGAACAAGTAGATGCCTCTCATGGTTTTGAATTCTGGCAGGTTGAGGGATTTATGGTGGACACAAATGTGAGATTAACAGATTTGTTCGGAACAATTGACTATGTTCTTCGGAAATTAATGGGCGAGGGAATTAAGATAAAATTCGCAACAACTAACTTCCCATTCGTAGAACCAGGCGTTGATACGTACATTGAATGTTCTGTATGCAAGGGGCAGGGATGCAGTTTTTGCAAGCAAAGCGGCTGGAGCGAGATAATGCCAGCCGGCATGATCCATCCAAACGTATTAAAAGCCGTGGGATATGACAGTCAAAAAGTATCCGGCTTTGCCTTTGCAATCGGTCTATCAAGACTTGTGACATTAAGATATCAAATGGACGACCTTAGACTTTTGACCAATCCTGATTTGAGAATACTTACGCAATTCTAAATTTTCAATTTTCAATTTGAAATGAAATCTAAATGTTTTAAATTTTAAAAATTAAACAAATAAAAATTCAATGAAAATTTTAAATTTCAAATTAAAAATTATCTTATGATAGCGCCCTTATCTTGGCTTAAAGAATATGTTGATATAACGCTCACTCCCAAAGAATTGGGAGAACGTTTAACCGAGGTTGGATTGGGAACTGAAAAAATCACAAAGAGTGATGGGGATGTAATTTTTGAATTTGAAATTACCCCAAATAGACCTGATTTATTATCAATAATAGGAATCGCCCGAGAGATTGCCGCAATTGAAAATAAAAAAATAAAATTTCCTATTTTAGCCTCGCAAGGTTTAGCTTCGCAAGGTGTAGCCTCGCAAGGTGAGACCTTACAAGGCACCTTACAAGGCAAACCTAAAAAAATCCTTCCCCTTGAAATTAAAACTGATCATACAGTAAACCCCCGTTTTACCGGAATTATTATAGATAACGTAAAAGTAGGAGACTCTCCGGAATGGCTAAAAGATCGGTTGATTAAAATAGGACAACGGCCTATTAATAATATAGTTGATATCACCAATTATGTAATGTTAGAGCTAGGCAACCCAATCCATGCGTTTGATTACGATAAGATAAATAAACATACAATGTTAGTTACTCAAACAAAAGGCGGGGAATTATTTAAAAGCGTTGATGGAGTCTCCTATCATCTACCAAAAGGCGCTGTGATAATCAAAGATGGCGAAAACATAATTGATTTGTGTGGCATAAAAGGAGGCTATAATAGCGGCACTTTTGAAGGTACAAAAACCATTTTTATTCGCGTTCCTGTTGAGAATCCTATACTTATTAGACAAGCCACTCAGGCTTTAGGGCTTCGATCAGATGCAAGCAGTATTTTCGAACGTGGCGTAAATGCTGGAGGAACTATTGATGCCATGAAACGATGCGTTAGTCTAATTTTAGAAACTGCTGGTGGAGAAATTGCGAGTAATTTATATGATATAACAGCTGAAGAGTTTAGGCCTTGGAAATTAAGACTTAGAATTGAAAGGCTAAATAAAATTCTTGGAATAGAAATCCCGCAGAAAAAAATCCTTTCAATTTTGGAATCTTTAAACCTAAATCCATCCCTCAAACAACACCTCCGAGGAGCCCGTTCCGGTCACCTCGGAGGTGACGAAGCAACGACTTCGGCTCCTCCGAGGTGGAAGAAAGTGAGAGTCATCGAGTGTACGATCCCCACCTACAGAAACGATCTAAAAATAGAAGAAGATCTTATCGAAGAAGTCGCAAGATTATACGGGTATAATAATTTTCCCAAAACAATACCTTTTGGGCAAATTCCAACCAAACAAGTTCCTTATTTTAAAAATTATAAGCTTGAAGAAAAAGCAAAATATATTTTAAAATCATCTGGATTTTCCGAAGTTTATACTTACAGTTTGATTAGCGAAAAAGACTTAGTTGAACAAGCAGAAAAAACTGAGGATGTTTTAAGAGTTGACAATCCTGTAAGTCTAGAGTTTGAATATCTGCGTCCTACCTTAAAAATTAACCTCCACAAAGCACTCTCCCAAAATAAACCAAATTTTAAAGACATCAATCTTTTTGAACTTGGAAAGGTATACTTAGGGAAAAATCTTAATGAGGCAAAAGAGATATATTTCTTATCCGGCATTTCAAATAACAAAAGCTTCTTTGAAGTTAAAGGAGTTCTTGAAAAACTATTTGACGAACTAGGTATAAAAGAAGATCCGACAAAATTTATTGAGATTATCGATGAGGGAGTATTTTTTGAGATTAATTATTCTGAAGCTCTAAAACAAGTAGGCTTACACAAAAAATTCATTCCTCTCCCAAAATACCCGCCAATTATCGAAGATTTGGCATTGTTAGTAGACGAAAAAATAAAAACAGGCGACATTATGAATGAGATTAAACAACAGAATCATAATATTGTTGATATTTCATTATTGGATACTTTCCAAGATTCCAGAACTTTCCATATTATCTACCAACATAAAGAAAGAAATCTGACAACAGAAGAAGTCGCCAAAATCCGCTCAAAAATCCTAAAAAATCTCAAAGAAAAATTCAATGCTATGCCGAAATAGTAAAAGACCTAAGGAGTTAGAGAAGGAGTAAGAGTTGGAGATATATCTGGCGTAACAACTGGTATTGGGGTAGGGGTTGGGGTAGGTTCCTCATATTTATAATCTGAAGTTTCCGTTGGAGGATTATATTTTTCATCACTTGGATATTGAGCTTTAACCCACCCATGAATTCCTTCTTGCCAACGATTTTTCCCATCCCAAGATACAGGATCGCTTTCGCTAAACACAATATAATCTTTAGTATCGTAATCATTTCTGTCTATCTCTTCTTGATTAGCAAGTTTACCGCTCTGGTGTTTCGAAAGTTTTACTGATCTATAAATCGGATGGCGACTGTTCGGCTCTGTTCCTTTTATAAAATATTCCGAGCGCGTTGGCTGTCCATCGACTGGCAATCCGCCACCTAATGCGTCAATTGTTAAGGCAACAACGCCCTCAGGTTTTGGTAGTGGTTCATCCACCCTGTCTTTTAACACAATCTTCATAATTCTGTTCCAAATAGGAGATGCGCCAGTCACTCCAGATGCAATTGCTTCATTCATTGGAGTATTGTCGTTATTCCCAACCCACACCCCAACCGTATAAGACTTAGTATAACCAATCGTCCAATTATCTCTTTTCTCATCGGTTGTTCCGGTCTTAACAGATACGGTTTTACCAGGAATCACAAGCCAAGAGCTTGGCCCAAAAGCAACGGTCCGCGCCACATTATCTAAAAGAATATGCGAAATAAGAAAGCTAATTTCTTGCGATAATACTCTACGCCCTTCTTTTTTCTTGTATTCATACAATGTGTCTCCTTTTGTGTTGGTAACTTTAAGAATTGCTATTGGATCTTGACGAATTCCGCCATTCGCAAATACCGAATACGCTGTCACAAGACTCTGAAGCGACGTTTCTCTTCCTCCTAAAACAAGCGACAATCCCACATTTGCTAAATTTGAACTAGTAGGCTCCCAATTGCTAATTCCCATTTCATATGCCTGCTGCATAACGTCTTTTATACCAACTCTTGCTAACATTTTAACAGCCGGAATATTAATCGAATTTCCCAAGGCAAACCGCAATTGAATCGGTCCTGTATACTTCCCGTCATAATTAACAGGTGTATAGATTGGATTTTCAGGATCATTTGTAGGGAAATCTGTTTTTACATCCATAACAAATGTTGCTGGCGTATAGCCCTTTACAAAGGCAGTTGCGTACATGATAGGCTTTAAAGCCGACCCTGGCTGTCTATTTGAAAGACTGGTATTAAAATTTCCATCGTTGTCTGTATCAAAGTAGTCTTTGCTTCCAACCATCGCCAAGATTTCTCCTGTTTTAGGAGCGGAAACTACGGCCGCTCCGTTTCCAACATTATAGCCTTTTAATTTTCCAATCTCCTCTTTTATAATCTTCTCTGCTTCTTTTTGGATGGTATAATCCAAAGTTGTTTTAACCTGAAATCCTCCATTTGCTACCACTTCTTCTCCAAATTGTCTAGCCAAAAGCTCCCTAACATACATTACAAAATGCGGCGCTTTTATGTTCTTGTCTTCCTGAGAAAACTCCATATTTTTAATCTTTGCAAAGGCCTCATCTTTTTCTTTTTGAGAAATATGACTATCTGTCACCATTTGCCGCAAAACATCATTTGTTCTTCCGATATACAACTTGCGACCACTGTACGGGGAATACACGCTTGGACTCTGAGGAAGGCCTGCCAAAAATGCGCTTTCTGCCAAATCCAAATCTTTAACCTTCTTACCAAAATAACTCTGCGATGCTGCCTCAACTCCAATATTTGCTCCTCCATACGAAACATCGTTTAAATACATCTCTAAGATCTGGTCCTTGCTATATCTTTTATCAACCTGTACGGATAGAATAAGTTCTTTTATTTTACGGGCAAGAGATCTTTCCGAAGTCAATAGCACATTTTTAACAAGTTGTTGTGTTATTGTAGATCCTCCTGTTAATCTTCTGTATAAAACCATATTCCTAATTGCTCTTGCATATCCAGAAATGGAGAATCCCTGGTTCTTATAAAAGTCTTTATCTTCGGTTGAAATTGTTGCTTGTTGTAGAAACAAAGGTATATCAGAAAGTTTGACATAAGTCCTGTTTTGATCTTGATAAACAGAGTACAAAAGAACGTTATCTCTGTCGTAGATCCTGGTTGACTCAGATAGAGGAGCCTCTATAAGTTTGCCTGGCGCAGGGAGCGATCGACTGTACCAAACAAAAAGAAAAGACACAGCTAAGATTAGAAAAATAAGCCCAAAAAACGCAAATTTAGCAATATTGCTTAGAAAGAAAATGCGTGAAGTATATCGCAAACCTCTTCTTCTCCTCTTACGCCAGCCAAAATCAACCATATTTAAATTATACTAAATTTACGAGCATATTTAAATATGCTATACTTCGAATATGGATAAAATTGAAGAGCTGTTAACAAGAGGGGTTGATAAAATTTACCCATCGAAAGAGGAGCTAGAGAAAGTCTTAAGGGGTGGAAAGAAACTCAAACTCTATCAAGGTTTTGATCCTACGGGCACTCAACTTCATATTGGCCATATGGTAGGCCTTCGAAAATTAAAACAATGGCAAGATTTAGGTCACCATGTCATATTTCTGATTGGTGATGGAACTGGTCAGGCAGGAGACCCTTCTGGAAAAACACGCGCAAGAGAAAAATTTTTAACCAGAGAGGAACTTCGAAAAAATGCTGTTGATTATGTTAAACAAGCAGGTAAGATTGTGCGATTTAAGGGAAAAAACCCAGTTGAAATATTATTCAATGGAGACTGGCTCAACAAGTTAGGATATTCAGAAATTCTTGAACTTTTTGGACATTTTTCAAAACAACAATTATCCGAACGGGACTTATTTCAGGAACGAGATAAAAAAGGAGAAGAAGTCAATATGCGTGAATTTATTTATCCGATTCTTCAAGGATATGATTCTGTTGCTATGGAAGTAGACCTTGAAATCGGAGGAACAGACCAAACATTTAATATGTTGGCTGGCAGAACATTATTAAAAGCTATGAAAAACAAGGATAAATTCGTGATGACAACCCCGCTTCTCACAGATTCAAAAGGTGTAAAAATAGGCAAAACAGAAGGCAACGTTATCGCCCTAAACGATAATCCGAATAATCTTTTTGGTAAAATTATGGCTTTGGGCGACGATTTAATAATAAGAGGCCTTGAATATCTAACAGATGTGCTAACCACAGAAATCGATGTTTCGGCTAGCCCCATGAAATATAAGAAACAATTGGCGTTTGAAATCGTAAAACAGCTCAACAGCGATCAAGCAGCAAAAAAAGCACAAGAAGAATTCGAGAAAACAATACAAAAACACGAGGCACCTAAAGATATGCCAGTATGCCAGTATATTGGCAGTAAACAAAAAAATATTGTTGATTTGCTAACCCAAATAAATCTTGCAAAGAGCCGATCACAGGCAAAACAACTTATTGAACAAGGTGGAGTAGAAATCAACGGATATCAAATATCAAATATCAAATATCAAATATCAATAAAAAATGGTATGATAATAAGGGTTGGAAAAAGAAAATTTGTAAGAATAAAAACTTTTTAATGTCATCCTGAATTTATTTCAGGATCTACCTACGGACATGTTAGAAACGAGATGCTGAATCAAGTTCAGCATGACACATTAATAACCTATGGACATATTTAGGAAACATATGTGGATTTGGAAAATTATTGTTGCTATAGCGACTTTTGCACTTGTTGCAACATCCATCCTTCCATTCTTAACACTTCGATAAATCCAGCACCTTTTTTTGTAGGGTATTTAACCTACACAGAAAGCTGCGGGGTTTTAAAAAGGTGCTGGATAAATATGGATCTACAAACGCCAATAAAAGAGGCTGGGGCTCTTTACAAAAAATATGCCTCAAGGCTTGAGAAACTTGACATCAAAACCTATGAAGATTTTCTTTATCACATTCCTTTTCGCTATGAAGACTATTCGTTAATATCAAAAATTGGGAATGTGCAGGCAGGAGAAGTAGTTACGATTCAAGGAACTGTTGCCGAAATAAAAAATGAGTTCACAAAAAGTTGGAAAAGATTGCAAAAGGCAAAAATACAAGATGAAACTGGAACCATTGATGTTATTTGGTTTAATCAACCATATCTTATAAACGTAATCCGCAAAGGTGACTCAATCTCTCTTTCTGGCAAAATTGACTGGTATTTGCATAAAATCGTACTTCAATCCCCCGAATACGAGGTGACCGCTAATTATCACGAAACTATTCACACAGGACGTTTGGTACCAGTTTATCCAGAGACTAGGGGAGTGTCTTCTAAATGGTTACGTCGTCAGACATATAAAATCCTTCAAGATAACAAACAAAAAATACTCGAGTACATACCTTCTTCAATTTTAGTAAATAACGAGTTGATGGGCTTAATAGAGGCTTTAGAACAGATACATTTTCCAAAAAAGTTAAAATATGCCGAAAGAGCAAAACAAAGATTAGCTTTTGATGAATTGTTCCTTATGCAACTTGCAGCTTTGCAAAAAAGATTTGAATGGCAAAGCAAACTGAAAAGCCAACCACTAGCAATAAGCAGTTACAAAAAGCAAATAGAGCAGTTCTGGGAAAATCTTCCTTTTGAACTTACAAACGCGCAAAAAAGGGCGGTGTCTGAAATTTTCCGCGACCTTGGATCAAGCAGTCCAATGAATAGGCTTTTGGAAGGAGACGTAGGGAGTGGAAAGACTGTTGTATCGGCAATTGCTATGTATCTTGCCTATCTTAATAATTATCAATCAGTTTTTATGGCCCCTACGGAAATTCTGGCGCAACAACACTATAATACGATTTCTAACCTTTTGTCTCCATTTGGAGTTAATGTTAATCTAATAACAGGCAGCAAGAAATTGAAAATTGAAAATTTAAAATTGAAAATTTTGGTGGGTACTCACGCTGTCCTCTCAAAGAAAGTAACATTTGATAAGTTGGGCCTAGTGGTAATTGACGAGCAACAACGATTTGGGGTAGAACAAAGGGCAATAATTAGGCAGAAGGGCAAAAATCCTCATCTTCTAACAATGACTGCCACTCCGATTCCAAGAACAATAGCTCTAACTATGTATGGGGATTTGGATTTGTCTTATCTTGATGAAATGCCTAAAGGGAGAAAGTATATTAAAACTTGGCTTGTAGGGATCGAAAAAAGAAACGCCGCATACGAATGGATTAAAAAACAAATAAAGGAAACCAAAAGTCAGGCATTTATAATTTGTCCTTTTATAGAAGAGTCCGAAAGCATGCAGACAGTGAAAGCCGCAACAAAGGAGTATGAGAATTTAAAAAAAAATATTTTCTCAGATTTAAGACTCGGCATGCTTCACGGAAAACTTAAAGCAAAAGAAAAAGACAAAGTTCTACAAGACTTCAGAGATAAAAAAATTGATATCTTGGTGGCAACTCCGGTTGTTGAAGTTGGCATTGATATTCCCAATGCAACTATTATTGTTATTGAGGCATCCGAACGTTTTGGTCTTGCGCAATTACATCAGCTAAGAGGAAGGGTGGGGAGGGGAGACAAACAATCATATTGTCTTTTATTCACAGAGTCAAAAGGAGAACGAATAACAGCAAGACTCAAGGCAATGGAAACCATTCATGTAGGCGCAGAGCTTGCAGAACTGGATCTAAAACTTCGAGGACCAGGAGATTTGTATGGCACTATGCAACATGGAATGCAGCATTTAAAAGTCGCATCTTTTTCTGATTTTGCCTTAATCGAAAAAACGAAAAAAGAAGCAGAAAAAATATTTCCAAGGCTCAGAAGCTATCCTCTTCTTTTAGAGAAACTAAACTCTATTACCATAAAAAATATTTCTCCAGATTGATTTAGAATTTACGAAATGTTATAATTCTAACTGACGTTAAATTTTTTAATTTTTCATTTTTAACTTTTAATTTTTTTATATGCCGCAGGAACCAAAGAAAAGACATTCAAGGCAAAGAAAAGGTAAAAGAAGGGCAAGTATTAGACTACAAAGCCCTAAGGGAGTATATTGTGCCAATTGCGGCAATATTATACTGCCTCATATGA
>Ga0213870_1001181_pt1 | contig 11897 bp, 17 predicted proteins | sample WICALVC2017_Meta_FD_160119 | JGI IMG/M metagenome (GOLD analysis project Ga0213870, IMG submission 160119) | Freshwater microbial communities from subterranean cave lake in Wind Cave National Park, South Dakota, United States - WICALVC2017 | ecosystem: Environmental > Aquatic > Deep subsurface >... | reverse complement strand
GCGCGTTGACCCTGGGGGCAGTGTGTGCGAAATAATTTCGGGCCACGACCCCCAAAACCCGCGGCATCGAAAACCGGACAGATCATGTGCTACATAAACCGGACAAGTTAACTTGCTATCTACAGAACTATTTTTCTCGTCACAATAGTAATAAGGCCGGGATACCCCGGAAGGCCTGGGGATGATGGGAAGATCCGGGGGGAAGCGTCTTGTCAGGATGCGCGCATCCGCCGGCTTGCCGTCGGGATGTGCAGAGCCATCCGATACTTGGCGACCGTCCGTCTGGCGAGCCTGACATTGTGCGCCTTGAGCCGGACGGCGATCTCCTGGTCTTGCAAGGGCCGGCGGCCGTCTTCTTCGCCGATCATTCTCCGAATCATTTCTCGAACCGCCACCGACGACAGGTCAGCCAGACCTTCCTGGGAACAGGAGACGCGCGTATTGAAAAAAAACTTCAACTCAAAAATACCCTGTGCGCAATGGAGGTATTTGCCGGCGGTGGCGCGGCTGATCGTCGATTCGTGCAACGACACCGCGTCCGCCACGTCCTGCAACACCATCGGACGCATGTACTGGATGCCATGCTCAAAGAACGGTTCCTGGACCTTCACGATACTTTCGACCACCCGCACAATCGTTTTGTTGCGCTGCTCAATGCTCCGTATCAACCATTGCGCCGATCTGAACTTGTCGTCCAGGAACGCCCTGGTGGTGTCCGAGGAATCCCTCTTGCCGGCCAGAACGAGACGGTAGTCGGAACTGATTCTGAATTTCGGCATCCCGTCGTCATTGAGCATCACCACCCATTGCCCGTCGGCCTTGACGACGTAGACATCGGGAACGATGGCATGGTTCGCAGCGGTAAAAAACGGGCGCCCCGGTTTGGGCTCGAGCCCTTCGATGACCCGTGCGGCGTGTGCCACCGCGTCCACAGAAGCGCCCAGCGCTTTGGCGAGCGCCGTGAATCGTTTGCGCTCCAAACCGGAAAGATGGTTCCGAATGATGGTTTCCGCCAACGTCCCCGCCAAGCCTAATTGTTCGATTTGTGTCAGTAAGCACTCGCGAAGATCGCGCGCTGCCACGCCCACCGGATCGAAGGCCTGGATGGCCTTGAGCACGTGCGTGGCCTGCGCGGATGACAGTCCGGATTCGGCTGCGAGTTCGTCCAACGGCATGCGTAAGTACCCGTCCTCGTCGAGATTGCCGATGATGCTCCTGCCGATCTCCTGCTCACGCGTATCGAGTGGAGACAGCGCCAACTGCCAGAGCAGGTGATCCTCGAGAGACGTCGTCTTCGCCGTCGTCTGCTCGAACGAGGGCAGGTCCTCGCGCCCATTCCGCGCGGCCTCGCCGGCCCCCCACTTTCGGTCGTCACTGAAATACTCGTCCCACGACCCTGCCGATTCATGTCCGGCGGCCTCGTCTCCCGCGGCCTCTGCAGGGATGGTCTCGTCGCGAGACTCCTCGCTCTTGGCGGTTCCAAACGCCTCTTCCACCGATCCGGGTTCCGCATTAAGGTCTTCGAGCTCAGGCGCGGCTTCCTCAAGCATGGGGTTCTCGGCCATCTGCTGCGCCAGCGATTCCTGCAATTCCAGGCGGGACAATTGCAACAACTTGATCGCCTGCTGCAGCTGCGGCGTCATCATCAGTCGCTGCGACAGTCGTAACTCGAGTCGTGGCTGCATGGTCAGGCCCCCGGCTACAGGCGGAATCCTTCGCCCAGATAGACTTCGCGCGCCCGTCGGCTGTTCACAAGATGCGCGGGCGGCCCTTCTTCAAGGACCTCGCCGTTATTGATGATATACGCGCGGTCCGTGATGGACAGCGTCTGCCGGACATTGTGATCGGTAATCAGGATGCCGAGACCCCGGTCCCTCAGTCCCCGGATAATCGTCTGAATGTCGCCGACCGCAATAGGATCGATTCCCGCAAACGGCTCGTCCAACATCAGAAAGTGCGGCCTCGCCACCAACGCCCTGGCGATCTCTACGCGGCGACGCTCCCCGCCGGACAGGGTGAACGCCTTGTTGCGCCTGACGTGATCGAGCCCGAGGTCCATGATGGCTGTTTCCATCCGTTCCTCGCGTTGATCCTTGCGCAGGTCCATCAATTCAAGAATGGCGACCATGTTTTGTTCCACAGTCATGCGGCGGAACACCGAGGACTCCTGTGGCAAATAGCCGATGCCGCGCCGCGCTCGTTGATACATCGGCAGGTGCGTGACCACGTCCCCGCCCAGGAGCACGTCCCCCTTGTCCGGCATCGTGAGCCCCACCATCATATCAAACGCCGTCGTTTTTCCCGCCCCGTTCGGTCCAAGCAGCCCGACAATCTCCCCCGATTGCACCACGAGACTCACGCCCTTGACGACGCATCGGCTACGGTAGCTTTTCTCGAGCCCCCGAGACTCCAACGTCAGGGGCCCCGGTTTGCCACCCACGGCCCCGGCGGGATCGCTCACTGCGGTGGTGATTCCGTCTCGTTGATGACCACGCGGCTTCCCTCGACCAGGCTTCGGTCTTCCTTTAAAAACAGGGTCATCTTGGTCCCCGTCACGCGATAGCCTGCTTCCCATGCCTCCGGATCCCCGGTCAAGACCAGCCTCTCCTCGCGCTGGTGGTAGACTGCCTTTTGCGATTTGGTCTTCTTGTGTCCCTGCTGCATCGTTACATTGCCGGTCGCGTCGATGAGCGAGACCGCGCGGTTTCCAAACGTCGGTACCTCCGCTGCGGGCGCCTGGGGAGATTCTCCAGGCCGTCCACCTTTCCTGGAGAGCGCAGGAGAGACCCCAGCGGCGAAATAGACAATCATCTGGTCTGCCTGCATGACAAAGTCGCCCTTTGTCAGCACCACATTGCCCGTAAACAAAGCCGTATTGTCATGATTTTTGAATACCAGGGACTGCGCGGTAATAATGACTTCAGGCGAGACCTGTGATGGCGCAGACGGGAGCGCCGCCGAGGCCAGCGTGCTACCCATGAGGAGAAGAGCGCTAGCGAATCCCCACGTGGACATTGCGGCGGATCCTCATTTCTTGGGTGGCAAGGAACGCATCCAAGCCATGCCCGGTGGCCTCCAACCCGGGGCCTTTAATGGTGACCGGTTCATCCGTCCAAATTCGATGCGTCTGATTATCCCAGGTGAAACGAGGCGTATAAATGGTATACCCGCTGCTGAGGACCAGGGCGAGATTCCCGCTTTTCTTGCTGAGGACGAAATCCTTTGACGCGGTGTTGATAGTCCCCTCGTCGCCAGCAACGGTCATGGTCACGCCGTCGGGTCCCATCAGCGTCACCTGCACGTCACTGAGCACCGCCTTGGCATCCGTGTCAAAGACCCGGGCCTGCGTGGCCTGAATCGTCCAGTCCACGCGACCATCCTTGCTCTGTACGAATGAAAATCCCTTGACGGCGGCATCGGCCTGGTGCGAGAGCGCGGGCACAGACACGTGCGACACCCTCCGGGAGGGTCCGCCAAGAACAAAGATGAACAGGGTAGCCAGGACCGCAACCATGATACCGAGCAGGCCGGCCTTAGCAACACGCTGAAAGGACAGCGTGGATTGAGCCATCATGCGCCGACTATAGCACACCATGAAAATGCGAGTAAAGTCGGCGGCGTGGCGTCGTCGAGCCGTGCCCAGACGAATGGGCGCGGGCAAACCTTGTTGGCCGGCTTACGTGCCCGCAGCCGCAGGCGTGGGGGACGGAGTCGGCCCGGACGTGGCCGGACTGCCGCCGGCGCCGGCCTGATCAGCGGGCCGGCCTTTGGCCGTGCCCTTCTTCTCCGTCGGCCGAGTGACTAATTCAATGACGACCATGAGCGCCCCATCGCCCACTCGCCGGCGAGTCTTGATGAGACGTGTATACCCGCCTTGCCGTTCCGAAAAGCGCCCCGCAATATCCTTGAAGAGCTTGGCGACGACGGGCTTGGCGCGAATGTAGGCCGCGGCGCGGCGCCTGGCGGACAGGCTCCCGTCCTTGCCGAGCGTAATCATGCGGTCGGCCACAATGCGGAGTTCCTTGGCTTTCGCGTCGGTGGTCTCAATCCGTTCATGCTCCAATAACGACGTCACCAGACTCCGAAATAAGGCCGTCCTGTGATGGGTGTTCCGTCCGAGTTGGCGGCCGCTTTTTCGATGTCGCATGCGCCTGGTCTACCCTTCTCTCTTCTCGGCGGTCCCGGCCCCGGATGATTGAGCGACGTGGTCCGGTTTCATGCCCAGGCTCAACCCCATTTCAGCCAGGACCTCCTTGATCTCGTTGAGGGACTTCTTGCCGAAGTTCTTGGTCCGCAACATATCTGATTCGGTCCGCTGAACCAGGTCGGCGATCGCTTTGATATTGGCATTCTTCAAGCAATTGGCCGCTCTGACCGACAACTCCAGTTCATTGACGCTGCGGAGAAGATGCCTGTTTTTTTCGGCGCCGGCATCCTGAGCCGCCGGCTGTGAGATCGCCTCTTCCAGGTCCTTGACATTGATGAAAATATCGAGATGCCCGCGCACGATCAAGGCGGCGGACGACAACGCCTCTTCAGGAGACAGGCTCCCGTCGGTCCAGATTTCGAGCATCACCTTGTCATAATCTGTCATGCGCCCGACGCGCGCATTCTCGACCAGGTAGTTGACGCGCGTGACCGGCGAATAAATGGCGTCCACGGGAATCACGCCGATCGCCATGCCTTCTTCCTTGTTCCGGTCCGCCGGGACGTAACCCCGTCCGCGCTTGATGACGATTTCAATATCGAGCGTGGCGCCTTTGTCGAGCGTGGCGATATGCAGGTCCGGCGTCAGGATCTCGATATCGGCATCGTGCTCGATATGCCCGGCCTTGGCCACGCCGGCGCCCTTCTTCCGAAGGCGAACCGTCTTGGGTTTATCGGAATGGAGCGTGAACCGGACCTTCTTGATATTGAGGATAATATCGGTGACATCTTCGGTGATGCCGGGGATCGTGGAAAATTCATGCAGGACGCCTTCAATTTTGACGGACACGACGGCCGCTCCGGACAGAGACGAGAGCAGCACCCGGCGCAAGGCATTGCCGACGGTCGTGCCGAACCCGCGCTCGAACGGCTCCGCCGTAAAGCGCCCATACGTCGCCGTCAGGCTTTCCTGGTCGACGTCAACTTTCGTCGGGATCTGAAAATCATGCATACCCTTCAACATACTGGCTCCCTTATCGCCGGCTTATCACACTGCATACCGCACGTTTCCCAGCCGACGTCACGCGCACATTACCTCGAATAGAGGTCCACCACCAACTGTTCATTCACGGGCAAGGGCGTCTCGTCCTTTGTCGGGAGGCCCCGCACCGTCGCCTTACAGTTGGCCTTATCCAAATCCAACCATGCCGGAATGCCCCGTCCCTCAACCGCATCCAACGCAGCGAGAATGGGCACGATCGCCCGGCTTCGTTCCTTGACTTCAATCACGTCCCCTTCGCGAACCAGAAATGACGGCTTGTCGACCTTCCGGCCGTTCACGCGATAGTGGCCGTGATTCACCAGCAGCCGAGCTTCTTTTCGAGATGCCGCAAATCCGATTCGGTACACCACATTATCCAGACGTCGCTCGAGCAGACGGAGCAAATTCTCTCCCGTAATGCCTGCTTGCCGTTCGGCCCGGGCAAATGTTCCTCTGAATTGGCGCTCCAGCATGCCGTAAATGCGCTTCAGTTTCTGTTTTTCACGAAGCTGCGCGCTGTACTCGGACACTCGTTGACGACCCTGCCCGTGCTGACCGGGCGGATACGCGCGACGTTCCACCGCGCATTTTTCGGTCATGCAACGGGATCCCTTCAAAAAGAGCTTGACGCCTTCTCGACGACACAACCGACACACAGGGCCACGATATTTCGCCACGGTAGTTTCTCCAGACCACGCTTGCATGAGCCGGCACGTCGATGACACGTGCCGGCGATCCAATCCCGTTCTTTCTCTTCCTAGACGCGCCGCCGTTTTGGCGAACGGCATCCGTTATGGGGAATCGGCGTCACATCCCGAATCATATTGATTCGAAGACCGGCCGACTGGAGCGCCCGAATGGCGGACTCCCGACCGGAGCCGGGCCCCGTCACATACACATCAAGCTGTCGCATGCCGCACTCCATGGCCTTCTTTGCCGCGACTTCCCCCGCCCGGGTCGCCGCAAACGGTGTGCTCTTCCGTGACCCTTTGAAACCCTGGTTCCCGGCGCTGGCCCACGTCACCGTGTTGCCCCCCATGTCCGTGATGGTCACCATGGTGTTATTGAACGAGGCTTGAATGTGTGCGACTCCGCTTTGAACAATTTTCTTTTCCCGCTTCTTTCCTTTTTTCACTCCCGTGCCCCCTCACCTGACCTTGACGGTCTTCCGCGCTTTCCCCTGGCCCTTGGGCCCTTTCCGGGTCCGCGCATTGGTCTTCGTGCGCTGCCCCCTGACCGGCAGTCCCTTGCGATGCCGGAGTCCGCGGTACGATCCGATATCAATGAGCCGCTTGATATGCATCGACACATCTTTGCGCAGATCCCCTTCGACTTTGTGCTCCCGTTCGATGATCTCGCGCAACTTGACGATCTCATGTTCGCGCAGGTCCTTCACGCGCGTGGCCGGCGCCACGCCGCTTTGAGCCAGAATCTGCCCGGCTAACACCCTCCCGATCCCAAAAATATACGTCAAGCCGATATGGATCTGCTTGTCTCTGGGAAGATCGACGCCGGCAATTCGAGCCATGAGCTTCTCCTAACCTCGCGTGCGTGGCCGCCGCTTCGATCAAAAGCGGCGGAGATTCACTATCCTATCCTTGTCGCTGCTTATGCCGCGGGTTCGAGCACAGCACCCGCAACACGCCGCGCCGCCGTATGACTTTGCATTTTGAGCAGATACCCTTGACCGATGATTTGACTTTCATGGCTGGTCCACCGCTCCCTTGCTTACTTAAACCGGTACGTGATCCTGCCGCGCGTGAGATCGTAAGGCGACATTTCCACGGTCACCTTGTCGCCGGGCAGAATGCGAATAAAATGCATCCGCATCTTTCCTGAAATGTGGGCCAGCACTTTATGCCCATTATCGAGTGTCACCCGAAACATGGCGTTGGGGAGCGTTTCGTTGACCGTTCCTTGTACCTCAATGACATCCTCTTTTGCCATGGTGTCGGGCTCGTCAGCCGCTCACAACCGAGTCAGAATTTTCGGGCCTGCGTCGGTCACCACAATGGTATGCTCAAAGTGGGCCGACAGGCTTCCATCCCGGGTCACCGCTGTCCACCCGTCCGGCAGGTGCGTGGTTTCCGGACGCCCCATGTTGACCATGGGCTCGATCGCCAGTGTCATGCCCGGCTTCAAACGGGGCCCCTTTCCCGGCTCGCCATAGTTGGGCACTTGCGGCTCTTCGTGCAGTTTCCGCCCGATTCCGTGCCCGACGAAATCCGTGACGACGGAAAAGCCGGCGACTTCCGCATGTGCCTGCACCGCATGAGAAATGTCGGAGATACGATTGCCGACGACCGCTTGGGCAATCCCCTTGTGGAGGGATTCCTCCGTGACCTGCAATAAGCGTCGCGCGCGCTCCGTAATGGCGCCGACCGGAACCGTAATCGCGGCATCGCCGTAATACCCGTCCACGATCACCCCGACATCCAACCCCACGATGTCCCCTTCTTTCAAGGCGCGCCCTGATGGAATCCCGTGCACCACCGCCTCGTTGACCGACACGCACAAGGCATGGTGATACACCTGATCGCGCACGCGATATCCCTTGAACGCCGGGATCCCCCCGCGCGCGACGATGAACTGTTCCGCGAAACGATCAAGCTCGGCCGTCGTCACGCCGGGCCTGACTTGACGGCGGAGAGCCTCGAGGACTTCGGCGACCACCCGGGACGCCCGGCTCATTGTCTCAATCTCATCGGGCGATTTCAGTTCAATGCCGCTCATCACGCCCCCGCCAACCCCAGCACCGTGAGCAGCCGGCGATAGACGTCGTTGATGTCGCCCGTGGAATCCACGCGCCGCAACAATCCCCGCTGCCGATAGTACTCGACAAGCGGGCTGGTCTGCTGCTCGAAGACGGCGAGCCGAGATTCCACCGTGTCAGGCTTGTCGTCCACGCGCTGCACCAGCGCGCCGCCACACGTGTTACAGCGTCCTTCCAGCATGGGCGGGTCATGGTCGACGTGATAGACCGTCTGGCAGGTCGGACAGCTACGCCGCCCGGACAACCGCCGGATAATTTGGTCGTGGGGCACGTCAAAACTGACGACGTGATCGAGGCCGGCGCTGTCCGTTTCGTGAAACATCCGATCCAGCGCCTCCGCCTGCGCCACGGTCCTGGGAAAGCCATCCAGAATGTATCCGCGGGCACATTCCGGACTCATCAGTTTGTCGCGGGCCAGCCCGATCACCACCGCATCCGGAACCAGCTTGCCTGACTCCATAAATCCTTTGGCTTGAAGACCGAGCGCGGCGCCGCGCGTGACGGACTCCCTGAGCATCTCTCCCGTCGAGACCTGCGGAATCCGCTCCTGGGCGGCCAGACGCTGGGCCTGCGTCCCCTTCCCCACTCCTGGAGCGCCGAAAAATACCACGCGCATGCCTTACCCGCTTCGTCCTTTCAGGCGACCTTTCGCCAAAAATCCTTCATAGTTGCGCATCAGCATATGCGACTCGATCTGCTGCGCCGTATCCAATCCCACGCCGACGGTAATCAACAGCGAGGTCCCGCCGAAATAAAACGGCACCCCTAGTTTGTAGACCAAAATCTCGGGGATGATACAGACGCCGGCGAGATAGAGCGACCCGGCGAATGTGACACGATTCAGCACCCGATAAATATAATCGGACGTCCGCTGGCCGGGCCGAATACCGGGAATAAATCCTCCGTACTTTTTCATATTGTCGGAAATGTCCACCGGGTTCAGCACGACCGCCGTATAGAAATAACAAAAAAAGACGATCAGGCTGACATACAGAATCGTGTAGGTGACCGACCCTGGCGCCATCATGGATCCCAACTCCTGCACCCAGGGAATCTGGATGAACCCCGCAATCGTCGCCGGAAACGCGATGATGGACGACGCAAAAATCGGTGGGATCACGCCGGCGGTATTGATCTTGAGCGGGATATGCGTGCTCTGCCCGCCGAACACGCGCCGCCCGACCACACGCTTCGCATATTGCACCGGAATTTTTCGCCGGCCGGTTTCCAGAAACACGATCGCCGCGATCACGCCGACCATCCCCGTAAAGAGCGCCACCAACCAAAATCCCGTCAACTGACCGATTTCGAACAACTGGTACGTCTCCACCACAGCATACGGCAGGCGCGCCACGATCCCCGCAAAGATGATCAGCGAGATGCCGTTGCCGATGCCCCGCTCGGTGATCTGCTCGCCCAACCACATGAGAAACGCCGTGCCGGCCGTCAGGGTCAGGACCGTCATGAGCCGGAATCCCCATCCGGGGGACTGTACAAATACCCCGCCATTCATCTTTTCCAGCCCGACGGCAATGCCGAACGCCTGGATCAATCCAATCCCGATCGTGCCGAATCGGGTGTATTGGATAATCTTCTTCCGCCCGCGCTCCCCTTCCTTGGCCAGTTTCGTCAGGTGCGGAATCACCACCGTCAGCAACTGGAGAATGATCGACGCGCTGATATACGGCATGATGCCGAGCGCGAGAATGGTCAGCCGTGATAACGCCCCTCCCGAAAAGATATCCAGAAAACCAAGCAGCGCACCGCCTTCCTTCAGGAGAAACTTTCCGAGTTCCTCGTTATTGATGCCCGGGGTCGGGATGTGCGCCCCAATGCGATAAACGGCCAGCATCCCCAGTGTAAACAGAACCCGATTCCGCAGTTCAGGGATCTTAAAGACATTCTTGATATTGGTGATCAGCCGCTCAAGCACCGCCCAATACCTCTGTCCTCCCGCCCACGGCTTGGATCTTCGCACTCGCTGACGCGCTGAAGCGATGCGCCTTGATGTAGAACGGACGCGTCGGCGTCCCTTCACCCAGCACTTTAATTTTGGACTTCCGTCCGCGCGCGAGACCGGCCCGGATCAACGTGTCCGGCGTCACGTCCTGGACATCCACGAGCCGGTTCAGATCCCGGATATTGACCACCACCCACTCCTGCTTGAAAATATTCGTGAAGCCCCGCTTCGGCACACGCCGCGTAAGCGGCATCTGCCCCCCCTCAAACCCAGGGCGTTTCGCGCCTCCTGATCGGGCCTTGAGCCCTTTGTGTCCACGGGTCGCCGTCTTCCCGTGCCCGGAGCCGATCCCCCGACCAATGCGTTTCCGTCGCGTCCGTGATCCCGGCGCCGGCTTCAGTTCGTGCAGTTTCATAGCGCCCCTTTTCCCGCGTCCCGACTCTCCAGGAGGTACGACAGTTTGCGCAGCAAGCCCCGCACCTGTGGCGTGTCGGGGCGCATCACCGTATGCCGGATTCGACGAAGACCGAGTCCGAGGAGAAGAGTCCGGTGCGCCCTCGGTGTCCCGATCGGGCTCCGAACCAACGTAATCGCCAGTGTGCCGGATGCTGTCGCCTTCGTTCCCATGCTCTATCCGGCCTGCTGAACCATGGCCTTGCGAACACGCAGGACGTCTTCCGGGTCACGCAATTGGTTCAAGCCATCCAGTGTGGCATAGACCACGTTGAAGGGGTTGCCTCGTCCCAGTGTTTTCGCCACGATGTTGTGAATGCCCGACAGTTCAATGACGGCGCGAACAGCCCCGCCGGCGACGATCCCCGTGCCGGCCGAGGCCGGCTTGAGCATCACATGCTCGGCGCCGAAGTGCCCGCGAACCTCGTGCGGAATGGTGCCCTGCGTGATCGACACGCGGACAAGCTGCTTCTTGGCATGCTTGACCGCCTTGGAAATGGCCTCGGGCACCTCCGCCGCCTTGCCCTTGCCGATCCCCACCCAGCCCTGCTCATCACCCACCACCACCAGCGCGGTGAAGTTAAACCGTTTCCCGCCCTTTACCACTTTGGCCACACGGTTGATAAAGACCACCTTGTCTTTCAAATTCAGCTCATCCGGATTCATCTTCACGGTCGGCCCTGCTCCCTTCTAAAACTTCAGCCCTTTTTCACGAGAAGCTTCGGCCAACGCCTTGATGCGCCCATGGAATCGATACCCGCCCCGGTCAAACACCACCGCCGTCAGGTTGGCGTTCAACGCCCGTTCGGCGATCAACCGCCCGACGGCCACGGCGGCAGCACGGGTGGCCCCTGACTTCAAGGTTCCTTTCAGTTCCTTCTCCATGGTGGACGCGCTCACCAAGGTTGTTCCGGTGGTGTCATCAATGATCTGCGCGTAGAGATGCGCGTTACTCCTGAAGACATTCATCCGCGGGCGCTCCGGCGTCCCATAGACGCGAGCCCTGACCCGGTGATGCCGACGTGCCCGATTGCGTTCCCGTGCGCTCGCATCCAACATGATCCGCCTATTTCCCCGTCTTGCCTTCCTTACGGATGAGCACTTCGCCGGCGTATTTAATGCCCTTGGCCTTATAGACATCCGGTTTTTTCAACGCGCGAATGTTTGCGGCTGTTTGGCCGATCAGCGCCTTATCGCGCCCTTTGATTGTCACAATCGTCTGCTTCTCGACCTTCGCCTCAATGCCCTCCGGGAGAGGAAACTCGATGGCATGCGTGTAGCCGAGGTTGAAACTGATGGTCCGTCCCGACAGATTGGCCTTATAGCCCACGCCGGCAATCTCCAGTGTGCGCTCAAAGCCTTCCGTCACGCCCTGCACCATGTTGTAAATCTCATTGCGCGTGAGGCCGTGGAGCGCGCGTTGGCGCCGCCCTTCGGACACACGGCGCACTTCCACGCGACCATTCGCCACCGCCACGGCAATCTCGGGAGGCGCCGTTCGCGTCAAGCTGCCCAGCGGGCCC
>Ga0213870_1001180_pt1 | contig 11902 bp, 15 predicted proteins | sample WICALVC2017_Meta_FD_160119 | JGI IMG/M metagenome (GOLD analysis project Ga0213870, IMG submission 160119) | Freshwater microbial communities from subterranean cave lake in Wind Cave National Park, South Dakota, United States - WICALVC2017 | ecosystem: Environmental > Aquatic > Deep subsurface >... | reverse complement strand
GAAGTTTTTGCATGATGGAAAGCAGCATTATATTGTAACACCAAATCCTGAAATTGTGCTGCATGCGCGCAAGGACCGGGCATATCGCGCAATTTTGGCAAGTGCGGATTTAAGCATACCGGACGGGATCGGGCTGGTCTGGGGATCTCGGGCACTCTTGGGTGTCCGCAAAGCACTCAAGGAGCGGGTTTCCGGAGTGGATTTTCTTGTGGCATTCTTGCGGCATCTTGCCTCTACAACCTACGCGACAGATAGAACATATCGAATTTTGTTTTTTGGCGGGCGGAGCGGAGTAGGGAAGGAGGCTGCGCGCGTTTTCCAAAGACGTTTCCGACATTTGGGCTTTTTTGCGCTCGAGAATCTTCATCCTGGCTGTGGGCAATTTATCATCAATGAGCTGATTCAGCCAGATTGCGTTTTTATCGCGTTCGGCGCTCCCAAGCAAGAGCAATGGATTGCCGAGAATCTTTCTCTATTTCCTACGGTAAAAGTCGCGATGGGTGTAGGAGGAGCTTTTGATTTTATCTCAGGGCGGGTGCCGCGCGCCCCGCGTATCATGCGGACGGTTGGGTTGGAGTGGTTTTGGCGACTCCTTGTTCAGCCGTGGAGAATAAAACGTATATACAACGCCGCGGTGGTTTTCCCTTTGTTGGTTTTGAAGGCGAGACCTCGTGGATAGTACGGGACCCGTGCCCTCCAAGATTTGGACAAAAGGGAGTTATCCACATGTTGCCGTCTGGCGAAGATGGTATAATAAAAAAGTCGAAAATAAGGATTTCCTAAAGGTTAATTATATATGCATAGCTTTCAGATTACGTTTTTTACCCCTGCGGTAGTCTGTAGTCTGTGAGCTATAAGCAGATTCAACAATGTCATTGATTATGATTTTGGCTATTATACTGGTTGGAGGAGGTGCCGCATATTACTTCTTTTTCATGAAGAAGAAGGGAGGCGGAAAAGGTACGTCTGAAACGGGCGGATCAGGGGAACCTCCAGCAACGCCGCCAGCAGGTGAGGGCGGAGGAGGCGGAGGTACCACCGAAGAGAAGCAGTGGTAATTCTTTGAAATTTATTAATGTACTAGGAGAAAAACGATCCAACTCAAGTGGATCGTTTTTCGAATGATATAGAAGTTGTCGCATGTGTTATGATCCGATTTAAAATCGGATCATTTTTACAACGCGACGATTCTTGATATAATGCCTCATACGGAACTCGTACTGGGTAAATGCTCGAAGTGATTTATTTATGCAGCATTTAAGGGAATAATTTACGAAAGGAGTCTTAATAAAGAAATCTTGAGGCATTATTATAGGGGCGTAGAAATTATTCAAAAATAAAAGCCCCCACGTGATTTCACGCAGAGGGCAAGGATTTGGGCCGTTTTTCCTTTTCTACCGGCTGGGAATATTGTTGCTTAAAAATTTCATAAGCTTCGTCTATAGGTAGTATCACAGATAATTGAGGATGTTCTGCCGGTGTTCCGTAATACGCGCGCCCATAATGTTTCATGTGCCATTTGTTGTATTCTTTTTTCCAGAGAGCAACCGCCATTCTTTTTATTGGGTTCCAGTGCTTCGACGGGTTTCCGAAGGGGACATCTACAAATTCTATTCCGTTGAATATTTTAACCAGGTCTCTGTCACGGTGTCTTAATGGATGCTCGGGGGGAGGGTTTGTATCAATTACCTTCGTAGTCGGCCCAAACTTCGCAAGCTCTGTTTTTCCTACTCCCGGCTCACCGATACGAACCCAACGAGTAAAATATCGGCGTTCAATACTTTCGATGGCCCTCATTGCATCTTCCAAAAGATAATTTAACCAAAGAGCTTTTTTGACAGTCCAGTAAAGCATCGTGCCCTCTCCTTTACCTCTAGTGAGATTTTGTAAGTATCCCTTTTAGTTTTGTATAACTTGCCAGTCGGTTTCATCGACTCTTACATAATCAAGTGGAATGGTTTCAAGCACCATGTCGTCTCGCGAAAAGCTTCCCCTTGGGAGAGTCTTTTTCCACGGGGGATCTTCAACGAGAATACTCATAAATCCTTCCCAATTTCCGTAGAGAGTTATGTGGTAATATTGTAAGTGAGGCGGCTCTCGTTTGATGAAATGCGTGAAAGAACTCATTGCGTGTGCGGGATGCAGGACATAATATAGTAAGCCTCCTATTATGCTGCAGCTGAGGGTCAGCAGCACCAGGATTATAGCCGCGCATACTATTGCGGTAGTTATAGCCTGCTCTGTGAACCAACCTAGAATTTTCCGCACTTTTGCACCTCCATCACCATAGTGTATTGTGCCTAGTAATAATTATAGTATAAAATCTAAATAGATTTATGTCAAGAAAAGGGGGTCCTACCCACGCACATATTGTGGAAATATGGTCTAAAATAAGACCATATGAAATATTGTCCACAATGCAAAATGTATAGGAAATTTGAATACATAAGGCTCAATATCGAAGAAGGAGTGCCTGCCTGGAAGGTAGCCGAACTCGCTGGGGTACATGAAAACACGGTGTACAACTGGATAGCGGCGTACCAAAAAGGAGGCTTTGAAGCTTTGGCGGATCTAAACAGAGCTCCAGAGAATCACCCCAACGAGTATTCTCTCAAGATTAAGGATTTGATACGAAAAATCAGAGCCGATGGCGTGAAAAGGGAAAAAAGACATCTAGGCGAAGATCTCATCGCTCATCGTTTAGAGCGAGACTGGGGAATTAAGGTATCACCTTCCGGTGTTGGCAAATTTATGCGCGATAACGGCTTGATACCAGAGCATAAAAAACGCAGACCAAAGAAAGAACGAGTCAAGGTATGTCGCATCCACGAACCAGGAGAACTCCTTCAAATGGACGTGAAGTATGGAGTGAAAAACGCTGACGGACAGTGGTTTTATGAGTACGACGCCATTGATTACATGACCGGCATAGTCTTGGGAGAAATCTATCCGATACAGTCAAGCTATGAGTCAGTGAAGTTCCTTGAGGTGATCGTGAGACGTTCACCATTCTCGGTGAAAGGAATACAGACGGACAATCATTCAACGTTTACCAATTACTACACTGGCTACCAGAAAAGCGCCGATCCTTTACATCCCAGGCTACATGCTCTTGATCTTGCCTGCGCTAGACACGATATGATTCATTATCTGATCGATCCGGGGAAACCTGCGCAGAACGGCAAGATTGAAAGATTCCACCTTACCGCCGAGAATGATTTTTGGCAGCAAGAAATGTTCACTGACTTAAACTCGGTCAGACGTAAGTGGAGAGATTTCCTTTACTACCACAATAACGAGCGCGAGAACCAAGCCAACAACTACCTCACGCCGCTCGAGAAATTGCGGACGTTTCCAAAGTATGCAAAGATTAAAGAAATCATTAACTAAGATTCCACAATATCATCGTGGGGAGGACATATATATTTGCTGGATCAGCATTTGGGCTGGTAGAAGGACGTCATTTTTCGTTGCAGCTATTTCCTTTCAAGAGCACAAATGATTATGTACGGACCAAAAACTGGAAGTTAATCCACGAGACCATATGGAACGAAGCGGGAAGAATAGGGGAAGATACGTATGAGTTGTATAATCTCAAAGACGACCCCGACGAATTACACAATCTTGTATCCGAGCAGTCGGCTCTCACCAAGGAATTAAAAGAGGTATTGAAAAACTGGAAAGAGGCGGCCGCAAGCTTTACTGGAGAAAATCTTTCCTCCCCTAAGACATTGTCCCCAGAAATTATTGAACAAGCAAAAGAACATGGATATTGGTAGAAAACTTATCGTTTTGATACTGATTTTTCTTATTGGTGGGTTTTTGGTTTACAACAATTTCTTTGGAGGCAAAGCGCAGCAGGAATTTAAAAACTTCATCCTTGTGGGCTGGGACGGCGTAGAAAGAGAGCACCTCTACGACCTTTTAGACAAGGGCCAGCTGCCGAATCTTAAAAAGCTTGTTGAGAAAGGAGCCATTGTGGATACCATCGCAACCACGGCAAGCACGGAGACCAAGCCTGGATGGGCTGAAATTTTAACCGGCTACAATGCAGAAAATCTCGGTATATATGACAATATTGATTATAAGCCCATACCTAAGGGTTACACGGTCTTTGAAAGGTTAGAGGATTACTTTGGGGAAGATACCATTGCTACGCTTTTTGTGGGCGGAAAGATAGATAACATAGGAGCAAGAGGCCCTCATAAAATTTGTGTAAATTGTATTACCAGGTACCCAGATACCAGAGAGAAAACTTTCTATAAGGATGAAGGCACCACGGCGCCAACGAAGAGGCCTGGTGAAGAAAGAGTTTTGGAAGACAGGGAAGGGGATCCCTATTTTCACACCAAAGACGCCTTGGATGTGTACGAGACAGCCCTGGGAAACGCAGCAAATGTTGGCCCCAAAGCAGTTGATTATCTAGAAGAATACAAAGATAAGCGCTTTTTTGCTTTCTTCCATTTTGAAGAACCAGACGAACTTGGCCACAAAGACAAGGGAGGATCTCAGGGATACCTCAATGGCATCATGGCCGATGATTATTGGCTGGGGGAAATAGTGGCCAAGCTCAAGGAATTGGGTGTGTATGAGGAAACGCTGATATATGTTACAACAGACCATGGGTTCAATGAAGGGGAAGTGCACCACAGGAGTGCCCCGAATACTTTTTTGGCAGCAAACGAAAAAGGGCTTCGCAACGATGGAGACAGAAAAGATGTTGCCCCAACCATTTTGTACCGATACGGCATAGACACGAAAGCTTTTTCCCCGCCCTTGGATGGCGTTTCGTTGATTGGTGCTGAAAACCCTGTCCGCATTGGCTATTTTCGTTCCGCGAGAACCCAGATGATATACAGGGCGTATATACAGAACTATTTTGACCAAGAAGGCGTCCAGGCAAGATTGTACACAGGATTCCTGGGGGAAACAGAGTTTTTTGAAGTCCCAAAAAGTGGAGAGGAGACAAGAAAGATAGCCGAAAGGGAGCGTCGTTTTGGGGTGGTGGAAGGTGAAGAAATTGCAGACAGAATTGTGGCAGGAGAGTTTGACGGAGGAACACTCGGGTCAGGCTCTTTTGTTGCTGCGGTACACAAGGGCGCGCCCCTTGTGGCAGTGGCCTTGCTTGGATACGATGCAAGCCCGGCAAAGTCAATTCTCATGAGAAAAGATGTAAAAATTGTTTCCCCTGACGATTTCAAAGGGAAAACGCTTATTTCGCCAAGATCGGGCCCTGGCACCGCAATCTTTTTACGAGAGTTTCTTAGGGATATGGGGCTTGATCTTGAAAAAGATGTTACTATTATAGATAATGTGTATGAGGATGATGCGAAAAAGCTGCTTGAGCAGGGAAAAATTGATGGAGGGTTATTTACCTTAGGGGAAGCAGAATCACTGGTGAGATCTGGGAAGGCCTATATCTATCGACCAATGGATTGGATGAACAGCGAGCTTTCCCACGGCCTCCTGGTGTTTCACACGGATTTTGTAAAAAATCATCCAGACTCAGTACAAAAGTTTGTCAATGGCTATGTAAAACGTATCGCATACGAAAAAAATCTTGCGCAAGAACAAGGAGTAGCCATACAGAAAAAGTTTCAGGGCCTCAAGTCAGAAGAGCACAGTCTTCCCCCAAGGGTGAGGGTTGATCTGCTTGAAGAAATGCAGGGCCTGCTCTACGAATATGGCTTCATTGATACAAAAATCTCCATGAGCAATGTTGTTGACCACAGCTTTGTTGAAAAGGCGATGGATACACAGTAACATGTTGAAAATGTCTAAAAAGTACAAAGCCCTACTGTCTATGTCTCTCCTCCTCGTTGGCGGCGTTTTCTTGGTTTTCGCAGTCAGGGATCAAGAAAACCCTGTGCGCATTGGATATTTTCATGGCGGAAGGGTAAATATGATCTATCGAACGTTTATCAATAACTATTTTAACCAGGAAGGCGTAGCGGTAGAACTCTATACAAAGAATCTCTATGGAGATGAGATTTTTAAGATTCCAAAAACCGATGAGGAGACACTAACCATGCTGTTGGCACGGGAGAGACAAGATAGTCAGAGGAATGTTTTTGGGAAAATGTCTGGCATTGAGATTGTTGATAAAATTGTGAAAGGCGAGTTTGACGGAGGAACAATCGGAGAAAGTTCTTTTCTCTCGTCTATACAGAAGGGTTTGCCAATTGTGGCTGTTGCCATGCTTGGTTACGACGCTGTTCCCGGCAAGGCAATCATTCTGAGGAGTGATGTAAAGATCGCAAGTCCCGATGATTTGAGGGGGAAAACACTGATTTCAAGAAGGGCAGGGCCAGGGGATGCAATATTTTTAAGAGAGTTTCTTGGTGATATAGGTTTGGTTCCAGGCAAAGATGTCACGGTGATAGACCAGGTGGGTGAGCTTGATGCAGAAACATGGCTTGAGGAAAAAAAGATAGATGGAGGGTTGTATCACTTAGTCGCTGTGAAACGTCTTGTTGACAGCGGGGTAGCTTATGTGTATCGGCCCATGGACTGGATGGATTCTGCGGTTTCCCATGCGCTTCTTGTTTTCCATAAAGATTATGTAGCCAATCATAGGGAGGAAGTACAAAGGGTTGTGCAAGCATATGTGAAAAGAGTTGCATACGAGAAAAGTATTCCCGATGAAGAAAAAGACAGATCCTGGAATAAGGGGCTTATGTTGGAAGGCGAGTTTGAGGGAATGGAAATACCAACATACGACCTTCCTCCAAAAGTTAGGGTTGATTTGCTTGAAGAGATGCAACGGCTATTGCGAGAGTATGGAGAGATTGATAAAGCGGTGGGTCTCAATAATTTTATTGATATGAGTTTTGTTGAACGGGCCATGGAGACGCTCTAAATCAGTGAGAAAACTTACCACGCCATTTATTTTTTCACTATTTCTTGTAGCCCTCCTAGGGATTTTTGCTGTAAGAACAAGCATGGGCGATCTTTTTTCAGATATCTTGCCCTTGTGCAAAGACTGCAATGTCATCCTCATCACCCTTACTAACCTTCGCTACGATCATCTCTCGCAAAATGGCTATTTTCGCCCCACATCCCCGAACCTCGATGCGCTTTCCAAAGAGAGTATTGTTTTTGACAACGCATTTAGCCATTCCAGCTGGACCTTGCCAGAAGGCATCTCTATTTTTACGTCACTCTATCCATACCATCACAGAGTCATGAACAGGTATGACGGGAGCGTCCTGGCGCAAAATACGCCCACGCTGATCGATGTTTTGAGTAAGCAAGGCTACCTCACCGCCGGTTTCAGCGGCGCGTTTGACTATAATGCTGCGTTCGGGCTTACCAATAGATTCGGAGAGTACCAAGAATGCATTGAAGGGCAAGAAAAAGAGGTTTGGAAGTATGGAAAGTTGAGTTGTACTATGCCAAAGGCCCTAGACTGGATAAAAAAATCAAGATAAAAAGTTTTTTGTTTTTATCCAGGGATACGACACCCACTGTCCTTTCAGCGGAGTAAAGGGTTCTCTGTACGATAAGAACTACAAGGGAACCGTGGATTACAGCAGGTGCTTGTGGACGTTTGACAAAACAGAACCCAAGGTCATAGACGGCAGAACGTATTATCCCGTGTATTCGCCAACAACAGAAGGAAAGGCATCGGTTCTTCTTGGCGAAGATGACGTAAAGCACCTGGTTGCGCTCTACGACGAGAGTATTACCAGAAGCGATGAGGTTATCGGCTCTTTTCTTAACGAGGTAAAGAACATGGGCCTTTGGGATAATATCATTATTATCTTTACCTCAGAGCACGGGTGCCCTCGTCCATGTTACACTTGATAGTAGAATCTGATGACAACAAGCGTGATATTGAATGATAAAAGTTTTCGAGTCTGGCTGAAGGAAACAAAACGTCATATCCTTCAGTATATGAAAACAAAACACGAACGCAGCTTAAATCCAAATAACTACTTGCTATCGGAAGAAGCCAAGAAGAGATTGAAATGGATGCGCATATTATACGAGGAGCAAAATGGCAACGTAACTAAAACTGCAAATAAGATAGGTATCTCTAGGCAATGGCTCTCTACGCTGAAATCCAAGTTTGAAAGATCAAGCCGTGATCCGAGAGTGCTGGAACCAGAAAGCAGGGCTCCTCATTATACACATAATAGGGAGAGGATATCGAAAGAAACCGAAGAAACCATAATTACGGTCCGGGACTCGACTCCGGGCTGGGGCAAGGAAAAGATAGCGCGCATACTCAAACGTGACTATGGCATAGCTTTGAGTGAATCTACGGTAAACAGGTATATGCACAAGCAGGGAAGAATCAACCCTAAAATATCAGAAAAAAATCAAACAGCATGGGAGCTTAAAAAAGACAGAGAATCAGAAGAGCCAAAGCTAAAAGTTAAGTATCGTCCGCCAAAAGCTATTAAAGACTACGCTCCTGGAGCGCTCGTAGAAAAGGACATGAAACTCATCGCTAAACAAAGCCAAAGCGCAGCAAAGCACAGAGCGAAAGAAAACTTCTGGTACCAGCATACGGAGATAGATTCGTTTACGCGTATGCGAGTGGTTGAAATCGTGGAACATTTAGATACTGAAACTGCCGCCAAGGCCCATAAAGAAGCGGAAAATAGATTCCCCTTTGCTATTATGTGTATCAATACAGATAATGGAGGAGAGAACGAAAAGAGTTTTTCTCAAACACTAGAAAAAGACACAACGTTTCACTTCTATTCGAACGTGGGTACGCCCACAGACAACCCGCGCGTGGAACGCTCTCATCTATCCGATGATAAAGAATTTTATGAGCGAGGTAATGTGCATTCAATGTTCAAGCGACAGAAGGAATCTTTGAAAGAATGGGAATATACGTACAACTACAAACGTCCTCACCAGGCTCTTGGGCAACTTACTCCCATGGAGTTCTATCAGCTATGGAAACGCAATCCTAACGAGGCGTATGCTATTGTAGAAAAATATCAAGCATACCTCGTCAGGCAAAAAAGGCGTCTGGCGAATGCGAGGAGAATGAAAAATAAAAAACAAATTGAAGCTCTTATGAATTTCATAGATGCCAAGCTGGAACAAAAAGTCGACCTCAAACAAGAAAAACTTCAACTAATTAACTGTCAATTATGTTCGTGGACTTGAACATTGCAATTCGAGGTTTTTGTGTTCGGGTCTTGTACCGTACGTTCAGTGTATGTGCTACAATATACATGGCATGTGCTACAATATGCGTGAAGAGTATACTAGTAACTCCCATGGCTGGAACTCCAACTAACACAGACGAAAAAACTCAGGCAAAACCGTTGACGCTTTCTCCCCCGTCACCACTCGCAAGAAAGCGCTCGCTAAAGGGCGTATATGAATATTACGTAGGCAAGAAAAACGGCCTGGATATTTGGATTGTCAACGGCCCTTTCGTACGTAGAAAGATCACCACCGAATTTGTATATGGGGGGAGTGATCGTGTGTACAATTTTATTCCCGAAGGCGAGATCTGGATTGATAGCTCTACCGAACCCGTAGAAGCTCAATTTACAATTGAGCATGAGCTTACCGAGCGCAAATTAATGACTGATCGGGGGTTGTCGTATGATGAAGCTCATAAACTCGCGGGCGAAGAAGAACAAAAAGCGCGAGATAAAAATCAGGCTCTCATTGAGGAGAAAGAAAGAGAGACGCCGAGAGTCCCTTTTTCGTTGTCCGAGTCCCGCAGACTGTCAGAAGGTAGTCCTTTGGAGTAATTGAGTCCGTTAAACTTTGATCATATGTAGTCGTATATAAGGTGACGAAATGAAAAATACACAGGAATACTGTGTATTTTGTTTGCCGCGCAGATGAGTGACGGTATCGCCAGACTAGGTTGCCTCTGGTGGTTTTCCCCCTCAGAAATCGAGACGATGATTATACTTCGTATGCCGCGGTTTCAAGTATACAAAGGAGATTACTCCCCGCCTGCGTCTATTCGCTGAACCCCACTTACGGCGGCTGAACAAAATGTACGCAAGAGTTGATGCGCGAAGGTATTGGTCTCAACAGCTCTCTGACGCGATTTTTGCCAATTGATTCCCTTCCTATAAGATAAGAACCAAATACGGCAACGCCTAGGAATGCCAAAGCTCCGACCGCAAGCACACTAAACCAGCGATAGTCGACTCCCCATTGATCGGCAGCTGTGAATGTACAAAACGCTCCCATTAGAAAAGCAAGGCCAACATATATCCAACGTGTACCACCCATGACCACCTCCTGCTATTTTAATGAAGATGCTCGCTTATCACCGATACTTACATTGCGCCTCCCTCCTGGATGTAATTACCCTATACAACATTTTTAAAAGTAACGCAAAGAGGAGTTATGACGACCAATCCATCTTCTTACATCTTGTCTATCTCATCAGAAAACTCTTTATAAAGGTCGACGTCGCCACTTTTTGCAATCTGCTTGTCCTCATAGGGAACGCCAAGCCGCCTATAAAACTCATCGACAATATTCTTGAAAGTCCCTGTCACAGTGGCAAGAAGCCAGTAGCGCATCTTGCCGAATTGGAGTCGGACGATTTTGAGCGCGAGCCGCGTGCAGGCGTAATTCAAAAGCCCGGCAAACGCACCGTCATACCCATATCCCTTGGCTTCCTCCACAATACGTTGCGCAAGCTCATCGATCAGCGGATCGAGCTTCTCTCTGTCTTTTTGTACAATATATGGCATATGCTTTTCTTTCGCAACACTATTTGTAGCCCCGACCTTCTCAAAAAATGCTCTGGCAAGCAAACCCTGTAACCTGTAGGTCGAGGCCTGCGTTCTTGTTGTTCAGGCTTGATGACAAATGTAGCGCCACGAGGGAGTCGAGAAGTTATTCGACTCCTCGCCCAGTCATTCGACTGGGCGAACCCCTGAAATTAAATTTTGAGGTGAGAAAGATTACTTTTAGCGCTTCGTGTCATACTGCGCCGTTACCTCTCTTTGTATTTTTGCCTTCGTAGCTTGAACGGTATTGATAAATCCTTCGAGGGAAGGCTTGAGGTTCGTGAACGTAACCTCGATTCTTGATTCCCGCAATTTGTTTACGCTATTTATGAACTCATCCACAAAACTCCGCGAGAAAAAATCCACGCACGCAAAATCCAGCAAAACGCTTGCTTGCTTACTCGCCCCCGCCTTTTTCTTGATACCATCCAAAATCTCTCTTGCCTCATCCCGAAAAACAAGATACTTCTTCTCGATTTTCATATCAACTTTCATCGCTTTATTGACCAATTACTTTATAAAAATCCAGACTCTTCACGGGCACGGCAATACCCACCCTTACCCCTTTCATTTTCTGTTTGCGATGCACGAACGCAATAGTATTTTCCCGAATAATTGCGCGGGCCAATCCGCTTTCAACCGTAAGCGTACCACCTAAATCTTCTCCTAGCTTTCGTATGGAATACAGGCCAAAACCTCTTTCTTTCAGATTCTTCGTAGAAAGACCGCTCAAGGCAAACTCGATAGCAGAAACATCATCTTTGGCATAAATCCCGCTTGCCGTGTATGTTTTCTTGAACCCTACTCCTTCATCAGCAACATCTATCAGACAATTCCGGTCTGTAATTTTTACGGTTGTCGAAACTTTTTCCGCTTTTGAATGTTCTCTCACATTAGCAAAAAGTTCGGACAGGGCATAGAGTACGAATTCTAAAAATCCCTTGGGAAACTTCAAGGCTTCAATTTCTTCTGAAATCGCCACGAACTCACTTTCAAGCTCTGAAAACCGGAAGGTTTTTTTGTATTCGAATTTCATTTCGTTACAGCCCCACGGGGAGTCGAACCCCTTTAATTATATAATCTCTCTAGCCCCACGGGGAGTCGAACCCCTTTAATTATATAATCTCTCTAGCCCCACGGGGAGTCGAACCCCTTTAATTATATAATCT
>Ga0213870_1001179_pt1 | contig 11906 bp, 17 predicted proteins | sample WICALVC2017_Meta_FD_160119 | JGI IMG/M metagenome (GOLD analysis project Ga0213870, IMG submission 160119) | Freshwater microbial communities from subterranean cave lake in Wind Cave National Park, South Dakota, United States - WICALVC2017 | ecosystem: Environmental > Aquatic > Deep subsurface >... | reverse complement strand
CTGGTTGTCCTGGTATTCTATTTTTTTATGGGCATCACCAGCAGGATAAGCATCTTTGAGATTGTATTCGGCACGCTTTTCAGCCTTGTAGTCTATGAATTTTTGAGGAAGGTGAGAATAATATGAAGGGTTTTGCAGGACTGCCTATAATAGGCCTGGTTTTGATAGCACTCTTCTTCACGAGCCAGGCTCTTTCACACCTGCCTATAACACAGGACATAGCCTTCATAAGGCAGGTAGCTTCATTCGGCATCATGCTTCCGGTAGGATTTTACCTGATGTTCATGGCAAGCCCGAAGATAGCATTCATCCTTGTCTTCGGAAGTGCTCTCTTCATGATATTCAGTGGATTGCCTTTGTTGGGGGGATGAAAAAATGAAAAAGACTTTTCTGCTGGCTGCCTTAGTCATGATGCTCCTTGTTAGTGGGTGTACTTCCCCTTCGGCCTCGGTTCTGACCAAAACCCCTATCAAGGAGCTGCCATGCTCCTCATTGGAACAGTGCACACAGCAATACAAGGACAGCGGCTATCCAGATTCTTACATTGCCAATCTGGGTATTTACTGCACTGAAGGAAGGTGTTACGTAAAATGAATGCTAAAATTAGTTCACCTGGGAAGGCAGATCTATGGATATGGGGGTCTGCCTTCCTTATTTTCATTTTCTTTGCCTCGATAGCCAGCGCTGCAGACGTGCAGGGCTGTCCCTTCGTCCAGCCATTTTATGGCAAGGCTATCTGTGAGGTGGTAGACCAGCAGGCAATCAATATTTACGGCAATAATTACTTTGGGGAAGCCAATGGCAAGGCCTACATTTCAGACCACTGCAAAAATGATGAGAATAGCCCGCGTTGTTTTTATTATTTCAAGTGTGACTCAGTAGGCACCGATGTTTTTGGAAAGGCTGACTGCCAGATAACAGGCGTGGCATACAGGTACTGCAACGCTTTGCTATCCAACTTTGACTGCGATTCTTCCGCTACTCCATGGATCCAGAAGCTGAGCCTGCAGGTGCAGCCTGGCGAGGAAGTCTCCCTTATAGAAATTCCTGCCGGGAAGTACATTCAAGTATCAACTTCAATCAACTGGGGAAGCAGCCTTAGCAAAATAAAGGTATACCTTCTCTCAAAATACACAGCTTATGGTCTCAACATCGAAGAGAGCGGAGCCAAATACCGCTATAATACGAAATCATGCAGTATAATAAGGGATACCATACTGCCGGCAGGAGTTGAATCCTTTTTGTCGACTGGTGGTAATTTCCAGCAGAAAAATCTTATGAAGAGCTGTCCTTCCAACTTTCCTTGCGAAACTACAGGAAGCACTCAGCAGAATATCGATATACGGCAAACCCAGAAACTTGACTTCCTTGACTGGGTGAATTATGTGTCCACTTACGTTTATGCCCCGATCGATATAAACAATAAGGTTGTAGTGTATAATGGAGAACAAGCTTACTGCCAACCAATAACAGGCGGAGCCAACCTGCTTAGGATAGAAAAAATAGAAACCCAGGGAGGATGCTATACTACCCCAACCAAGATTATCACAGGAGTGACATGCTGTCCTGGACAGGAGTCTGCTAATGCGAGATGCTCTAATGCATTCAAATGGGAACCCATTATTACAGGCGAATGTGACGCCTCACGCGCGTGCCAGGCTGGTTATTCATGCCAAAAAAGTGTTTGCGTGAGGCAGGCAACCTGCTTCTCGGACTTGCAGTGCACAGGACAGGGAGCATTCCAGACTGACTACAGTATTGCATCTCCTACAGTAGCACGCTATGGCTGTATTGAAGGACAATGCCAGATAGTTGAACGCAAAAAAGTACAGTGCACTCCTCCATCCACAGGATGCCAGTCAGGAACTCTCTGTGATCCTGTATCATATACTTGCATAAAGCAGGAAGGTGGTTCCTCATTTGTCAATCAGCAGTTCGGCCTAGACCGCCTTCTTGCCAACTTCCTGAAGGCTGCGGTGCTGGCTGTAATAACCCTGATTATAGTTTTTGTGGCCTCAAGGTTCCTGCCATTCGGCAAATTCATCACTAAATACTTTTCAACGCCACAAGGCTTCATAAGTGCTACAGTAGTCCTTGCCCTGGTGTTCATGCTTATGCTGGGGGGATTTGGATGACCATTTCGACAGCGAAATGCAGCAGATGCGGCCTTGAATACGAATGGAAAGAAGACCTGCGGATGCACCTGAGGTTGTGTGAGCTATGAAGGGCATAGCAATATGGTTCGTGCTTGTAGCACTACTGGTTGTAGCCCTGCTTATAGGAGCAGGTGGCAGGCTTCCTTCCGCATCCTTTATTTCGCATGCCATTGAGTTCTCGTCTTTTGCTGCCCTCCAGGGCAGCGGAAGATGTCAGTCTCCTCCTCCTGCCGTGGGCATTTATAATGATGAGAACAGAGAGCTGCAAAGCTATACAGGAACTGTAACGGTTACGGCTGTCGACAGCAGCATAAACAGCATGCATATAGGACGCACCGAAGCCATAGGAGTGCAGTATCAGCAAAGCAATTCATGCGAGATATATAATGCTCCATGCGACAAGCCACGCAGGGTTGATGCCTTTACCGGCAGCAGGGGAATAAGCATAGACGGACAGTGCAAGTGGCTGTATTCGGTAAGCTATAAGGATGCTGTGCCTGTTGCGCCTTCTCTGTCTGCTGAGCCTCTCCCGTTTGTTGAGCCTTCCCTATCTGCTGAACCTTCTCTGCCTGGAGGTACTTCTCCAAGCGTAGGTACTTCACGGCCGGAACCAGGAATACTAGACAAGATCAGCTTTTATATAAACGACTTGATAGAATGGCTGAGGAGCCTATTCAAATGATAAGGTGGTAATGTGAATGATGCGAGAATTCTTTTTATACATCCTCTTAGTTTCGCTTGTACTCGTAGGATCACATGAGCTTGTTCATGTCGCGCAGATATGGGCTGATCCGCAGATAACCTTTAGTCACGTGGCTTTTTTTGACAACGGGGGAAATGCATTTGTTTCTATATATACAAAAGAGCTTATACCATTAAATAGACTTACGTTCCTGGAAAGCGAGGCGTATTTTTTCAGCCTGATGCTCACTGTGTTCGCTATGGTTCATCTTGAAAATTCGCCGGGGAGAAAATACAAATGAAAGGAATCTCGAAAGGCTGGATAATGCTGGTCATTATGCTAGCCATCGCTTTATTCCTTGTGTCAGCAGTCTCAGGTGTTATCAATGGGGTGGAATTCAACAATGCCACAAGAACGGCAGTCATAAAAGCTGGCGGGATAAACCTGAGCGAAGTGCAGCTTGTCGCGTACGACAACACTTCATCAATAACCAACGCATGGTTCGAGTACAGGTTCAAGACCTATATTCCATTCACGGTTCCCGCCAGTTTTAGCGGAACATACGGCTGGGGAACTATTATCGACACAGGAAAAAACATGAGCATTTCGTTTGAGCTGTATGAAAAGATTAACCAGACCTTTGCTTTTGTGTCATGCAATCCATTTAACAGCACGTTGCCAAACGGATCCATAATTACTGCAGAAAACTGCACTTCCCTGCCCATTACATCCGAAACTGAAAGAAGAAGCCCATTTTCGTTTTATGGCTATTCGTTCAAGCCTGACCGCGACTACAAGATACGGGTGAACGCGTACAGGGAGCCGTCAACAGGCAGGCAAAAAGGCGATATCCTGCCTACGATAGGAGGCTTTTCAATTCCTCAGTTTGCCTGGTTTGACAATAACTGGGCGCAATGCATCAACCTCACGCTGGAAGAAATAGCAGGCTTTGCCCGGACAGAAGAGCCTGTCACCATAAGGGTCAACCTGACCGGCACCAATGTAGCAGCATCAGGCATAGACATACGCATAGTGAACCAGTCATGCAACAATGGCGGCAGCCAGATAGACCATGACGTGTACCGCATCGCCGGACAGAATTACACCCTTCGTTTCCTGGCAAATGCTAGCGCAAACGCAAATAATACCTTTGCTATTTACATCAACAACAGCGGAGCGTCTAACCTCACAAAAGTAACAGACATAATAAATCGTTCTCTCCTGATTGAAAACAAGTACTTCAATGTTACAATCGGCGGCGCCGCCATTACAGAATATAAAATAAAGCAAGGCGGCATAGAAGGAGCTAACCTGGTCGGACCGACCGGCTTTGCTGTACTCTCTGTTAATGCTACTAACACGTTAAGCAACGCGGCCGGCGATTCCTGCTCCATAATTGGAAACGGCTCTTTCTACTTTGAAATTAACTGCACGTCAACGAATGCCGGCGAAACCCAGTATTCTATGTTCCACACATTCTGGGCACGACAGCGATGGTTCCAGACTCATATAGGCACCCCCACAAGGGATGCGGCATTATCATACCAATTCAGGTATGGAGACTTGTCCAGCGCTGTCTGGCGTTTTAACGCTTCAGTACGCGCAACAGGAAGCGCAGAACAGGGAAATCTTACAGTGAGAGGCATCCTGGGTGACTGGGACAACTCAGCTGGCGCAAACAACATGACAGGACTCCTGTATAATACTTCCCAGTACATAACCGCCCAGACCGAATACGAGAACTTCATAGCCGGTGGCTTAGACGCCAACCTCATGTGCGCCGGCATAGGCTGCAATGTAGCTTCACCATACAGGAGCAACGGCTCTTACCTGTATGAGACAGACTTCCGGTTCGTCAGCAACACAGGACCGACAACAGATGCTTCCCGCATAGGTTATCTTACAACCCAGTGGGAAATATTCATGAGTCCCCTTGAAAGCCGTGTAAGATTAGGAACAGCAGCCCAGAACCTCAGCCAGACGCCTGCTATCCTCACGATCCTTGACCCTGGCAATACCACCTTTGGCGCGCTTAATCGTTCCCTGAATGTCACGGCAGACCAAACCATAGGACTGTGGCAATACGCCCTTAACAGTGGCGGCCGTGTCAACTTCAGCCCAAATACTACATTCCTCGCAATTACAGGCACAAACAACCTGACAATTTACGGCAATAACAGCTTTGGGCTTAACTCAAGCACTTCAGTCAATTTCACGATTGGAGTCGCTCCCACGATATTCTTCCTGACGATAAATACGGATTCAGCACGCACAAATGACAGCATCAATGTTTCCGTGCTGTACAACGATTCAGGAGCTGACGCAGGCACCCTGAATTTCACATGGTACCGTAACGGGGTGAATGTCCAGAATAACACCATCAATGTAGCAAACAATACTAACATGACCGCTATATCAACATTCAAATTCATAGGCTTTGATAATATCAGCATCAGGGCAGTTGCCAACGATTCCCAGGGAGTCAGCAATGTGCTGAACACGACCAATTTCACCGCGACAAATACGCCTGCTACCCTCTTCGGGATCACTATCCTCCCCAACCCGGCCTACATAAACAGCACCCTCAATGTATCCATGCTGTACAATGATTCTGACGGGCATGCAGGCACCATTGTGCTGTACTGGATGCAGAACGGCATCAACGTGCAGAATTCCACGTTCTCAGGCATTGCCAACAATACCAATGTGACGGCCATCGATTCAATCACGCTTGGCCGCTTTGACAACTGGTCTGTGCGTGTCACTGCCAACGACAGCAGTCCTGTATTCAACCTGTCAACCACGAATCTCACCTTGTCCCCAAGCTTTGTTTTCAGAAGCACCCTCGTGAATCGCGTCTATTTTGATGTCAACCGCAATCTCACAGTCCGCCTTCGCATAACAAATGACTCAGGCATAATCCTCAGCACAGCCCGCCTGGAGTTCAACAGCTCGAATTTCAGCATGACCCGCGTGAACAGCACGGAATACTTCATGGACATCAACCTGAGCCAGCGCAATCTTTCTGATTCCAACATAACAATACGCTTCTTTGCGGATGACAGCGTAGGCAATGAAACCAACGCTTCCGCGGCCACGTCAATGATATACGACAACACGGCTCCCGTGATCACCCTTTCAAAAATCACTGCGGGAGATGGCTTCCTTCTGCCTTTATCACTCAACATAACTGCCAATACCACCGAGCCATTCATAAGCTTCCTTAATGTCTCCGTCTATAATGGAGGCAGCAGCTTCAACTTTTCATTCCGTTACGCCGCCAATACCTCAGTTGAAATTAATTTCACAGGCTCGAATCCTGTGGGCAACTACAGCGTCAACCTGACCGTCAATGACACAGGAGGCCATAACACAACCACCCGCTTCTTTGTGGGCATGGGAAACATAAATCGCACCATCCAGCTGCGCCTTGTTTCCCTTAACTTCACTACGGAACCCAGTGCGTGGGGCTTTTCTTCTGCCCTGGTGAACAACAGCCGTCAGAATCTCACGCTGCGGATGAACATAACCATCGTGGCAGACGGCAACCTTGACGCCCGCACAAGACGCATCGAGATAAACCGCACCGAATACTTCACCAACTGGACAACCACAGTAGCCCGTGACAGTGCCCTTGGCCTGCTGCCCATAATCAACAGCACAGACATAGCCAACTTCACCACGGAAGACATAAGCACAGGCGAAAACATAACGGAATATCTTGACGTGCTCTCCCTTAATGCAGTCAATTTCACACTGCTGAGGCAGACAGACTCCAGTTACCGCTTCATGGTAGAATCCTTCCTTGCTGACAACGTCTCTTTCAACGAATTCCTGAGGTTTGCCCTGCCCACCACCATGATCTTCGAGAAGACGCTTTCCCATCCACGCTACTTTATCTGCACAGGCACAATAACTCCCAGCTCATTCGGCTGTTCCGTGTTCACCACTGCCACCGATGTCACAGTGTCCAACAGCGGCTCCAACAGCATAGCAGGTTATCCCATCAACATGAAGGCATATGACGCCACCAACAGCATATCCGAGCTGTCAATGCAGGCCAATCAGTCTGCCTTCCTGGTCGAAGTAAGCATCGTGTCAGGCGCATTCCAGGCGGGTTCTGGTGGAGGAGGCGCTCCTTCGGTTGGTGGAGGTGGTGCTCCTACTATAATCACGCCAGAGGCAATCATAGAAGCTTTGTCGCCGTGCCCCACAGGCTACAACCTAAGCAGCAATGGCATAGAATGCCTGCTTATACCAAGTCCTATTGCAGGCTTTGAGCTTGGCATACTAGGACGCGAGGTATTCATGGGGCTTACAGTTTTCCATTTCATGATCATCCTGGGAGTCATAAGCGTTGTCGCATCACCCCAGATAAGAAAACGAATAAGGCGATCCCGGTGAATCCTCTTGCCATCCTTATAATACTGCTGATAGCCCTGGCCCTTATCTACTTCACCAGCGATATCCAAAAAATAGGAAGCAACATAACCTCAGTCCTCAACAGCATAACAAACGCAACCTCCACAGGCACGCCACAATCAATTCCAAGGCAAGACTCAAACAGGAGTGACCAGCCATGAACCTCTTCGCGTGGCTCAATCCTTCCCCGCTCCGCGTCATCCTTCTCTTCACGATTCTTGCCGTGGTTTACGCAGCCGCAGTCATAGACTGGCAGCTTTCCCTTGCCTTTGGCGAGTCTTCAGCCACCACCACACGTGCCCTGTCCAATGTGTGGCTCTTTTTCCTTGTGCTTCTTCCCGCGGCATTCATTGTATACCGCATCTTCCATTCACCACGACTAACCCTGCATTTCACAGCGGCATCGATCCTTATCCTGTTCAGCGGCCTCGAGGACATCCTTTACTTTCATGCCTCAGGCCGCCCCCTTCCTGCAGAACTGCCATGGCTTTCCGCGAACCCCCTGGTATTCCTCTTTGGCGAGCCGATAACAGCATTCACGGTGACACTGTCAGCTTTTGTGTGGACGCTGATTGCCGCTTACTTATTATTTAGGAGGTAATCCACCCGTGATGAGCTGTTGCGTCTTTAGGATATGAAAGTTCAAAAAAATATAATATAGAACCTCAATTAAATTCGCAATCAGACCTAACAGCCATTCTATCATTTCTTGTCACGTCTATAGGCATTAACAACATGGCATCTGATGTCAGAGCACAATGATTCAACAGAACCTGAAGAAAAAGCCGATAGTTCTTTATCTGTAAGGTGTTTTTTACAGCAATCACATTTTATCGGATTACTATTTCTATCAAGAATATAGCCCTTCTTTTTGTCGAGCTTCCATCCAAGTTTTTCTAACGAAATAAGAAGTCCTTCGGTTGTAAAATAATCTATAGTATTTTTTACATCCCCATTCATAACTCTTATTCGTTTTACTATCTTTTTAAGTCTTGATTGATGTTTCTTCATCTACTCATCTCCTGCCTTCCGAAGGCGAATTTTTGAGAAAAAGATGGCTTTCTGTATCCAGACAACGCAACAGCCCACTTCTCTATGTCAAACCAGGAACCCCCAAGAAAAAACACCACGAATCCCACAAGAAAAACAAATTCTTTCTTTTCCATTTTTTAGCCTCCATCTATATTACATACACATTCTGCTACATTGGCATTCCACACACAGTTCAACCCTTCCTTCTCTGAGTTGCAGCCTGCCCTGAGCAGCTCACATTCAGTCATGTTACCCCTGCTTATCTGCCAGTTGACAAGCCTTATGCTATACCTCAGGCCGAACTCATTGCCCACGCTAAACCTGCACAACACAGGATCATTCCCAAACCTCGGATCCACAAGCTTGTCCCTGTCTGCCATAGCAGACGCAAACCCTGCAACCGTGCCATCCTCAACACCCTTTTTGTAGGCATTAAGCTCTTTTATGCTACCGAAAACAAGCAGCATGAAGCCTGCCGCAACCAGAACCACCATGACACCAATAATATATTTGTTTTCCATCTTATGCCCCTGTTTTTATTTTTTCTGTTTCCTTCCACTCTCAGGATATCTGTCATAGCAACTGAATATCAGCTGTTCCTTATTTATCGGCTTCACTGTTGTCACTATCCAGCGAGTCTTCTTTTTTTTCATTATTCTGATGACGCTCAGGACTTCCTTCAGCGTAATCACCAGAGTATACTCTTTCTGCCGCATCATTTTCCATTATCTCCATTATTTTTATTATGTTAATTATGCACAAGCCAGTATTTAAGGCTTTTTTATGAAGAAGTAGTTCCGAAAGTAACGTTGAAAAAACTATTTTTAGGCGAAAAATCATAATAAACACTCCGTGAGGTGGTGTGTATGGCCAAAAAGAAACCTTTAACCAATAAAGAAGTGTTCAGAATCGTCCAAAATGAGCAATACTATAGTTCGTGCGTAGCAGGACGGCTAAAGAAGTTGCTTGAAAAAATGCATGGTTTTCATTTGTATCACGAATGCCTCTTGATCTGTTTGTAACAGTCGTTACAGCACCTTTATCCAATGCCATTTTCTTGTTCGACAGGCCGGTTGTCCAGAAACGCACCTTGAAAGTTATCATCTTTTCACCGTGCGGTATATCGTCTTTTTCCATACATAACACCTCTTTACATGAATTATATTTCATGGTAAATTTACCATAAATCTACATTCATGGATAAACATATAAAACCACCGCTAATCTTTAAATAGCTATTAGTAGCTATTAATAACTATGAAGGTAAAAGAGATTAATGGCAAAATTAATGGATTACTATCGCTCGAACAGATAGCGATTGAAAGAATACGGACGGTTGAAGTAAGTGCAAACAACAAAACAAGTGGTCGAGTTCTTTTTCCCCTCGGCGAGATTGGTCAGACAGTTTACATACTTTATCCTAAGAAAGAGGCGAGTAAGCATGACTGAAGAAAAAACACTACTCCTCTCTATCCGGCAGCCATATTCCAGGCTCATATTGATGGGCAAGAAAACCTTTGAATTGAGAAAAAGACAACCAAAAATTAATTGCAAGTATGCATTAATTTACGAAACCTTTCCGACTAAGGCCATTATTGGTTATTTTGAGATTGACAAAATACATGTAAAATCTGTAGATCAAATATGGAAAATGACTAAGTTCAAAGCCCAGATATCAGAGATTGATTTTCATGAATACTATAAACATAAAGAAATTGGTATAGCTATAGGAATTAAGAAAAGCCAGACTTTAGATAATCCTATACCGCTAAGTAATCTCGGAGTTAAAAGAGCCCCACAAGATTTTATGTATGTAGAAAATAGAGCAGTTGGGAATCTAATAAAGACTTGAATCGTTCTTTGCTACGTCTCTTATTTGATCTAAGTGGTCTTGTGTTACAACTTGACCTTGAAAATCAACATCTCTTACAGGTGGATCGATATAGATGACATCGATTTTGCCTTTATGTGTGTAGTTCAAAACAGAAAGGGCATGATAGTTATCGCCCTCTATAAGGATGTTTACAGGCTTACTATCATCAGTTTCAATTTCCTTGTCTTTAACTTCCACAAGAACCGGTAATTTCTCTTTGCAAAGCTCCGCAACTTGCTCGAGCCTATCTTCCCAGACTATACCATATTTTTTCTGTTTTTTGAGTTTCTTTACTTCTTTAAGCAACTCGTCTTTTGACCATTTTGAATAATCTGCCATATTTATCTGCTAAACAATCGTCTGGAAGTCTTAAAAACCATAGAAGATGAGTTTTAAGATGAAATAACTTTGAAATCATTGTAGTCTTCAAGCCTTCTTACCCTGGCAGCCCAAACAAGTTTTCCCTTGATTGAAATTTTTTTGTTATCTTTATGTAAAATACACGCCAATTCGTAATCTTTCCTATTAAGGAAAACCCTGGTTCTAATGATTCTATCGTCTCGTCCGATCAGTGCCAGTATAATATCACCTTTTATGAGTTTTTCATTTTTATCTTCTTGGCCTACAAGGGCGCTTACTCTACCTACAAACTCTTCGTATAATGGTTTATCTCTGGGACGTATTTTTTCTATTATTTTTGGGAGTTGCTCATAATGCTCTTTTCTTACGGTAACTTGCGATGGAACTAACACCTTTGGTTTATCTTCAGGTGCCCAATTCACGCTTATAGATATGTTAGAATCTTTCTCCTCTGGTTGTAGTTCAATTAATGCACTACAGAAATTATAATTAAATTTTTCTTCTTTTATAGATTTGTCAATGGTGCCCTCTTTAGCATGCCTATCTATTGAATCAGTTAAGTTACTAAGAGAATTCATCATATTTGCTGTAGTTTCTCTACCAAAGTTATTTACTCTCTCACCAGTCAGAGTCAATTGCGGATCTATGGGGCATATGACACTTGCTACAAAACTACCCCTTTCAGTTTGTCCCCATCTACACGAATCTATGAATTTTTCGACATCTTTATTTTTCAGAACTTTGAAATAAGTGTTTGGTTTTATGAGTGACATTGCTGATGCATACAACATTTGTTTAACGTTAGGTAATAGGTTTATTCCATCATTAAAAGGTAGAGTACCACTTTTTGTGTCTTTGTTATCTATGCTGACTCTTATGACATCTGAAGCAGGCAAAAGAAGTTCGTTAAAAATTGATACTTCATCTCTATTTTGTAAAGACGCTAAGTGTTCTATAAGTTCCTTGATACGTCTTGCGTAATCTAAAAAATCTGTGTCTTCTGGAAGTAGTATTTGGTCTTGATGATTATCTTTGTAATAGAATATGTTTATAGTATCTTTTTTAGCGTCTGCTTTCCATACTGTGTCTTCTTTCCATCCAGTACCTAATAAGTATTTCCTAATTCTTGTAGGTGTAATTTCCCTGGCTAATTCTTCTGATTTATTGTTTAGTTTCATGGAATGTCACCATTGATAGATACTTGAGTCATCAGATCCGTAAGAGAGTCCGATGAAAATACGTTAGATTTCGGGAATTTCACTACTTCCCAGTTATTTACTACTCCCCAGTTATGTTCAATGCCGTGTTAAATGGGTACCCCGTTCATAAATATGGACGATGTACCCATTTAACGCCTTGTTAAATGGTATACCCGTTGGAT
>Ga0213870_1001178_pt1 | contig 11916 bp, 15 predicted proteins | sample WICALVC2017_Meta_FD_160119 | JGI IMG/M metagenome (GOLD analysis project Ga0213870, IMG submission 160119) | Freshwater microbial communities from subterranean cave lake in Wind Cave National Park, South Dakota, United States - WICALVC2017 | ecosystem: Environmental > Aquatic > Deep subsurface >... | reverse complement strand
ATGTATTCCATCCTTGATAGGAAGCCATGATTTATTTTTACATGCAGATAAACTTCTTGTTCCTCTACCTAACATTTGCCAAAATCTAATATGGGAGAAAACAGGAGTAACAAAAACTAAATTCATAATCTCTGGTAAATCAATTCCTGTATCTAAAACACCAACTGATAAAGCAATTCTAGGACCAGAATCTTTGAGAAATCTGTTTACTTCATCCATATATCTATCTTTACTTGAAACAATAATAACCACCTCATCACACAAATTTGGGTATAGTTTATCAAATCTGTATTTTAATCTTTCAGCATGATTTACATTTACACAAAAAAATATAGTTTTGCATGGTTTATCATCTTCAGTTTTATAACACCTATTCATAAATTCTTGAATAATTAAGTCATTTGTTTTCTTGTCAGTAAAATATTTAGCAAATCTGGTGCCAGGTACTTGAAAATGATCGGGGTCTTCATCCTGTTTAATCAAAGCCGTTTTTAATTCACTATCTAATTCTATACCTTTAATCCCTAGCTCCAAAACCTTGGTTGATACTATTTGAGCATCATAAGGAACAAGCACACCATCTCTAACAGCTTCGTCATAATCATACTTAATTGTTGGTTCTCCTCTCGGGCAATCAAATAAATCATAAGTATCCCTTATTTCACTTTTTGAGGGCGTTGCAGTTAATCCTATTTTAATTGCATCGAAATACTTAAACACTAAATTTTGCCTGTCATAATAAGATCTATGTGCTTCATCAAAGACAATTAAATCAAAAAATCCTGGTGTAAACTTTTGAAACTTAAACGCTTTTTCTTTATCTTTTCCCATTAATGTTTGAACTGTAGAAATATACATTCTTTTATCCATCTCAAAATCTCCGAACTCATTAAGTAGTGTTTTTGGTTCACCTCTTAAGAAACTATCAAATGCATTATAAGCCTGTCTTCCCAAAGAAATTCTATCAACCACAAATAAAACATTTTGTATATACCTTGCTCTAATTAAGGCATCAATTACAGCCATAGAAACTCTTGTTTTACCTGTTCCAGTAGCCATATTAACCAAAGCTTTTCTGTTTCCTTTTTCAAAATGGTCTAAAATCTGTTTAACAACTTCTATATTTCTTGATCTGTCGACTATCTTAGGATTTATTTGTGAGTTAGAAAGTTTTTGTCTTTCCTTAGCTAATTGTGTTCTTCTTTGTAAATCTTTTTGTGAAAATGGTCCTGAAATTTCACGAGTAGGATATCCTTTTTCTTTAAAAAACCATTTTTGGCCATTAGTCATAAATATTGGAACTGCAAAACTAGTTTTAGATTCTATATCTTTTTGATAGGTGGTTGCTTGAATACTTCCTTTTTCAGCATCCAAAGAGAATTTTTTTGCTTCAATAATTGCTAAAGGGCCTTTATGCTCATCTAATAAGACATAGTCAATAAATCTGCCTTCTTCTTTTCCTTCACCTTTCTTAACTTCATATTTCTTTATTTTAAAATCTGATTTAATAGAATCAACTTCTCTTTTTATGTATTCTTCTTTCCAACCTGCATCATCCTTTAACCAAGGATCGATAATTTTTTCTCGTGTTACTTTCTCTGATAAGTCCATAAAAAACCTAATAACTATCACCTTAAAACCTTTTTGCTATTCACCACTCAATCATTCCCATCAAATCAAGAATAAATATTTTCCTTTAAACTAATTTAAAGAACTCTGCTTTAACTTTTTCAAAAGTTTCTTTATTAATTCTTGCAACTCTTTTTCTAATAACATTTTGACTAACTGTAAAAATTTTATCTACTTTTATTCTGCTTGTTTTAGGTATGTTTCCATCAATTAAATTTTCATTCTCAATTAAAATAGAATGTTTTACATCTTTAATATTTGAAGTTATTCCGCAAGTTATAAGGTCTTCAGAAAGCTCATTATCTATATTTTTTGACAACACTAATACTGGTCTTTGTTTTATGCTACTCAAATCAGAAAATGGAAAGGGTACTACAACTATTTCGCCCTGTTTATACGTTATTCCAAACTTCATCTTCTTTATTATCCCATAGTTTCTTTGCTACTTCTTCAGAATATTTCAACAAATAGCTAAAGTCTTCTTTTTTTATTTTTTTAATTACAATGGTGTTTTTATCTCTAGCAATAAATAGATTATCTCCTTCTTTTATTTCTAAAGAATTTCTTATTTCTATAGGTAAAGAAATTTGTCCTTTATCTGTTACCTTAATTATTTTTGTTTCCATAGCTAGGTAAGAATTTCCTTACTTATAAATTTTTCTATACAATAGGATGTATGATATAATTGGGCTAAGGAACTATTCCAAGAACCAATAATTGAACTAAAAAGGTTTCTTTTATTTTCTCAATTTTGTTACTAGTGCTTTTAATAGAATTATGCCATATATGTCCAAATTTTATTGGGTCTTCACAAACAACCATAACACCTGCCTTAATAAAATTTTTAGAATAATTTTAATCTAAAAACTCATCAACTGATTTATAAAGGTTTTTATATTATCTTTTAATTTATTTTCTATGAAAGAGGTTTTATTTTTTATTTCGGCATTTATAGCAGAAATTATCGGGACTATTGCTGGTTTTGGCTCGTCAACAATATTTCTACCTATAGCATTATTTTTTTTAGACTTTAAAACAGCTCTGATTCTTGTTGCCATTTTTCATATTTTTGGTAATTTGGGAAGAGTAACTTTTTTTAGGCATGGAATTAATAAAAAGATGATAATTTATTTTGGAATACCAAGCATTATTTTAACTGTAGTTGGAGCTTTGCTAGTAAACTATCTCTCTCAAAATATTTTAAAACTTATACTAGGGATTTTCTTGCTAATTTTTTCTATCGTCTCGCTAATTAAATCTGATTTTAGTTTAAAACTAAAACTAGGAAATGTTGTTATTGGAGGTGGATTGTCAGGGTTTTTAGCTGGTTTAATTGGAACAGGGGGCGCGTTAAGAGGAGCTTTTCTTACATCGTTTAAATTAAAAAAAGAAACCTATATAGCAACTGCCGCGGTCATTGCCCTTATGGTAGATATTACTAGAGTTCCTATTTACTTTGGAAGTGGTTTTTTAAATAAAGAATTTTATTTTTATATTCCATTGCTTTTCTTAGTTGCAATTGCGGGCTCTTATACGGGCAAAAAAATTGCAGATAAAATTCCACAAAAAAACTTTAGAAAATTTGTATTAGCTATGTTAGCTTTAATAAGCTTAAGATTTATTTATGATGGCTTTTTAATTATTTAATATCATTATCATGAAATCTAATTTCTTTAGAGATTAGATGATTATAATAAAATTTATAAGTTTTGTCTTAATCTTTTCTTTATGTCAGATACAAAACATGATATAAGGATACTAAACTGGACTGCTTGTGATTATGAAGATTTTGTAGGATATTGTGAAGCTCTAATTATTAGTAATAATATAAGAGATAAAAAGGAAAATTATGTTCTTCATAAAATGCATTCTTATTTAGAGAATGGAATGATTAAATCAAAACATAGTAAAGCAGAATTTAATAATCTTGAAGAGCTATTAAATGTATTTCAAGATGTAAAAAATGGAAAATTTAATTTTTTATGGGGTGAAACTGATTTTTGTTGTGGTTATAATTTTTCTGTAGATGAATGGGTTGATGCTCACTGGATTTATAGAAGAAATTCAAGAGGTTTTTAATTACTAAAGATCCAATATAAACCAGAAACATCAATAGAAAATGAAAAAACGTTGTAAAGATTGTGGGGGTTATTATGAACTAAAAGATCAGAAAGTTGTGCTTTATTTAAATCATAAAGATATAGAAACTATCAAAGATATAATTTTTACCAGTAAAAAGCTAACCAAATTAGATAAAAATAGAATTAATAAATTTTGGAAGCAATTATGTAACCAAGAAGAAAAATGGAAAAAATAAAAGTTGGTTATAGAGAAAATATTTACATTTAACTTTCAATCATATTTTTTAAATCAGGAATAAATTAAAAAACTTTTCTTGCTGTTCTTAATGCATCTTTAATATCTTCTTTACTTAAGTTCAAATAAACATTATGTTCTCTAAGTAAATCAATAAACTCGCTTAAAGATACGCCGGCTAATTTAGCTCCTAAACCCAAACTTATTTTTTTCTGTTTATATAAATCAACCGCCATACTCTTCTTTCCATATTCAACTAATTCTCTTACAACCTCAGAACGTCTTTCTTTTAAGATTTTTTCAAATAAATTAATTGTCTTCAAATCTAAACGCGATGACACAGTTTCCATTTTTTATTTTATTTCATTTTTAAAATATTCATAAAGTTCTTCTGAATATCTACCAATTTCGTTTAATTCTTTTAGTTTACTAATAGCTTCTTCTTTAGATATTCTTTTCTTTTCATATAATCTTATAATAATTGCCATGGCACAAACGAAGGGAATTTTTTCTAATTTGCATAATTTAATAAGTTCTCCATCATCTGTTAGTATTGCTTTATGTTTTTTATTATCAAACATTATATATGTCGCTGCTTCTCCTTCGTCTAGATTAAATTGTGCCATAATGTTAAATATTTTATTTTTATTTACGGGCTTTATTTTAATTTTTTTATCCTGAATTAATTTTTTAATTAATCTGGCATAGTATGATTCTTTATGAAATAAGGCTTCTTTTTCAACTCGTTCTGGTATTTCTATTATTGGAGATAACCGAATAAAATCCTCTAAACATCCAACTTTAGCTAATAGCACTAATGTGGAAGTATTTGAGACAAGCATTTTATTACATTTGTATACAAACGTAAATATTTAAATCTTTCGGTTATTTAAAAATAATTTAACTCTCAATCACTTCTTCTAAATCAGGAATAAATTCATCAAGATCCTGAAAATGTCCTCCTGACATTGCTGCTTGAGTAAAAGAGTGTACAGCAAGTGCAACATCAATCATTTTTTGAGATAGTAATGAACGGTTTTTATAATAAAGCTCATCAGCTAACTTGTTAAGCTTTTCATTGACTGGTTTTTTATTATTAGAGGTAATATATTCATTAATTAAAGCTAACATTTCCTTTGCCTTTTCTTTTTCGTATTTTTTGTCCATAGTTAATCCTTAGTTAATTTTGATTAAATGGTTTATAAGCTTGTTGACTTAATTAATGAGGTTATTTAATGTTGTAAACCTAATAATATTTCATGCAATACCTCTACTTTTAAGTCTTTTCTTGTCCCTTTTTTCTTTAAAATATAAAAAGCTTTCATATCTTTATGCTTACCATCATAACCATGCATTGCTTTTACTGGCTCTTTGTTCCAGAAATTAGGGAATATCAAAACTCCTGTATTAGCTAAAAAAATTAGCTGTCCATATTTTTCATTCCATTTTATTATTTTTCCATATTTCAAAGGAAGTTCTCTCTTAATTTTCTCTAATTCTTCTTTAATTCCATAATACCTAGCCATATCAGAATCAATAAAACAATTATCAGTAATAGGAACACTTATTACTTTTTTAATATCAGCCATCCCATGATCTGAGAAAATTAAATCCCATTGCATTTTTGAAATTCTTTCGTCTATTTTTTTTACAGCTTTAACAATTTCAGGACTTTTAGTTCCATATTTATGTCCAAGGTCGTCTAACTCAGGAAAATAATAAAAATAATGTTTTTTTCCAGCATGTTTTTTTATAGAAACATCAAATTTATATAATCTATTTAGAGGCATGCTGCTTATTTTAAATAACTCGTAGCCTTTTAATAATCTTGGAAAATTAAATACAAAATCTATTAAAAACCTAGAAAAACATCCAAAATTTCGCAACCATGTAAAATATTTTAAATAATTTAAGGAATTATTATTTTCACTGTTTTTATAAAAAACTGCAATAGTATCAGATTTCCCCTCAAATAAAATCTCAACACCTCTCCAGTGACCTAAACCCATATCTAACTCTCCATATTGGTATTTTCCTGTTAAATTTTTAAGATTGGGGGCATATTTTAAATAATCTGGCTTAAAAGCATCTATCATTATTACCCTAAGTTTTTTCATTCTATTAATATTAAATAGTGGTTTAAAAGATTATAGGAAATTATATTAATGAAAAACTTATAAGCCAGTTACCAAATCTTTATTAATAGTTTTTGAGGTTATTTAAAAATAGCATAAATATTAAGTTAAAAATGGAAGACAATAGATTAGAAGACACTTATGAAAGTAAAAACTTTATAGTTAAAACTTATTTTAGATTAAAAGCTATGACAGCTATAAACCTTGCTGGATTAACAAAAGACGATATAATTCTAAATTTTGGGTGTGGTGGTGGGTGGCTGGAAAAAAAGCTAGCTAATTTCAAAATTTATGGATATGATATAAATCCTAAAAAGACTTTTATTAAAGATTATAAAAAAATAAAGCCTAGTAAAATTTTTGCTCTAGATGTTTTTGAGCATATTCCAAAAAATGAAATAAAAAAAATAATAAAAAATTTTAAAAAACTTAATGATAATTTTGAACTTATTGTATCTCAGCCAACTGAAAATTGGTTATCAAGAAAAGTTAGGCTATTAGTTGGGAAAACAGAAGTTCCAAAAGAACATATAACAAAATACAATGAAATTCTAGAAATCCTAAATAAAAATTTTGTTTTAAAGAAAAAAATTAATTTTTTTACAGTTACCCATGCTTTTTTGTTTGAGCATGATTCTAGAAAATATACTGAAAAAATTAGGGATTATGAAGATATCAAGGAGATGATTAGAGAAAGATAAAATAGTTAATTAGATGCCTGTTACTTTATCCCATATTGATAACTGTAAACGGCTGGAATATCTAAAACCATATTCTTTACAAATCTCTATAATTAGGGGTGATCTTTTTTCTAATTCCTCCTTAGTTGTAGATTCTGGCATAAGATAAATTCGTGAGTTGGGTATTTCAAAACGAGTAATAAAACTATCAATTAATTCTTTAACATCTTCATAACTTACTATAACGAATTTAAAATCAGCGTTTTCTTTTTTAGAAAAGCATTCAATTACTTCCGGGTAATATCTTTTATTCATAGACATTCCTGAATTAGCTAGTTTAGGCGAGACATTATATTGATTGATGAACTCATCAAATCCTTTAGTAGGAGTGATTGTTCCATTTGTTTCAATTTCTACAAATATATCTCCTAAACATTTGAGCAAATCTTCTAAATTACTTTGTTGTAATAAAGGCTCTCCACCAGTTATTACAAGGTGAGCTTTTTTAGATTGTAACTTAGTAATCCAACCTTTTTCTTTCCAGATATCAATTAATTCACTAGTATTATATGGATTTCCTCTTTTCCAGATTTCTATTGTATCACACCATCTACATAGCAAGTTACAATGTTGTAATCTCAAAAAAAAAGATGGCGTTCCGGCATAACGTCCCTCTCCCTGAATTGAATAAAACATTTCAGAAACATTTAAACTATTTTTTGGTTTCATTTGTTATCATAATTAAACCCATAAACTATTACTATAGGTTGTTCTGGAGATGGATAAGCCTGTACAGGAGTTAAAATATCTTTATGTTTTTCTGGATAACTATAAACCCAGGGATCTTCTCTTTCATAAGCAGAAACAACTAAATATTTAGGTCTTTTTTCTAGAATAAACTTATCTAAATCTGATTCATTACCTTTTTTAATATCTCTTCTATAAGCAAGTTCAAATGGATAAACTGAACGCTCTGAATAATAAGTTAGTTGAGGCAAACCACTACCTATCACTATATCTTCTGGAACAGAATTTTGTTTAATCCACTCTCCAGCTTGTTTAACTTCATAATAACTTAATTTCTTACTTTCAATTAAATTAAATCCAAATTTATAGTTTGGAATTAAAAGCAATAATAATATTATTGCCAATAAAATAACTAGTGTTTTAGATTCAATATTGGATTTTCTTGTTATATAATTGCTTATAAAAATAAAGGGGAAGATGGCAATAAGAAATAAAAAAGGAATTACTGGCATTATATATCTTTGCTCTAGTTGAGGAGCCATGTAACCAAGAATTATTAGTGTTAGTATAAAAACAAAAACAAAAGCTTTTTTTTGTAACTCTTCACTATTAAAAATTTTATCGATACCTATAAATAGGTCTGTAAAAAATAAGAAAAAACCTAAAATAAATAACCAATAAATAGGATAATTAAGAGGAGAGACAAATAAACTAGAATAGCCTTTATTTGAAGAATCTAGGCGATTACTATCTAAAATATAAGGTAAATTATTAATATAAAGAAATAAATCAGAGGTTTTAGCTAGCTCAACACCAACTTCTCCTGTTTTTGAAACTCCCTCAATTCCCAAATAATAGTTTGATAAATCTAAAATAGGATTTCCAAAATGTTTATAATAAAGAATAAGGTGTGGAATTAAAATTATTAAAAAAATAATAACTGAAATCCATAACTTCTTATTAATGAAAATTTTATGTTTTTCTTTTATTAAAGCTAGAATAAAAATAGGTAGTACAAACATTAGATATTGCATTCTAGTTAGTATTGTTAAGGCTGCAAAAATTCCAAAAAAAATGAAATATTTAATTCCCTGATTTTTTACAAATCCTTTCCAGAAAAATAATAAACTTGTTAAAAGAAAAAAAGTAGCTGGAATTTCTGTTAAAAGTCTGCCTGTAAAAAATATAAAAATCCAGGATAAACTAATTGCCAAGCTTGTTAGTAAAGCAATTTTTTTATCAAAAATTTCATTTATTAATAAATAAGTTATAAAAACTATGCCTGTTGAAAATAAAACCATTAAAAATCTTATTGATAGCTCTTCTAAACCAATTTTAAAAAATAAAGTTCCTATTAATGCCCATAAAAAACCTCTTCTATAATACCAGATATCTATTAAATTAGGATTGATATTAGCCCATCTTTTTCCTGTTGCTAGATAATCTGCAGCATCCCACCACAAAGCTTGGTCATTAGTTTTTGTATAAACAATAAATCTAATAATAAAAGCAGCTATTAAAATTAAGATAAATAGTTTATTATAATAATTTTTAAAAAAACTGGTAAAAAATTCTTTTAAAGAATTTTTTCTTTTTTCTAGTTCATTATTTAAATTGGTATTTAAATAACTATTAATTTTATCTTCTTTCTTGATTTCCTTTTTAATTAGCGAACCTGCTGTTAAAATATCTGTTTCATTTCCAGGCAATTTTTCCATAAGTAAAATTATGAATAATTATTTTTATAGATTTGTGTTTTAAACAAGGATATAAAAACTATGCTTTAGCAGAACTTCTAAAAACAAATCCGAGTATTAATCCTATAAAAATTCCTGATAGATGGGCTATACTTCCGATATTAGTAGGACCGAATGCACCTAAAGTTCTTAAAATATCTGCTGTAACCCACAAAAAAGCAGCTATAAATAAAGGCATTATTAAACCAAATGTCCAAACCATCATTAAAGGCCTTATAATAACAAGAGCTCCTATGACTCCATAAATAGCTCCACTTGCTCCTAAACTAGCTTCGTAAAAATTAACTGAAATTAAATTGGCTAAAATTCCTGATGAAATGAAAATTAATAAAAATTTATCGCTTCCAACATCTTTTTCAAGAAACAAGCCAAAAAAGAATAAGGCAAATATATTAAAAAGCAAATGAGTAAGACTTCCATGCAGGAAAATTGCTGTCAAAAATCTCCAGATTTGCAAATCAGTTAGGGCTATGGAGTTTAAGATAAATAGTTCTGTAAATCCTCTAATTGTAATTTGTAAAATAAAAACTACAATTAAAATTAATAAAATTTTTAGTGAATAAAATTTTGATTTCATTTTTATTATAGAATTTATTTATAATCTATTATGAGCTTTCTATTAATAAAATTAGAGATTATTTAAGTTTGTTGATTTTAAAATTATCTTGCTTTAACAAAGCTTAAAACAAAAGCCCCTAATAAAAATAATCCGACAACAATTAAAAGAGCTGGTTTAAAACCAAAAGAGGTTGCTGTATATCCAAAAAGAAATGGCCCGATTACTCCAGAAAATTTTTCTGTTAATCCTAAATATCCGAACAATTCAGCTATTTTTTCTTTTGGAGCTAGGTCTATAAGTATAGGTCTTGTAATTGTCCATACAGCTCCTAGCAATGCTCCTCCTAAAGTTCCAACAATTATGAAAGTAATAAAGTTAGTTTTAAAATATAAAATTAAAATAATTATGATCCAGGAAAAAAGAACATAAAGTAGAGTTTTTTTATGACCCCATTTATCTGCTATATAACCAAAAAACATAGCTCCAACACCGGCTGCTATAGCCATTAATAAATAAATAGGAAGGAATTGAAATATTGTAAGTCCTAGTTGGTCTCTGGCATAAAGATAAATAAAAATTATTGCTGTGCTGGCACCATCTACAAATAAAAAGGAAGAAAGTAAAAATAACCATAAAAATTTAAATTTTTTAGTGCTTTTTATAGTATAAATAACATTGTTAAAAGCTTTTTTTAAATGTATTTTTTCAATTTTTATTCCAGATTCTTTAAGGTAATAAAAAGTTATTAAAGAAAGGCTGAAAAAGAATAAAGCAGTTAAAATGAAAATTATTTTTATACCTAAATTCGTTTCAAAGCCATAAAGATAGCCTACAAAATAAGCTATAGCAATACTTAATAAAGTTCCTAGATATCCAACAGCTATTCCTAAACCAGATATTTTTCCAACATTCTCTTTGGTTGACAAATTTATTAAATAGGAATCATATATGCTAAGACCAGCGTGATAAAAGAAATTAGCTAAAAGTCCAAATAATAAAACAAAGAATAAATTAAAAAATCCAGTTAAAAAAGTAAAAACACAGCACAATAAAGTAAATATGAAAAGTAATAATTTCCTTCTTTTTGTAATATCTGCAAGTGCTCCTAAAAAAGGCACTAATAAACCAGCAAGTAACATTGATAAAGACATTGCAATACCAACGTGGAAAGCAGTTCCTTTTTTAAGCACCACAAACAAAGGAAAATAAACAGTTATGAATAAAGCTGAAAAAATTGTATTAGCTAAATCATAAATACTCCATCCAAAAATTTGTTTTTTAATTGACATTTTAAATATATTTCTTTAAAAACGACTTAACTTTATTTTCATACTTTTCTGGGTTAAGGGCGTAAGATTGGCCATGATCTGCATTTTTCACTATCCATAATTCTATGTTAGGATTGCTATTTTTTAAAATGTATGCATTTTCAACAGGAATCTGGCTATCTTTTTCTCCATGTATTAAAAGTATTGGGATTGTTGAATTTTTTATAGCTAGTGCGGGAGAAATTTCATGAGGATATTTTCCAAAAAATATTCCAGAGAGAAGTTCTGTAATTTTTACAAATGGAAATTTAAAAATCCAGAAAATTGAGTAAATTCTGTCAACCATTAGTTTAAGATTTGCATATGGAGAGTCAGATATTATTGCGTTTACTTTTTCTTTAGACATTAACATTGCTGCAGCGCTAAAGGAGAAACCGTATAAAGCAATTTTATCTCCAAGATTTTTTTTAACAAAGTTAACAGCTGCTTTTACATCTTCAACTTCTTTATAGCCAGCAGTAGATAGCTTTCCTTCACTTTCACCAAAATATCTATGGTCATAAAAAAGTAAATTATAATCTGGATAAAGAAATATTGCTAGTGGAAAAATATTTCCTTTGTCAAAAGGATAACCATGTCCTATAATTACAGTTCCATTAGCTTTTTCTGATTTAATTAGCCATGCTTTAATTTTAATTCCATCAGATGTTGTAAAAGAAACATTTTCATATTTAAAACCATAATTAGATGGAGTTCTATAATCATAATATCTTGGAGGATGAATGCTAATAAGAAATTGTAATATTGAATAAAAGATTATAAATC
>Ga0213870_1001177_pt1 | contig 11920 bp, 14 predicted proteins | sample WICALVC2017_Meta_FD_160119 | JGI IMG/M metagenome (GOLD analysis project Ga0213870, IMG submission 160119) | Freshwater microbial communities from subterranean cave lake in Wind Cave National Park, South Dakota, United States - WICALVC2017 | ecosystem: Environmental > Aquatic > Deep subsurface >... | reverse complement strand
TTTGTAACCTACTGACTTTACTAGCTTTTCTGCCTTGTCTTTTGCAGACTTGAAAGCATCTTCTTTGTAATCTGCTGCATCCATTTTGTTAATTGCTACAATCAGTTGGTTTACGCCAAGTGTTTTTAACAAAAAGGCGTGTTCTCTTGCCTGTCCACCTGGTGCAATGGCAGTATCTGTTTCTCCTTCCTTTGCAGACAAAACCAAAACTGCACAATCTGCCTCTGAGGCACCAGTAATCATGTTTTTGATAAAGTCCCTGTGACCAGGTGCATCAATTAGTGTGAAAAAGTATTTTGGAGTTTCAAACTTTTGAAAAGCAAGATCAATTGTAATACCCCTTTCTCTTTCATCTTTTATGTTATCCATTACCCATGCGTACTTGAATGTGTCACCTTTTCCTGTCTTTTCTGACTCGGCTGCATGTTGGGCGATGGTTCTTTCATCAATTAGGCCCAAGTCCATCAGAAAGTGACCCATAGTAGTTGACTTGCCGTTGTCAATATGACCGGTTATAATCAAGTTTAGGTGGGGTTTATCTGCCATATCGAACTCCTTGTGGAAGGGGTTTTATTACCATTTCGATTATTTCGAAAAATTATTCAGCTTTTTTCAATTTTTTATGATCTAAAAAATTCCAAAAAGTTACATATACATAAATCAAAGATGTCATTGAAAAAACCATGAAAGTTACGATTTCTGCTATCAAAGCTGATGTTGGTGGAATTGGTGGCCACACAAGACCAAGTGATGAATTGTTAAACGCTGTAAAGAAAACCGTCAAAAATGCAGGAAGCTTGTTGATTGATTCGTATGTTGGATATTGCGGCGACGATGTTCACATTATTATGACTCATACAAAGGGAGTTGATAACAAGGAAATACATCAGCTTGCATGGAATGCGTTTACTGAGGGAACCAAAGTTGCAAAAGATGAGGGACTCTATGGTGCAGGACAGGATCTTCTAAAAGATTCTTTTTCTGGAAATGTAAAGGGCATGGGTCCAGGAGTTGCAGAAATGGAGTTTGATGAAAGACCAAATGAGGCATTTACTGTATTTGCTGCAGACAAGACCGAACCTGGCGCTTTCAATTACCCTTTCTATAGATTATTTGTTGATGGCCTAAGCAACACAGGACTGATCGTAAACCAATCACTTGCAAAAGGAGTAAAGTTCAACATAATGGATGTTGAAAAAGGCGAGATCGCAGAACTTGTTTTATGGGAGGACAAGCCTGTTTTAGAAGCTGCATTGATGTATCCTGGGCGTTATGTTGTTTCTTCAGTATATACAAAAGATAACGAGCCTATAGTTACAGCATCAACTGACAGACTACACAACATAGCTGGAACTTATGTTGGAAAGGATGACCCAATATGCATTGTAAGAACGCAGAAAAAATTTCCAGCTACTGAAGAAGCAGGCAGTGCTTTTAACAATCCACACTATGTTGCAGGAAATACTAGAGGAAGCCACCACATGCCACTTATGCCTGTCAAGCTAAACTCTGCTGCATCAATTGACTATTGCATTCCAATTGTTGAGGCACTTGTATTTAGCATGCACAATGGAAAACTTGTTGGCCCATTTGATGGATTCTCAACACCAGACTGGGATTATGTAAGAGAGATTGCGACAAAAAGAGCATTGGCAATGCGAAGCCAAGGATTTATCCATCCAGCAACACTTGTTCCAGCCGAGCTAGAATATGCAGAAGGCTACAATGCCATAATTGGCGTTCTAAAAAGCAAGATGAAGCCCCTTGACTCAAAACAAAACCAAGGAAAGAAGAAAGGATCGTATGAAGATCCCGATTAGATGTTTTGCTCTTAAATCAGAAAAAGTAAAGTTGAAAGTTCATTATAATCATCAATAGAGTTAAATGAAAATACATTCTATAATAGTTAGATGAGAATCTTTGAAGCTTTGTGTAGTTTAAAGGCTTTCATAGTTACAGGAATTGCCATCATATCGTTTTCTCATTTTGTCATAGAATTGTTTGGTCAAACTATTCCTAGTGTAATTTGGTCCTTTTTTAAAGGTGCGAGTGAGTCATTTATTCTTGCAGCCGTCTTTCTCTTTGCCATCATTTGGTTTTTGAGGGCTCGTCCAAAAACGCGACCACGAAAATACATGTTAGTAACATACGACGTATTTGGAAGGGAGGCAGTCATTGACGGCTTGCGTACAGAGTTTAGAACTCATGATGTGGCGTGGAGTTTTATGAAACAGTACAAATCAGCGTATCCGTTGTACAACTTTGCACTAGTGTCGGATCTGCCAAATTCAAATCGAAAAACCATATTCAGATATCTCTAAGCATTACATAGTAACTCAAACTTTTATTCAAGGATTCATAAAAAATCCAGAATGAAATTTTCTATAATTGCAGAAACATTCGAAAAGATGGAAAATACCACAAAAAGATTGGAATTAACACAGCATCTTGTGGACCTTTTCAAAATCACGTCAAGCGATCTTATCTCTAAAGTTGTTTATCTGATTCAAGGAAAATTAAGACCAGACTTTGAAGGAATCGAGATTGGTGTTGCAGAAAAACTTGCAATAAGGGCTATCTCAAAGTCTGCTGGAATACCGATAAAAAAGATTGAAGAATCGTATAACAAAGGAGGAGATTTAGGCCACACTGCATCGAAGATCTTAGAACAAAAAACACAGACTACGTTTGTCATGGAACCAATTACAGCAGAACGAGTATACGAGACATTATACAAGATTGCGGAGTTGGGCGGTTCTAGATCTCAAGATATGAAAATGAAGTACATTGCAAGCCTCTTAAACGACGCAAATCCATTAGAAGCAAGATTCATTCTAAAGATTTTGCTTGGAACACTGCGTTTAGGAATTGCTGATAATACTGTCATGGATGCACTTGCAGTAGCATATACAGACTCAAAGGAAAATAGAGGGATTCTTGAAACGGCATACAACGTATCAAGTGATTTAGGAAAAGTTGCAGAAGCCGTCGCTACACATGGCCTTGATGGAATAAAAAAATTTGAAGTATCAGTTTTCAATCCAGTACGACCAATGTTAGCTGACCGTGTTAAAAGTGAGCAAGAAGCGTTAGAAAAAATTGGAAACGAATTTGCTGCAGAGTACAAACTAGATGGTGAACGTGTGCAGATTCATATCAAAGGCGATAAAGTAGTTTTGTTTTCAAGAAGGCTGGAAAACATTACAAGCTATTATCCAGACATTGTTGAAAAAATTCCAAAGGCATTAAGGGCAAGAGATGCAATACTCGAAGCAGAAGCTGTTGCAATCAATGAAGACACTGGCGAGTTTTTGCCGTTTCAGGAATTGATGCATAGGCGTAGAAAATACAACATCCAAAAAGCAGTTCAACAATATCCAATCACTGTAAATTTTTTTGACATTCTTTATCTAGATGGCAAGAGCTGCCTCGATATCCCATATTCTGAGCGTAGAAAAACACTAGAGTATATTGTAACAGAGGACAGTTTTGCGAAGCTTGTGCCAATGACAATAGCAAAGACAGAAAACGAAGTTGAAGAGTTTCTTGAAAACTCGATTAATGCTGGATGTGAGGGACTTCTGCTAAAGGTTTTGAATGCACCATATAGAGCAGGAATGAGAGGAAGCAACTGGCTAAAGCTAAAACGTGAATACAGAAATGAGCTTGGAGACAGCTTAGATCTAGTTGTAATTGGTGCATTCTTTGGACGTGGAAGAAGAACTGGCAGATATGGCACATTGTTGCTTGCAACATACAATGATCAAGAAGATACATTTCCCAGCATCTGCAAGGTTGGAACAGGATTTACTGATGATAATTTAGATCAGTTCTATCAGTTGCTATCTGATAAGATTACGTTGAAAAAAAATCCTCGAATCGACAGTGAGATGGAGCCTGACGTCTGGTTTGAGCCTGAGCTTGTAATCGAGATAGTTGCATCTGAAATAACACTCAGCCCAATACACAAGACAGCAAAAGACATCATGCGAAAAGGAAGCGGTCTTGCCCTTAGGTTTCCTAAATTTACAGGAAAGATTAGATTTGAAAAAGCTCCTGAAGATGCTTCAACTGACCAAGAAATTGTTTCATTATACAAGGGTCAGAAGAAAATCAAACAGGAAATAGGTCAGGCTTGATTTTGATTAGAAAATACCGCGTAAGGATTAATTATTGCCACAATTTTACTAAATTTCTAAATGTATAGCGGGGAACTAGAGGTACAGGCTAAGCGAAAAGCAATTGCCGTTTTGCAAGATGAAATTAATCGAATTTTAAACGCATCAAGAAGCCTTGCAACACTGCCTGAGCTCATGCTCAAGAAAAACAAGTCTGAGATAAAATCAACCCTTGACCAAATCGTGACAATCGAAGAAGAAGTAGAAAACCTAAGACGAAAGATTACAAGGGATGTAGCAGATGTTGGCGGCCTAATAATTAACAGAGAAAATCTTCTAAACACAGCCTATACGATGGATGAGATTGCAGGCTATATCACAGGAATAGCCTTCAAGTTATCAAACATCAAACCTGCCACTCTAAAGTCAGCAGATTTAGGAAAGGATGTTACTGAGCTAATCGAACTTGTAGTAGATGAGGTTTACAAGCTAAATGAAATTATACGAAGCCTCAACTCAAACACTGCCAGCTCAATTGAGCTTGCACAAGACACACAAAAAATCGAAAGAGAAATTGATACAAAATACAGGCAGCTGACAATCAAGGTGCTTGATGAGATTTCAAACACAAAGGAACTTTTACTTGTAAAGGACGTAATTGAAGGAGTCGAAGAAATGGCTGACAAGTGTCAGACTGTCTCAGATTCGTTTATCTTGTTAGCATTAAGTCTGTAGCTTGAAAAGTGAATTAATTGAAAATCGAATCATAGTCTGGAACATTAAAGATTCACAAAAGCTTTTCATGGAAGGATACTATGGAAAGCCAATTGGGATCTCAAAGCCTAAATTAAATGAGATAAACGTTCCGCTAATCTTGGATCTAATAGAAGGGCTTTATCTTCTTCAAAACTCAAAGATCAAAATCTACAAGGAAAAAAAATCCGTAACAGAAGAAGAGATGTTAGATATCTGCAGAAAAGAATATCATAATTTTGATAAAAAGTACACAGTCTACAAAAACTTTAGAGACAAAGGCTACATCGTGAATCCAGGAATCAAGTTTGGTTGTGATTTTGCCGTTTACCAGAAAGGTCCCGGAATTGACCATGCACCATATCTTGTGCAGATCTATAACAGAAACGAACCAATCTCCTCAACAGATATTGTTCTGGCTGGAAGACTTGCAACAACTGTAAGAAAACAGTTCATCTTGGCAATACCACATGGAAGTAATGATGTTGATTATTTGGCCCTTGATTGGTGGAAGGCCTAAAGACTCTTTATGTGGCCAGCTATTTTATCATAAACTTCAAACAATTCTTTTGTGATTCCAAACTCGTAGCTGTTTTTCCACTTGCCGTAAATTCTAACCGCGTTTTCTGTTGGCTCTACAAAAATTGTTGCGTCTTTTGGAGACTGTTTTGTTATCATTTCTTTTAATACAGAATCACCATTAAGCACTTGTGCTAGTTTTCCACCACTCCACCTAATACCAGTTACAGTCTTTGAACCAAAATGTCCCTTTGTTTCCAGTATAGTTTGTGCTACACAGTCAGAAGAGTTTGTCACATCTCTTCTTACTATAAAGTGGGTTTGGAATCTGTCCTGTGTTCCCCATGGAAGTGGATTAGGATCCTGCATTTCTATCCCTTTTGAATTATCTGCACAAGATCAATGTTTGTGCCTTTTATCTCCAGACAACCTTTGTTTGTTACCATACGAGGTGTCTGTGAAAAGTATCTGCTATAGTAATCGCCTCTTTCTACTTCGTCTGTTCCTATTTCTTTTGGATTAGCTTCGATTCCAATCTCTTTTAATTTATCACAGAAAATCTTTGGCATTGTCTTTAACACAATAGTTTCAGGCTCAGAATCATGCATATGTGATTGTGAATCTCACCCTCAAATAAAGATTAATCGATTTAATTTTTGTTCAAATAACAACCAAATAAATAATACAAAAATTGCAGTTTCTTGTCCATGCTAAAGTTCCAAAACAAAGTTGTGCTAGTAACTGGCAGTGGAACTGGAATTGGTCAGGCAATTGCGAAAAAATTTGCAGAACATGGGGCAAGCATTGTTGTATTAGGTAGAAGAAAGGAACCGCTTGAAGAAACCGCAAAGATGCTTGAAGAAATTTTCAAAAAAGTACAAAGCAAGGCGTTTGTAAAAATTTTTCCAGGCGTAGATGTAAGCGATGAGCAACTCATCACAGACATGTTTGAGTCTTTGAAAAAATCAAACATCGATGTAGATGTTGTTGTAAACAATGCAGGCGTATCAGGACCTGTAACATGTTTTCCAAATTCACCAATTGAGGAATTCAAGAGTACTGTTGCAATACATCTTACTGGTACATTTTGGACTTCAACTCAAGCCCTGCGTGTCATGAAGGCAGGCTCAAAAATAATTACGATTTCTACATTCTTTGCAGAGGAACGCCCACTTGAGCAACGGCCATACAGATTCCGAAGTCCTTATACTGCATCTCAAGGTGCAAAAAATAGACTTGCAGAAGCAATGTCTTGGGAGTTAACCGATAAAGGCATCATCTCTATTGCTACAAATCCTGGCCCTGTTCACTCTGATAGAATTTACAAAACTGTTTATCCAAAGGCTGCGTCTGAATTTATGCGTGTTAGTGGTTTTGAGGACCTTTCTCCACTTGAAGTAGAAAAAGCAAACAAGGAAATCGTTCCATTATTAGGCGAAGACGACAATACAATAAAAAAAGGAATTTCACAAGCAGCGTCTAACTTAGCTAAAACAAAATCTGGCGCTGACAGCAAAAAACTAGAAGACACACTATCAAAGTTGCTTTCAAAAATTCAAACTATTGCAGAAAAGATTCAGACAAACACATCAAAGATGATTGCCGATGAACAGTTCCTATCGCAAGAGCAGGTTGCAGAAACAGTTCTTGCGTTATGTGATGACAGCTTGGCAAAAATTCTAAACGGCAAAGTCATTCCAGGCGACAGAGTGTTTTATCCAGTACGACCACACATTGCCACCACAACACCAGACGTTGCCCAACCAGATTTTAGCTCAAAGGTTTTTGTTTTTACAATTGATGCAACAGACAAGGCAGATTCTGACAGGGTTGAGTTTATTTCAGAACATATAGTAAAAAATGGTGGAAAAGTCGTTTGCCTAATTTCTAAAAATTCGCCAAAGGAATGTCAAGAGTCCCTTAAAGCAAAGTTTCACTCACATGTAATCGATTTGAAAAATCCATCTGAGGTTGAAAAGTTCCTAAACACAGCAAAAGGAATGGGAATACTCGATATGGTAATACATATTACAGGAAAGATTCCAGACTTTGCAAAAATAATTGATCTGCCAAGATCAGAGTGGAATAATCTAGTTGACAAGTTCATTAACACGCCTGCAACAGTTATTCAAAAAGCATTTGAGATTTTTGTTCCAGGCGGTGCAAAGGATCCAAGACTCTTTAAAGGAAAAACAGGAACTGTGGTAGTTATTGGCCCTGATCTGACAGTAGGAAACAAAATCTCGGGGGCACAAAGAGCAAAGGTCGAGGTGTTTCGTGGAGCCCTAAGGCCGTTTACAACTACGATAAATCAGGAACTAAGCGATGTGTTGAATTCTAAAGTGAGATCGTTTCTGATATTGCCTGGCACAATTGATGGAAAAGAACCTGACAGCGAAAAGATCTGTCAAGCAATAAACTACTTTAGCTCAGATAGGGCTCCTTCCTTATCTGAAGTAATATTTTGCACCGATGAGGTGCGTTAGGCACGAAAAAGTTTTCTGAACTAAAGACAGGCGAGGAATTTTTTTCTACATGTACGATCTCAAAGAAGGAACTTGAAGCATATCTTGCCTTTTCAAGAATAAAAAATGTCATCTTTGATTTTGGCTCAAATGAAAACTCGATTGTTTCAGGAAGAGCGATTTTAGCGAGAATGGAAGGCGAGTTTACAAGACTGAGCCAGATTTATGGAAATGTTATTTTGTTTTATGGAACAGATGGCGACAAAGACTGGGATCATAGAAACACACGATTTCTAAGACCATTACATGCAGATCAGGTTCTAAAGATCAAATTCACAATTGCAGACAAGGCAGACATCGATGATGACTATGGAATGCTATCTGTAAATTATGAGGGAAAAACTGAAGAGGGCGAGCTTGTTGTTGTATCAAAAAGAAATCTTTACCGAATTAAAAAGGAGCCTCCAAGGAATCAATAAAGAGCTTTATTGATGCAGCTACCATAACAATCGACACAAGTATCTTTAATCTCTTTTCCTTAATATCAACTGAGAGTCGTGCACCAACGAACCCTCCAGCAAATGCTCCAGCTGCTAAAAGTAGCGCTTGAAAAAAGTCAGGATGCCCAAGGGCAGAATGTGCCACAAGGCCTGCAGCTGAGGCAAACAACAAGATAAACTGCGACGTTGGCGCTGCCTGTTTCATTGAAAGCCCCATCGCAATAACCATCAGAGGCACAAAGATAATTCCACCTCCAATTCCAAACAAGCTTGAAATCGTTCCTGCAAAAAAGCTTGCACCTACTGCAAACAACATTACCTGTTTTGATTGGTTGCGTTGCTTTGATTCGATCTTTCTGTTTATGAAAATGTAAATGGCAGATACTATCAAAACAAGGCCAAAAAGAATTTTGAATAAGGATGGTGTGATTTCTGAGGAAATGTAAGCTCCAAGTATTGTGCCAGGAATTGATAGCAAGCCAAGCTTTAGTCCAATTGAATATTCGATTCGTTTTTGTCTTGTATAGGATATAGTAGATGCTACTGCGTTGCTAAATGCTGCAAACAAGCTACTACTTGCTGCCAAAGTAGGTGAATATCCAAAAAACGTCAAAACAGGGACAACTATTATTCCACCGCCTAATCCAAGAATAGAGCCTAACACTCCTGCTGCAAATCCAAGTGGAATCAGCCATAGTTGTTCAAACATAGGTAGCAAACAAAGCCCTATCCTATATTGTGCTTTTTGTCAAGTGATTTTAGGAATATGCTATCTTGTTATGAGAAGCTCCCAGAGATAGCCTTGGGTATTTGTTGTAAGCTCAATCTGCATTGATTTTTCCTCAATATCAATTGGAGATGACTGACTATGCGGCTTTACATCACTGGTATGGAACTGTCGCAATCCATCAACCAAACTACCTACTGTTTCAAAACCGCCAGGTTTTTTCTCCTCCCAGCAGTTGCAAACAAGATTTTCTGTTACTGTGGAAAATATCGTCTTTACATCATCAAGCTGGTTCATCAACGGATCTACTTGTACTAGTACGATAACAAGTCTTGGAAAACTTGGCGAGCCAACCATGTGTATGTTTCCAAGAAAGTCTCCATCAGAATCACGAAGCTCAGTTGATGTACAATATTCAACAAGACTTTGTTTTTCTTTGTCCTTGAAGAATGTACAGTATTTGTCAATGCCGGTTTTTTCCTTTAGTATTACAGGCGATGACATGGAAATTCCATCTGCCTCAAGTGCTTCCTTGAGACTGGAATTTGCATCACTGTAAGTAAAATCAAGCTCAGCTGACATGTTGTCTAAAAAAGTCCCATCAGTTTGCGTTACCGTTACTGCAGAGTCTGCTGCCATTAAACTGTATACTGCAACTGCAATAGATATTGCGGCTGCGCCGCCGATTCCACCAAAAAGATAAGGCTTTTTCATTTGCTTAATTTTTTATCATCACACATAAGCCTTTGCAAGATTTTAGATCGAAATTAATTCAAGCTTGGAATTTTCGTTTATGTTAAACTTGTCAACAAAGCCAGCTGTTACCTCTAAAACATATTGTGCAGGCTTATCATTGCCGTTTTGTACTGTGCATGTTACAGTTTCAAGTGCAGACTTGCACGGCGGGACATCTTTTTCAATGTAAACAACATTTCCGTTTGAATCAAACCAGATTAGATCAAGTGCAAACTGCATGTTTAGCATCCACATAGAGCGTACAGCTGAGTCCTCAAATACAAACAACATTCCCTGATCATATGGAAGCATTTCTTGGAACATAAGACCGCGAACTCTTCTTGGATCTGTATCAGCAATCTGAACTTGCAAGACAATATCATCTACTTTGACTATGCCAACGGGAAATTCAGCAGACTGGAGCTTTGCATCTTTTGGTATTGTCATTATTCCTACAACACCAATTATGAATGCTGCAATTGCAATTGGAACTATGACCTGCTTTCTTGATGCCACAAGTTAATGATGTTTTAATCCTTTTAAAAACTAAGATTAGAGAACCGATTCTTTAAAGTTCCTAATTGACGAAGTCATGTTTTTTGTCTCATGACCAATATCTGAAATCGTTGCTCCGTTGTATACTCTTTCAAGGTATTTTCCTGCAAGGATCATAGGACCACCTATTGCATTTGAGATTCCTGTTGGCTCTGGCACCCAGAATACGATAAATCCAATTTTTGTCAGTTTACGGCCAGGATCAGGTGCTTTCCTTAGAGAGCGAAGAGATGACGCTGTTTTTTTATCATCCATTTTTGCCAAATCCGAATACAAGCTTGTGCGCCTTTTTACAGAGTCTGAAAAACGCTTTAGTTTGTCTACTTTCTTTGTAAGATGATCATTCATTTTTGGCAGATCTTACCATTCATAGTTAAGATTCAATGATCATTAACGGTTACTCCATGGTCAATATTCACTAATCTTTTTTTTATGAATAAGGGAAAAAAAATAAACACTCACTTTTTTGTGAACACAAAGAAAATCTAATTCGATGGCTTCAAAAAGAAACACTAGACCTACTTTAACGTCTGCTGACTATAATAACATCAGACGAGAAATGGAAAGGGCAACAAGACGATACATGATTAGGTTCTAAAAGTAGCACCCAATAAATTAGCCTAATCATAACACTGTTTTTTAAATAACCCTACAATCTAAGGCCTACAATTGAGAAAAAGAGATACCAGACGATTAGATTCCATTCGGGCTGCACATGAGTCCATTAGAGAAGGCTCCAGTACAAGAATGGAGGACTATCTTGAAGTTATATCTGAACTTGTAGAGATGAAAGGATATGCTACGACACTTGACATATCTAGATATCTGAGTGTCAGCGCTCCAAGTGTTACAAAGATGCTTCAAAGACTAGATGATGGCGGATATCTTGAATACGAAAAGTATCACGGGATAAACCTTACACAAAAAGGAAACCAGATTGCAGACGCTATTCGCCAAAAGCATGGAATTTTGTTGGAATTTTTTGAAATACTTGGCATAGGTTCCGATACTGCAAACCGCGATGCCGAAGGCCTAGAACACCACCTAAACCCAAAAACAATCAAACAGCTTCGAAAGTTCATTACATTTTTAAAGTCAAACCCAAAAATTATTGAGAATTTTAAAAATATCTAGTTACTTGATGAAAATTTGAATGTCATTTTTTGAAAAGGCACTTTTTACCAATTTTTTTCCTGCATCTGAGTGTTTTGATAGTTTTATCTTGCCTTTTCTATCAATACGGGAAGAAGTAACAAGCTTGTCATTTACAAAAATATCTGCATGAGAACCACTGTTTTGCCTTCCAACATCAAGTATTAGTGAAGATCTTGATTCGGAAAGATCAAACGGCATGTTGTAATCAGATGATTGGGATTCGAATTCTTTTGGAACCACATCTATATGCACCTGAAGCATTTTTTCAAGATCATTTATTGTGACCCCCCCTCGACCAATAATTGATGGAATGTTTTGCTTGTTTACCTTTACCTTGACGCTGTTTCCTGAGAGTATCTCAACTTCTGCTTGGGGATCAAACCGTCGAAATGT
>Ga0213870_1001176_pt1 | contig 11920 bp, 18 predicted proteins | sample WICALVC2017_Meta_FD_160119 | JGI IMG/M metagenome (GOLD analysis project Ga0213870, IMG submission 160119) | Freshwater microbial communities from subterranean cave lake in Wind Cave National Park, South Dakota, United States - WICALVC2017 | ecosystem: Environmental > Aquatic > Deep subsurface >... | reverse complement strand
GTTATAAATTATTAAATCGTTAAAATCTTTTTTTCGGCGATTAGAATCTTAAGCCGCCTTCTCTTGCGCCATCAGCCACCGCTTTGACCCTCCCGTGGAACATAAACCCTCCTCTGTCAAAGACAACGCGACCGATTCTTTTTTCAATGGCTGCTTTGGCGACCAGCCTGCCGATTTGAAAAGCATTGTCAATTTTACCTTTTTTTGATTTTAAATGGATATCAGAAAAGGCTGATAAAACTTTTGCTTCTTTGTCATCAATTAACTGAGCGTAAAGATGTTTGTTTGACTTAAAAACAAAAAGTCGGGGACGCTCTTTTGTCCCATAAATCTTAGTCCTTATCCTTTTATGAATTCTTCGATGTTTTTCTTGTTTTGGCAGCATGTTTTAATTCCTAACTTATGACTTCATATTAAAATCAAACTATCCAATAATAGATACTTTATTTCGCCGATACGACTTTTTTGCCTTCTTTTCTTCTTATTTTTTCTCCTTGGTACTTGATTCCTTTGCCTTTATACGGCTCGGCTTTTTTAGCTTTCCTTATAACGGCGGAAATTTGCCCTACTCTCTCATTATCAATACCTGAAACAGTGATGATACTTTTCTCAACTGAAAAATTAACGCCCTCTGGTTTTTTAATCTTCACCGGGTGAACGAAACCAACGTTTAAAACCAATTCATCTCCAGTAACAACTGCTTTGTATCCAATCCCTTCAATTTCTAATTTCTTTTCAAAACCCTTATTGACTCCTTCAATCATATTGGCAATTAAAGCTCTGTATAACCCCCACAACCCCTTTTCTTTTTTAGCTAATGCTTTCCTAGGCACAACCAAAATCTTCCCGTTTTCCATTTTAACACTAATATAATTATGGACTTCTCTAACCAATACACCCTTAGGGCCTGTAACTTTTACTCTTTGTCCGTCAATTTCTATTTTAATGCCGGGAGGGATTTCAATTGGTTTTTTACCTATTCTGCTCATTGCTTTAAAAATTTAAAAACATTTTTGCAATTAGACATAAATTTTAAAGTCTCATGTTTTAATTTTTAGGAAAAAATTTAACAAATTTATCCTTTTAAATATACTATATTTACTGCCCTTTAACAAGGAGATGCCCAATGATAGAGAAAATCTGTGTTCAATGTGGCAAGACTTGGCCCGCAAAAGAAAATGAAATTTTCATTGCTTGTCCCGCTTGCCGCAGGCCTCTCACGAAAAAAAATCGCCGAAAGATACAACATTGGAGAACTAAAAAAAAGATTTTTTAAGATGGGGCCGGGGAACGAGAATGCGTTAAAAGAAATGGAAGATTGTTAGTTCCAAGGACGTCGAAATGGAATTCGACGCTCTTTTTTTAAATAAAATACATATTTCTTTAAAACAAAAGTGAAGGTGTTTTGGCAAAAGTGCGTCTCACCATGGTCTTAGCCCAATAGGACTAAGCGATAAGGAGCTGACTATTCCAGCTTAGAAATGGTCGCGTCACTTTTGCCAAAACATCTGAACGACCTACCATATTTCGCATATTACTTCTCCTCCCAACTTTGCTTTCTTAGCTTCTTTGTTGGTCATCAAACCTTTAGAGGTTGAAATTATTGAAATCCCAAAACCTCCACGGATTTTTTTTATTTCTTTAGTCTTAAAATACATTTTCTGACCGGGTTTAGAAATTCTTTTTATCCCTTCAATAGCTGGCATCCCATCTCCATATTTCAAATTTATTTTCATCGACTTGCCTTTTCCTTTAGCTATTTTTTTTACCTCTCCCACAAAGTTGTTTTTGGATAAAAGATTGGCAATTTCATTTTTTAATTTTGAAAACGGTAAAAAAACTTCGGCTTTACCAACGGCCTGAGCATTTTTTATTTGATTCAACATATCGCCAATTGGATCGTTCATTGTTTGGGTTTTTGGTATTAGGTTTTAGGTTTTAGTTTACGTCTAACATCTAACACCTATAATCTAACACTTGATTGATTACCAACTTGACTTTTTAATTCCCGGTATCTCTCCTTTGTTTGCCAATTCGCGAAAACATATTCTGCATAATCCAAAATCCCTCATATAACCCCTTCTCCGGCCGCATTTAAAACAACGACGGACTACTCTCGTTGAAAACTTAGGTTTCTTTTTTGATCTTGCAATTTGTGATTTTTTAGCCATTTTTAGATATCAGGCGCTAGGTTTTGGATGTTAGTACAATGACATTATTAGAAATCTAATATCTAAAACCTAATATTTAGCACCTACTTTATGGGGAATCCTAATAATTTAAACAACTCTAAACCTTTCTCGTGGTCTTTAGCATTTGTAGATACGTTAACCTCCAAACCAAAGATGGTTTTCTCTTTTTCTGCAATAATTTCCGGAAAATTAATATGCTCTTGGAACCCAATATTAAGATTGCCATCCTTGTCTATTGATGTTGGATCTATGCCTTTAAAATCGCGCGATCTCGGCAAAGAGAGAAAAACCAACCGTTCTAAAAAATCCCACATCTTCCTTTTTCTTAAAGTCACTTTTGCTGCGATTTCAATACCTTGTCTTAATTTAAAACCGGCGATTGATTTTTTTGATTTGATTACTTTTGGTTTCTGTCCGGAAATCAAAGCTAAATCTTGAACAATAACATCTTTAACTTTATCCCGTTCGGCCGAATTTTTAATTGCCACTTCTTTACCGAAAGAACTGTTAATAGTAGCTTTGGTAATTTTAGGGACAGCCATAGTATTTTTATAGCTAAATTTCTCCATCATTTTTGGCACTACTTCTTTTTGGTATCTTTCTTTTAAATTTTGCATAATTAAATCTCTGATTTACATTTTTTGCAGATTCTAAACTTTTCTCCCTGCCCGATCTTATAACCCATCCTTGCTGCTTTACCGCATTTTGGGCAAACAAATTTAACATTGGAAACATCTAAAGATTTGGGGGTATTAATAACCTGGCCTTTCTCCCCTTCTTTTTTAGGTTTTATGTGTTTCTTTTTTAAATTAATTCCCTCAACTAAAATTCTTCTCTTTTTAGGAAAAGACCTAAAAACTTTTGCCACCCTTCCTTTATCCTTCCCGGAAATTACTAAGACGGTATCTCCTTTTTTAATTTTCATTTTTTAATAATATATTTATAAAACATGATTTTTCCGATTTTATCCTATATAACTTCTGTCGCCATCTGAGCTATCGCATCAAAACCTCTTTCTTTTAACTCTTTGGCTACCGGTCCAAAAACTCTCCCTCCTTTTGGCAATTTCCCTTCTCCTAAAATAACTACCGCATTATCATCGAAACGAATATAAGAACCATCCGGCCTCTTAAATTCTTTTTTTTGCCTGATAATTACAGCTTTGACCACCTCGTGCTTTTTCACCAGCTTACGCGGCTCGGCTTTTTTTACCGCCCCGACGATAACATCACCCAATCTGGCATAACGTTTCCTGGTACCCCCAAGAACATTAATACATTGGATTATCTTTGCTCCAGTGTTATCCGCGATTTTTAACATTGACCTTGGCTGAATCATGAAATTTTCATTGATAATTCTTTAAAATTCGTATAAATCCGTTTTTAATTTTTTTTAATTATTTTCCATCTCTTTTCTTTGCTGATTGGCTTTGTCTCTTCTATCACAACTTTGTCCCCCACATGGAACTCTTTATTTTCATCGTGGACTTTGTATTTCTTGTGGATTTTATACCTTCTCCTGTACTTTTGATGTTCTTTTATTCTTTCAACCTCAACGACAACTGTTTTTTGCATCTTATCAGAAACCACAATTCCTGTTAGTCTTTTTTTCGCCATAATTTGATTAAAATTTAGTATTTTTAATTAAGCAAGTAAAATTGAATTTATAGTATTAAATTTAGAACTCCTGATTTTTTATCTTATCTTAAATTATGGCTTATGTAATTCAGGATTATTTTTTTCGTTTAATAAAGTTAATATCCTGGCCGTATCTTTTTTAATATTGCCGGCCTCTTTTGTATTTTTCGGTTTACTTGAAGAAAATTTAAAATTTATCTTATTTAATTTTTTCTTCAGCTCTAAAACCAGTTTATTTAATTCTGAAATATCTTTTTTTCTTAATTCATCTAAGTTCATAAAAGTTGGAGTATACGATATGAAAGGGAAGACAAATTTTTATTATGTTTTTTATGTTTCATCTTCTAGTTATGATGGTTATTGTTCCCTTTTAACAAATTTTGTCTTAACTGGCAATTTCTTTCCGGCTCCCTCGAGAGCTTCTTTGGCTACTGATTCTCTTAAGCCGTCTATTTCAAAAATAATCCTTCCGGGTTTTATTGGATAAACATAATGGTCAACTCCCCCCTTACCTCCACCTAAGGGCACTTCCTCTCCCTTGGAGGTAACCGGCTTGTCCGGGAAAATTCTTATCCATAATTTTCCTCCTTTCTTCATATATCGAATGATGCAACGCCTTGATGCTTCAATTTGACGGCTTGTTATCCATTTTGTCCCCATTGATTTTAATCCAAAACTGCCGAAATTTAATTCCGTTGCCCTTGTCTCTCTGCCCTTTGACCTCCCCTTAAACCATTTCCTATGTTTTACTTTTTTTGGCATTAATAACGTCATAAGTTTTGGGTGTTTGGTGTTTTGTGTTATATTTTAACGACCCTATCGTTACTAAAACCCAACACCTAACACCTAATTATCAAACTTTTCTCCTTTATACATCCAAACTTTCACCCCGATGACTCCATAGGTACAATAGGCCTCAGTTTGAGCATAATCAATATTCGCCCTAATGGTCCCCAACGGCATCCGTCCCTGCTTTAACCATTCTTTCCTGGCAATCTCAACCCCATTCAAACGTCCTGAAACCTTAATTTTTACCCCCTTGATTTCTTTATTCTGCATAACTTTTTCTATTGCCATTTTTAAAACTTTTCTAAACGGATTACGTTTCTCAATCTGACTTGCCGCCCATTGAGCAACCAACATAGCGGAAAGCCACGGATTTTTAACTTCTCTAATCTCTATTTTTACCTGATTTTCAGAGAGTTTTGTTTTTATCTTGGCAATGCCTTTTTTTAAATTTTTTATTTTTTTCTCAATGATTATTTTTAATCCTTCAACTCCTCCTCCGCCTCTGCCAATAATTAAACCGGGTCTAGCGGTATCAATAATAATGATGATTTTGTTGTTATAGTGATCTATTTCTATATTGGCAATAGAGGCTTCAGAAAATTTATTTCTTATAATGTTTTTAATCATCACATCCTCCTCAAGATACTGATGAATTTTGGGTCCGTAGTAAAAACCGCGAACATTAAAATCAGCCATATTTTTTATTCTAAACGCTTTTGGATGAACTTTATGAGTCATAATCCCGTTTTAATTAAATCTTAATGTCAATCGTCTTGTTTATTGTTCTTGGTATGTTTTTTATTTTTTAATTCTACGTCATTTTGCCCCGACTTTTTCGTGGGTTTTAGGTGGAATCGTAAAGATTTTAGATTAGCATTTTTTATTTTTTTTCCGGCCATACCTTCTTGTTTTTTACTTTCTTTACTGCCACCAAGGACCAAGGTAATATGTGATGTTCTTTTCATAATAGGATAGGCCCTGCCTCTGGACATTGGAAAAAATCTTTTCAGTTTGGAACCTTCATCAACGTTAATTTTATGAACATACAAACGGGATTCCTGCAGTTTAAAATCATGAAGAGCAGAGGCCACCGCGCTATTCAATAACTTTAACAAAGGGCCGGCTGGTTTTTTTACCGTGAACTCAAGAAGCGACCTTGCTTCAACTACGCTCTTGTTTCTTATCAAATCAGCTACCAACCGTACTTTCCTCGGGGCTATTCTCAAATTGTTTAATTTAACTTTAACTTCCATTTGTTTTAAAGGTGATAATTATTCTACTTTACCCCGGGCTTTGTCTCCGCTGCTTTTAGGCTTTCTGTCTGTTGATCTTTTTGCTCTAATTCCCTCTGCATCTTCCCTCCATGCCTATGGAATTTCGTTGTAGGAGAAAATTCTCCTAATTTATGGCCGACCATGTCTTCAGCAACATAGACGGGAATAAACTCCATGCCATTATGGACTGAAAACGTAAAACCGATCATCTCGGGCGTAATAGTAGAATGCCTTGCCCATGTTTTAATAACCACTTTTTCTTCTTTTCTTAACTTTAAAATTTTTTCCGATAATCTTTGGTCAATATATGGACCCTTTTTTAAACTTCTGCTCATTGTTTTAAAAATTTAAAAAATTAAAAATATAAAAATACCTTTAATTTTTTTGTTTTTGCATTTTTATTTCTTTTTCCTTCTTTGTATGATGAACTTACTTGTCCATTTTTTCATATTTCTGGTCTTTACTCCGAGAGCCGGTTTTCCCCATGGAGTTTTTGGATGGGGAAGACCGATCGGCTGTCTCCCTTCGCCACCGCCATGGGGATGATCCACTGGATTCATAGCTGACCCTCTTGTAGTCGGCCTCCGGCCTTTCAATCTAGACTTCCCGGCTTTCCCGATATTATAGAATCTGTTTTCCGGATTAGAAACAATTCCAATTGAAGCAAAGCATTCTCCGTTGATCTTCCTTACCTCAGTTGAAGGCATTTTTAAATTCGTAAATCCGTCTTCTTGGGCTAAAACATTAGCCGAAGACCCGGCCGATCTTGCTAATTTACCCCCTTTGTTCGGCTCTATCTCAATATTATAAATGTTTGCACCAACCGGAATATTCTTTAATTTCAACCTGTTGCCGGGAGCCAAAGATGCTTTATCTGAAAAGATAATTTCATCTCCGACTTTTAAACCTTGGGGGGCAATAATATACTGCCGTTCCGGAGATTGCCTTGGGTTTGTTTGAGGGTATTCTATCAAAGCGACAAAAGCAGTTCTGTTTGGGTCATACTCCAAGGCAATAATTTTTGCCGGCATATCCTTTTTCTTCTGGGCAAATTCAATCAACCTATAAAGCTTTTTTACCCCTCCGCCTTTATGCCTCACTGTTATTCTCCCTGAGGTTTTTGATCTTCCGACCCTCCTTTTTATATATTGCAAAAGTCTCTTTTCCGGCTTTTTTTTTGTCAGCAAAGAAAAGTCAATCCCTGCCATTCCCCTTCTCGCTGGAGTTGTTGGTTTGTATGATTTCATAAAAAACTATAATATCTCAATATTTTGTCCCTCTTTGACGGTAACTATTGCTTTTGTAAGTTCTTTTTTGAACCCTTCTATCCTGCCAAGTCTTCTTTTCTTTTTTGGTATCTTAATGATATTCACCGACATAACATCGACACTATAAATTCCTTCAATTGATTTCTTAATCTCTGTTTTGTTGGTATTTTTATTAATTATAAAAATATATTTATTATGTTTTTTTGCCAAATCTGTTGCTTTTTCAGAGAGATGAGGTTTTTCAACAACATCATAAGAAAAACTGCCTTCCTTCCTTTTCATCTTTGGTTTTTCACTAACTGCCGGTTTCCCAGGTTTTCTGTCTCTCTCGGTAGTTGAAATTTTTTCAGCCTTTTTTTGTTTATCCTGATTTCCTCCAAAGGATTTATCCTTTGTTTTTTCGACTGCCTTTTTTCTCTTTAAAAAATCAAATATGCTCATTTCACTGACAATGACCAAGATACAAGATACAATAACCAAATCCTTTTTTGAATTTTGAATTTGGATATTGGAACTTGTTTGGTTATTGTTTCTTGGTTATTGTAACTTTCAAGAATGTTTTTTCTATTTCCTTGAGGTCGTCTTTTGACAACAATAAGTATTTGTAATTCAGCAAATCCACAATATTCAAATTTCTTGCTTCCAAGACCCCTGTTTTATAAATATTTCTGGCAGACAAAAACACATTTTTTCCGTTATTGGTCAAAACCAGACGGCTTCCTTTGTTGACGGGCAGTTTTTTTATAATTTCTGCCATCTTGTTTGTTTTTGGTTTTTCCATTTCTAATTTATCCATCACGACTAAAAAATTATTTTTCGCTTTCTCTGAAAGAACCATAAACAAGGCCTTTCTCCTTATTTTTTTAGGTATTTCCTTTTTAAAAACTCTTTCCTTCCTTGGTCCTCCGGTAACTCCCCCGCCTCTCCAAAGGGGTGACCGTATGGAGCCATGCCTTGCCCGTCCCGTGCCTTTCTGCCGCCAGGGCTTCCTGCCACCCCCGCGCACCTCGCCTCTGTCTTTAGTGTGAGCTGAAACCTGTCTTATGTTAGCTTTTTGGGAAACAAAAACTTGATGAACCAAATCGTAGTTCAAAGGAACTTCAAAAATTTCTTTGGGCAAAACCGTGCTTCCTGTCACTTCGCCTTTTTCATTGTAAACATCAACTTTCATATTTTTAAATTAGAATTTTGGATTTAGGATTTGTTTGTGATTTGGAATTTGTAATTTTGGATTTTTTGCAAATTAACCTTTAATTTCTAGAAGGGTTCCTCTATGCCCCGGGATAGCTCCTTTTACTGCCATCAAATTATTCTCCGAATCAATCTTTGCTACTTTTAAATTCTTGACCGTGACTCTTTCTCTTCCCATTCTCCCCGGCATTTTTCTCCCCTTAATTACGTGCTGGGGGAACCTTTGACCAATTGATCCTACTGTTCGCTCATCGTGCTTCATCCCGTGGCTTCTGTTCCTGCCGGAGAATCCATGTCTCTTCACTGCTCCTTGGAACCCTTTTCCTTTTGAAATGCCGACAACGGAAACTTTATCTCCTTCTTTAAATACTGAAACGTTTATCTCTTGGCCGACATTTCCATCTTTTAAATTCCTGGCTTCTTTTATGTGCTTGTATTCTTTTTCTCTCATTGTCTTTTTTATTTTTGACTTTTTATCAATTTTTCCAAATCCGACCTGCAGGGCGTCGTAGCCGTCTTTTTCCCTTGTTTTCTTCTGCAACACAACGCAAGGACCTGCTTCAATAAGAGTTACAGGAATTATATTTCCTCTTTCGTCAAAAATCTGAGACATCTCAATTTTTCTGCCTAATAGGAATTTCATGGCATTTTAATTAAAAAATGGGCGATTGCCCATTTTTTAACCGGCAATGTTATTATCCATCACTATTTTTCTTAAATAAAAATGGTGCTGGAAAGTTAACAATTGTCTAATTTTCTTCTACTCCCATATATTATTAAATTTTAATAGAAATGTCAACCCCGGACGGCAGATTAAGATCCCTCAAAGCCTCAATCACTTCTTGGCTTGGGATTAAAATATCAATCATTCTTTTATGGACTCTCATTTCAAATTGCTCCCGAGCATTTTTATAGACAAAGGTTGAACGGTTAACGGTGTACTTTAGAATTTCGGTCGGCAAAGGCACAGGCCCAATAATCTCAACATTGTAACGGTTGGCAATGTCAATGATCTGCCTCACTGAATTATCAATAATCTTATGGTCGTATGACTTCAGCTTTATTCTTAATTTTGGAATTGAAACATCATTAGATTCCTTCTGAACCGCTTTTTCTTTCTTAGACGGCCTTTTTTGGGCTGTTATTTTTTTAACGGGCATTATCGCAAGATAATATAAAAAAGCTCTTTATTTTCTCTATTTTACTTAATTATTTTAATCACCACTCCCGCTCCTACCGTTTTGCCTCCCTCTCTTATGGCAAACTTCTGCTTTTCTTCCAAGGCTACCGGAACGATCAGTTTAATTTTTAAGTTGACCGTGTCGCCCGGCATTACCATCTCCGTCCCTTCAGGCAAAGTTACTTCGCCGGTTATATCGGAAGTCCGGATATAAAGCTGGGGTTTGTAACCGGCGAAAAACGGCGTATGGCGCCCGCCTTCATCTTTACTCAAAACATAGACCTCGGCTTCAAATTCAGTATGGGGAGTGACTGTCCCCGACTTGGCAATAACCTGCCCCCTTTCGACATCTTCTTTTTTTAACCCTCTTAACAAAATGCCGACATTGTCTCCGGCTCTTCCTTCGTCCAGCGACTTCTGGAACATCTCAACGGAAACAGCAACCGTTTTCTGGGTTGGCCTCAAACCGACAATTTCAACCTCATCATTGGCTTTAACCACTCCTCGCTCAATTCTGCCGGTGGCAACCGTTCCTCTCCCTTCTATTGAAAAGACATCCTCAATAGCCATCGCAAACGGCTTATCCAGCTCTCTGACGGGTTCTGGGATGTAATTATCAATTGCATCCAGCAACTCGGTGACTGATTTGGCGTTGGGGTCATCGGCCGAACCGGCCTCTAAAGCTTTTAAGGCTGACCCCCTGATAATAGGGACCTCGTCTCCCGGATAATTGTATTTCTTTAATAATTCCCGGACTTCCGATTCAACCAAATCCAAAATTTCCGGATCGCTGACCATATCAACTTTATTCATAAAGACCACCAATGAAGGAAGACCAACCTGCCTGGCCAAAAGGATGTGCTCTTTGGTTTGGGGCATAGGACCGTCCGGAGCGGAAACCAGCAAAATTCCTCCGTCCATCTGGGCGGCGCCGGTAATCATATTTTTAATATAGTCGGCGTGACCGGGGCAATCAATCAAGGCATAATGGCGCTTGGCGGTTTCAAACTCCAAGTGGGTGATGGAAATGGTCACCCCCCTGGCCTTTTCTTCGGGGCTAGCGTCAATTTCATCAACATTTTTCTGCGAAGAATTAAAGCCGCGCAATTTAGAGACTTTCATAATTGCCGCCGATAAAGTGGTTTTTCCGTGGTCAACGTGACCGATCGTCCCGACATTTACATGAGGCTTAGACCTCTCAAATTTTTCTGTCATGAATTTAAAATAAGCACCAAATTACAAGCATCAAATTACAAACAAATTCGAAATTCCAAACCCTAAATTCAAAACGACCATTGTTTTAGAATTTAGGTATTGTTTGTGATTTGTAATTTGTGATTTGGGATTTTTAGTTAACACTTATTATCTTATTATACTACTTTAAATAAGTCAACTATTTTTAATCAAAAAGACGCTGTATGCGTCAATCGAGAAACCAGACTAATATTCTAATTTAATGCCCAGCTTATCGGCAATTTGCTTAATCCATTTTTCATGCCGATCGACTTTGTGAGACAACATCACTAATTCTTGAAAAAATGCATCTGCTTTTTTAGCATAGGGGTGTGGGATTCGAACAGAATCAATTGAGCTCTCGTATATTGTTTATATTCAAGGATTGAGGAACGAAACGATGCCTTGCGCATCGTTGAGTTCCGAATACGCAGAAGATAAGCAATATACGAGAGCCCAGGGGGTCAGGGTGCATATTAGCGTCAATTTAGCGGAGGCAATTTGGTTAAGCTTCAAGGCGCAACGAGGAGGTTTATCAACGAAGTGATAAGCCGACGATGTTGCAACGCAGAAGATTAACCAAATTGCCCCGCCCTCCGCCAGCTGGCGGAGGGAAGCCAAAAAATGGCTGATTCCTCGTTATGCCTCTTCGGCGTAGCGCACAGGCTATGCCTCATCGGCAAGCCTTGGAATCATCTCATTTTTTGGCTTCTAAATCTTGGCGCTAATATGCACCCTGACCCCAAGGAAGCGAAAAAATGGCTAATTTCTTCTTTTTTGCTCCTCAACGTAGCCTACGGATACAATTTCGTCGCAAGAAACATCGAAATTATCTCATTTTTTCGCTTCTCAAGTCGATTCATGTTCGAATCCCACACCCCTAGGCTAAAATAAATGGCTAAAATGGCCATTTTAGCCATTTATTTTGGTGAATTTAGCTGTTAAGAAAACTTTTTAACTTTCTTTTATAACGCCATCTTACCGGATTTGGGGCGAAAACCGCCATATGTTTATGGACAATACTAACCAAATTAATTTATCTGTTTAATTATTTTGGCCGCGGGCTTTAAAGAACAATAAATCTGATTTAAGGATTTAATATAAACCGCAGTTTGTTTTTTTGTTTTGAAGATGTAGAATAAAAAGAATATTATGG
>Ga0213870_1001175_pt1 | contig 11926 bp, 15 predicted proteins | sample WICALVC2017_Meta_FD_160119 | JGI IMG/M metagenome (GOLD analysis project Ga0213870, IMG submission 160119) | Freshwater microbial communities from subterranean cave lake in Wind Cave National Park, South Dakota, United States - WICALVC2017 | ecosystem: Environmental > Aquatic > Deep subsurface >... | reverse complement strand
CTCCCAGACATGCGCCTAGTGTTGCAATTAGAGCAACTAGAATTGGAGAATATAAATTTCCGCCGCTTATAATTGTTAAAAATGCAGGAGCGGAAACAAAAAAGGTGGCGCTCGAGACAAAATTTACCACAAAAATCCCAAATAAACCAAGGGAGCTTGCTTCTTTGAAGTAATCCTTAAATAGGAAAAAAACTATAGATAAAACAATTGATAAAAGAAATATTGATACCGCGTAAAATTTATTTTTCACGCCTTTGCCCCTCCGAAGCTTTACGCGAAGGGGGGTTCTCTCCTCTTAGCATTTTTAGCTTCCACATAAAAAGCGCTCCTTTGTTTTTGGCGTTGCTGTCAGAAACAAAAGAAAGAGCTTTTTCCAAAATTGAACGATGAATTGTCTTGGCTAACTTTATGTAAAGCCCTCTATGTTTGTAATCATCGAGTTCTTCCGATAAATAAATTCCAAAAGATTGAAACTCACGGGAAATATATTTATCCTCAGTAGGCTTGAAATTTTTTAAAATCTGCCCAATCTTTTGCATATTACTTTGTGTTAAATCTATTCATTGCAGCTTCCAAACCATCTTCCAAAGAAGTCTCAATTGCATTCACTCCTCTTTTGATAAGATTTTTTACCTTGCCTTTTTCTGAACCTGTAAACCCTCCCAAGACAAAATCCTCAACGTTCCTTAATTTTAAACTTTTAACTTTGAACTTTGAACTTTTTATTCCGGTTCCCATTCTGAATCTCCAGAATTTATCTGTTCCCAAATGCTCCATTATTGATTCAACCCCGTGATGGCCCGCGGATGCTCCGCCAAATCTGATTTTCATTACTCCTAATGGTAAATCAATATCATCGTGTACTACCCAAATATTATCAGCGGGAATCTTGTAGAAATCCGTGATAATCTTTACAGCAAGTCCTGAATTGTTCATGTAGGTTTGAGGTTTTGCCAAAATAACTTTTTCCAAAGTTCCATGTCTTGGCTGCCATTCAATTTGGGAAATTTCGCTTTTGAATTTTGAAGAATTTTCCCATAGAGTGTTTTTTGCACTCTGAAAATCTTTGAGAAAATGTTCAACGATTACGAAACCTAGATTGTGACGTGTATTTGCGTATTTCTCTCCCGGATTTCCAAGTCCTACTATTAGTCTCATACTGAGCCTTATTATACCAAAAAATTTATCACTTCCTCATCTGTTACCTGAGGGAAATTTTTATAAAATTGACTTACTGATGTTAAATTAGAGACAATTTTTAATGAAATTACCTTATCAAAGTATTTTTTAATATACTTTAATGTATCTTTAGCTATCAGAGGTGTGGCTAATATTACTTCTTTTGCTTTTTGATTTTTGGCATATATTGAAGCGCAAATTGCCGTTGTTCCTGTTGCAATCCCGTCATCAACAATTACAACTTTTTTATTTTTCAAAGAGATTTTTTCTTTAAATTGTTTCTGCAATACATCTGCTTCTCTCCATTTAGTCTCTAGCGAATTTTTAATATAATTTTCGTCCACATTTAAGTGATTTACGAGGTCTTTATCAAAATAAGAAGTCTTATCAAAAGTAACTGCGCCAATTGCCAATTCCTGATTGAAAGGAGCGCCGATTTTTTTGACTGACAAAGGCATTAGTGGAATTTTAAAATAGTCTGAAATTTTTTTCCCCAAAATTATTCCACCGCGAAGTAATGCAACAACCACAAGGCCTTGTCCTGAACCCTCCGTTGGATTTTTTATAACTTTTTTAAGCTTTGAAGCAAGCTTTTCCCCTGCCTCCTCCCGATCTCTAAACATATTAGAATTTCATTCCTAATTGTGCTTCTTGAGCTATTGTTTGGATATCGATTGTTGGTTTTTCACCCCAAATTTTCACTTTTCCATATTCCCCATCGTATCCCGGGTCGATGAAAATGTCTCCGCGTCTTACTTTAGCAACTGCCTCTGCGATTTTTTCTCCGAACTTTGCAGCAATATCAGAAATGGGTGTTTTAAGAAGAACATTAATTTCTGATCCAAACTCATTACATAAATCGTCAAATTTAATCTTAACTTTTTCGCTTCCAACTAGTGATTCTATGCTCTCTGCAATAATTTCATTAAGCGGAACTAATTTTACGAAAGGCGGGTGAATTTTAAGATTGTCTGTGTACCAGCGGAGACCAAATTTATTGTATTTTTGCTCAACCCTTCCCAATAATTCTTCTTTTGATAATTGATTCAATCTATACAAAACGCCTTCTGTAAGTCTTCTCTTACAGACTGGACAAATATTTCCTTTTGTTTTTATATCATCTGGTCCAAAAACTACTTTGCAATTTCTGTGTCCTGAAAAATGATATTTTCCTTCTTCAGGATAGAATTCGATAGTATACCCCACTCTGAGGTTTGAGTTTCTTTCTCTTTTGATGGCTGATGCTATATCGTTATACGAAATTTTAAATTTTGAACTGTCATTTTGAACTTTGAACACGGTTGCTTCACGGCCCATTTTTGCCAATGAATGGGCATCGGAAAAAGATAAAATACTCCGAGTTTTTAATTCCTCAATCTGCCAATTCATCTCTGGGTCACTTGAAAGACCCGTTTCAATTCCGTAAATATGCTTGTCCATGTCTCCAAAAGCTTCATTTAAAGAATCATAGCCTGACGCGCTTCCATAAATTCCAAAATGCGGCGTCCACACATGACAAGGTATTAGCATTATGCGTTCATCTGTAGACAGCAACAGCTCGAGAAGATTTTTGGAAGTTATCCCAATAATTGGTCTGCCATCAGAATGTAAATTGCATCCTCGTTTTGTAAGTTCTTTGTTAATTTTTTCTGCTGTTTCAAGATTTGGTGCAAAGACAAGGTTATGAATTCTTCTAAGCTTGTCTCTTTCTTTATAAATACTTGAAATTTCCGTTGTGAGTATAAATCTTGCGTTATTTGTTAATTGTGAGCTGTCAACTGTTAATTTGTAAACGCCTTCTTCCGTCTCCTTAAGCTGACTTTTTATTTCCCTAAACCATAAAGGATGAGTAAAGTCAGAAGTGGTTAGTAAATTTATTCCCTTTTTTACAGCCCACTTTGCCATCTCGGGCAAAACCATTTGCTGCGACACCGCGCGGGAGTATTTGGAATGAAGATGAAGATCTGCAACGAAATCCATTTTGAATATTGTAGCACAAAACTATTTGCTCTCTTATCGCACAAATATATGTGATCTGCTAAAATCTAAAGCATGCAAGAAGCGTTTCGTCGGGCATTGAAAAAGAGAGAATTGGAAAAAAAGCCTGATTCACCCATAGTGCTAGCAATTAAAGGTGTCGAGCAAGCGCGAGAACCGGAAAGGATCAAGCAAAAAGAAGAAGAACAATTTACTCAAATTAAAGAACAATTCAAAGAAGTAGGGCTTTTGTGGTTTGGTACAAATATCGATAAGTCAACCGGCAGATCCTATGAGCACAACCTCATTGCCATTGAACAAAAAAAAGAGCATTACGTACAAGCCTTAACCACTCTTAAAAACAGACCTTTTCAACAACGCATAGAACTACTTAGGGCTTTAGCTTCTGGAATGCATTTGATAGAAAATCATACTTCTCCAGCTGATGACTCAAAGTATGGGAGACGTTTTCTCTTCGCCCCTCTTATGAATAGCAGCGCTGAACTTTCAGGAATAAGTTTTACTAGACCATCTGTATTTTTTATGGAAGCTATTGGCGATATGTCGGGTCATTCAAGAGAACAACAAGAGAAATTTAGAGAATTTATGGTAAGAGAAGCAGGATTAAAAGGAAAAGTAGGGCTACCCGAACTTTTTCCTGGTATCAGCCGCTGGCTGGACCGCGGTTTTCACACCTCCGATGTACGAGAGCAACATAAGGCCTTAAGGCACCTTTGAGTCCTACCACTTCGTGCGGAAGAATGTGAGACAGCCTTCACTTACTTTAATAATTTTCTCAACTCTTCAACAGTTAAACCCGTTTGACGAAGAATTGCTTTTAGAGTTCCTTTAGCAATAGGTCTTGGATGAATAGCAACTTGAGTTCTATGACAATCTGGATGATGAAGATGAATATGGCTGCCAACTTTATGCGTCTGAAGATAACCCTTTTTGCTTAATCCTTTCAGAAGATTCTTCGGCTTAACATCAACTGGCAATTTCATAATGGAGAAATGTGCGGCTTAGAAGGCAATGCAATAGTAACCCCGCTAACAACCCCCTCGTTAAGATTATCAGGGCTTGGCACGTCTTTTCCATCCTCTACAAGTGCTTCCACGTAGCATTGTATTCCTTCTTTAATGCTCTCCAATGCTTCATCAATAGTATCGCCATCATCTGCAATACCTAATGTTGGACAATACGCAGTAAAACACTTTTCATTAGTGCCAACACGCGTATCCGGTTCAACAATCACTCGATAATTTAAAACAGATTTTTCCATTATTTGTCAAGTATATCACAAGCTTTTACAATCAACAATGCCAAAGCTAAAAAAATTGTTCCCGAAGACAGTTCGATAGTTCGAACTAATGAACTGTAGGATAAGAAATTATATCCCAAGTCAAGTGCTTTAGAGCGCGGGAATATTTGGAATGAAGATGTAAATCCGCAACAAATTCCATAGTGTATTATTTATTTATCTCCTGTCTTTTTTAAAGCCTTTTTCTAAAAAGATTCTCCCGAAAACCACCTTCATTGACAAATTTTTCCTCAAGCCATCTAAGTTTTTGATCCAAAAGCGCATTGGTTTGGTTAATAAGACAAATTGCGGCATTAGCGGCATCCTCGGGAGAATCCATATAAATTTTATAATTATTATAAATGTTATATTATTTTTTTATTTTGTAGTTTGTACATTTCGATCAATTCCTTCACGCTTGTTGCATCCTCGGGTTTTTTGTCCGAGGTTCTGAAAGAAACCAAACGAGGAAAACGAAGTGCATAAGCTGCGGTGTGAATTGGAGAACGGGTTATCTCGTCAGCCAAAACTTCAACTACAATTTCCGGCTTTATCCAAACAGATGGTTCAATTAGAGAGTTTACTCTTGCCGGCTTGTGATCCACTTTAATTTTATCCGCTCTTTTGTGAATTTCACGCCACTCCTCATCAGTTAGTCCTGTTCCGATTCTTGAAACAGTCACAAATTCGTCTTTTTTTTCATCGTAAATTCCAACCAACAATGCTCCTGCTCCAAATGCTGTCCTTTTACCTTTTCCTGTTATATAGCCTAAAACCACACAATCAATTGTATCCTGTAATTCTCCGTCTGAATGGCGTTTTAGTTTTACCCAGTTAAAATTTCTCGCACCAGCTTCATATTTGCTATCCAATCTTTTTACAACTATTCCTTCAAGTCCTTTTGATATCGAATCATCGAGCATTCCTTGAAGTTTTTCGGGCTTATCAATGATCTCTCCGGGCGAAGGAATCAAAATGTCATCTTCAATAATTGTTTCTTTTAGAATTTTCGACCTCTCTTTTAGAGGTTTATCAATTAAAGATTGGCCATCTTTGTAAAGCATGTCGAAAACAAACGCTTTGAGCGGAAGGCTTTGTGCCATCTGTTCAATTCCATGTTTCCTTCTTCTTTTGGTTGTTTCCTGAAAAGGCAAAAACTCTTCTGATTCTCTCTGGTATGCAAGCGCTTCTGTATCCAAAATTGCAGTTTTTGCTTTTACTTGCTTTAGCGTTCCCTCGATTAATTCCGGGAACATATGAGTCATGTTCTCCAAGTTTCTTGAGAACATTGAGATTTTGTCGTGGTCTTTGTGAATTTGAACTCTAAATCCGTCATATTTTGGCGTCGCATGAACCTGCTCCCCCATCTTCTCGAAGACTTTAGTGACATTTGGAAGTCTTTCGCATCGCTCACTTCTAATTGGTTTTCCAACCTGAACTTTCAGTTTTTCAACTGCGCTTAAGCCTTCACTCCACAAAGTTTTGGCAATCAAACCTAAGTCAGAAGTTCTATTGTATGCTCCTTCTAAAAATTTTCTTCTGTTCTTATCTCCCAATTTTGCCAGAGCAAGTCCGTCTAAAATTGTTGGATCTCCGATTCCCAAACGGAGATTTCCCAAAGGAATTCTCACAAGAAATTTTGTGGATAAAGAATCCATTTTTTTGAGTAAATCTGACAAAAGAGTTTGTCTTTTCTCAACCGTCCCCACGCCAGTTGTCTTTGCAATTTTAATTAATATCTCAAACACATCGCCTACCGCAACTTTTGAGTTTTGAGTTTTGAGTTTTGAGTTCAGCTGTTCAACAGATGCACCCATATCGCCAAGTTTTGAATAGAGTTTCAAAACTTTTTCTCGTTTGATATTAAACGCAGCAGCAACAGCTCCCGCAACATTTTTTTCAGCCATTCCGATTTCTGTTGGCTCAAAAAACGGCGCAATTCGCCCTTGAGTTAAATAAATAATTTTGTTTATCTCCAAAGCTGAAGAATGCTTAAAAAGATCAGACAAAATATCAATAAGAGCTAACCGAGATGAGGTAGCCTCTAACTTTTCAAAATATGAAGAAAGCTTAGAGAAAAGCATAGATGCAGTCACTATTGTACCAATTTTAACATACTCTCTCAATGCCAAAAATCTATTGAGGCTTGTTTTGAGGCATATTTGATGAAAGGCTTATTTCTTTAAGAACGCCTACCAAACTTTCTGTTAAGTTAAGCTTATCCAATACTTTAGTTAAGCCCATTGCATTGAGACTTTTTTCCGAAAGACTTCTAAATTGTTCCGTATCACTAGTCAACAATACAACCGGAATCTCAAATCCTTGTTCTCTAAGATCCATTGAGAACTGTACTCCACTTCTTTTTGCAGCTCCTAAATTGTTGTCCGAAACAATCATATCTGGTAAATCTTTATTTGCGTTTTTTAATCTTATTAAATATTCTTCTGCCTCTTCTGTTGAGAAAAAAGATGCGACGAGCTCTACATCGGCTGGAAATTTTTTAAATACCCTCTTTATTAAGTCAATCATTACTTCTGTATCTTCGATATGGATTATTCTCAGAGGCTTTTTCTCTATTTCCAGACTTTTCGGGGTTTCTGATGAAAAATCATTCATAATTCTTTTAAGATTGTAGCATAATTTATTTCATTATATACTTTGCGCCTTTGGTGACGCCTTGTTTTTTTATGATACCATTTTGCACCAAAACTTTCAGCTCATTTAAAATCGTATCTTCGGAAACCATTGGGAAAAGTTCTTCAAAAGCTTTGTTTTGTAAATATCCTGTTTTTTGAATGTATTCGATTATCTTAAGCTGGCGGTCTGAAAGTAAAAGCGGTTTTCCTCCAAGTTTCTCCCGCAATTTTCCGTCCACTGATATTTTTTCAACTTTCTCTTTTATTTTAGAGAGTTCAATTGCCAAACCTTCTGTAAAATATTCAAGCCACTTTGTTAGATCCCCGTTACTTTTTGCAACAGATTGTAATGCCGAATAATAATTCGTAGCATTTCTATCAAAGTATTCTTCCAATGAAAAGAATTTTCTTATATCATAACCTTGCGCAAACAAAATTAAAGTTGATAAAGCTCTCGCAACTCGGCCGTTTCCGTCAACAAAAGGGTGAATTCTTACTAACTCATAGTGAACAATTCCTGATGCCAAAATAGGATGAATATCTTGATTTAGTAAGCCCTGCCTGCCGGCAGGCAGGTTTATAAACGCCAATAAATCTACTATTCGATCCTTCACCATTGGCGCTTCCGGCGGACGAAAAGAAATTTCGCCGGTCTGATTATTTTTGATAACAACTCGTGTTATTCTATATTCTCCGCATTTTTCGATTGGTAAAATTTTATAAACAGTTAATTTATGAATGTTTCTAATGACGTTTTCATCTATTTTCCACTTTCCACCTTCTATCTTCGCTTGGTTAATGTAATCCATAGTTTTCCTATAATTTATGACCTCTTGAATGTCGCGTTCGCGCGCTACAACAGATTGTCCTGCCAAAACTTTCTCAGCTTGCGAAAGATTTAACTCATTTCCTTCGATATGAGTTCCGTAATGCACAGTTCTAGCCATTGCATCGTCTCTAAATTGCTTTTCGTAGTAGGGCAAAAGCGGCGCGTGATCTATGACTTCCTTGCAAGCTTCAATAATGCCAATGTTTTTAAGAATTTTGTTGGAAATAGTAAACTTTGGATTGTACATATTTAAAATCTATCCAATAACCAACTCTTTTACTACTTTCGGAATTTCGTCGGCGAGGTCTGAAGCGTTAAAATAATAACCCACTTTTTTAAACAGATTTTCCCCTCCCATTTTGTTGATGTAACTAGCACTTGTTGCAACCAGAAACGGATCATCGTTTTTACAATACAATCCTGCGACCAAACCAACCAGCACATCTCCTGTTCCCCCTTTTGTCATTCCTGCGTTGCCCCCTGAAACTCGGACGCACTCTTTTGGACTACAAACAATATCCGTTGGTCCTTTTAGCAAAATCGTACAATTATATTTCTTCGCCATTTTTGAAATTTGGTCATTGGAGCTTGATTTGAAATTTGACCCGCCTGCCGGACGGGCAGGAATTTGAAATTTGAAATTAAAAAGCTTCTCGAACTCTTTATAATGAGGTGTAAGTATACTGTTGGGAGGAATGAGGGGTGGATCAATCGTCTGTAGGCTTCCTCCATCAATCACCCATTTTTTCTTTGGATATTTTTTTAAAAGATTTTCCGTAAGGCTTTTGGTGTCATCGTCACCTTGTTGCTCTCCATCTTTTCTTGGAAGTCCCGGACCAATCAAAACACAATCCGCTTCTTTTATGTAATCCTCAATTTTATTTCTTGGCACTATAATTCCGTTTCTGAATTCCTTTTTTGCCTCCATAACTATTTGATTATTCTCTGGAACCGATGAGTAAAAAACCATGTCAACAATTCTAGATGCAACTTTCAAAGACCAAAGGGATGCCGCATGAAACAATTTTGATCCTCCAATCACCATCAGCTTCCCATTCTGCCCCTTGTGAGAATTGGGTAGGGGGATATATAGTTTTTTAAGATTACTTGCGTCAAACATTGAGATCAAAACAATTTTATCACATTTAGCTCTTTTAATAACCTTTTCGGAATAAACTCCCCATGAGTAGTAGTCAGAATAGTTTGTTGCCCTCCAATCATCTCCAGTACCAGATTTATGTGCCCCTCATCCAGTTCTGAAAATATATCATCCAAAAGAAGAACCGGCCGCTCACCAGTTCTTTGTTCAATAAAAATTAACTCTAAAAGTTTTAATTGTAATATTGCCAATCTCTGTTGTCCTCGGGAACCGAAAAATTTAATATCATGAAGTTCTGTTTTGTTTTTCAAATTCAAAATAAAATCGTCTCTATGAGGCCCAACCAGTGTCACCCCTGCCCCAACCTCTGCATCTTTGTATTGCAAAAGCCTTTCTTTGGAAATAGTGCTTTTATCGTAGAATATTTCAAAGTCTAAAATTTCTTTTTTTGATTGTTCCAAATATTCAATGAGTGCCTCTCTTTTTTTTGTAATTTTTTGACCTTGCCCTATCAAAAGATTATCCCAATACGCAAATTCTTTTTCGCTTCTTACTCCTGTCTCTTTGATTCTGTGCAAAAGTGCGTTGCGCGCTCGCAATCCTTTCTCATAAAATGCAATCGCCAAACGATAATCGCGGTCTGTCTGAATTAATATATTATCTATAAAATCGCGTCTTTTGAAAGGCGAACCTATGATAATTTCAAGATCATTTGGCGCAAAAAGAACAGCAAAAAAATTACCAACAAAATCAACTTTTCGCTTATTTACTCCATTGACCAAATATTTCTTAAAAGGTCTAAGCCGTCCCCCTACTCCTTCCTTTGCGATCACAACTTCTAATTCTTTGTCTCCAATTTTACTTTTAATTCTGGCAATTTCTGCACCGAATTTTACCAGCTGTTCATCTTTTTCTATTCGAAAACTTCGGCCATTGGACATGAAAAAAATCGCTTCAATCAGGTTGGATTTTCCAGATGTGTTCGGACCAACAATAAGAGTTGTGGTTGGAGAAAACTTAAATACTTTTTTTGAGTAATTGCGGAAATTTTGAAGATGAAGATGTTTAAGAAGCATACGAAAACTTTTGACCCTATCCTATTGTTGTTCCTAAAAATTTCTCTTTATTCATAACTTTTTCAACATTGGAGATATCTTTTCCGTCTACATATATTACTTTAGTATGGATTTCTGAGGCTAGCTTGGAGGCTATAGGGTCAAAAGGAGTGCTTGATCCCGGAATCCATTTTTCCCCTACAAGGGCACGATAATCTTGCCAAGAAATACGCTTAAATGGTTTTGCGTCTTTGAACTTCCTAGGATCTTTATTATATATATAATCTGTATTGCTCATCTTAATGATTGTTTTGATATTATAATCTTGAGCTAAAATAACCGCATCGTAATCGGTAGACCACCCCGGCTTCCAGCCTCCCGCAATAACTATTGGCTCTGTAGCCTTTCGTATAATGTCATAGTTTTTAACGATATATGGATGCGCTATGTCCCTGAAAATAGTTCTAAATAGGTGCGCATTTAAACGGGTGACGTGAATTCCAATCCAATCTAAATCTTCATTTTTTAGTGCGTGGCCTGTTACTTCCGCACCAGCATCTCTATAATGTCGTGATAACTTTCCTCCTCCGGTAAAAATAAAAAATCGCCTATTTTTTTCGGCGACTTGCTTACGAATAAATGTACAAAATTTTTTAATATAGGGAACGTCCAAGCCTCCGTTGGGGACGATAAGCGATCCTCCTAGCTTTATAACAATTACTTCGCTATTGCCTTTCGATGTCATAAAGTTCAACTAATTTCTAGTTTTAAATACTAACATAGTAGCGGGTAATAAGCAATACTACTTTTGGCAGTTGTCGCAAAAATATGTTCCTCTTCCTCCTAAAGTAATTTTTTTCATTATTCCACCGCATCTGACGCATTTTTTTCCGTCTCTTCCGTACGCTAAGAAATGATGCTGATATTTTCCCTCCTGTCCTAATGCGTTTACATAAGTTAGCTCGCTCGCTCCCCCATTTTCAAGTCCTTTTTTCAAAACCTTAATAATTGAGTCATAAAGTTTTCTAATCTCTTCCAGTTTTAATGTTTTTGCTTTACGTCTTGGATCAATTGCTGCGTCAAAAAGGCCATCATTGGCATAAATATTTCCAATTCCTCCAATTTTTTTCTGATCCATAATAAGAGGCTTTATCGCAACATTGCTCTTTGTAACAATTTCTCTAAATTTCTCAAGAGTAAGAAGGGCCTGCCCCTTCACAGCTTTAGCGACGGGGGGTTCGGGTCCCAAATCTTTGAAGAAAGGAATGGTTTTTAAATCTTTTGTTCTCACTATTTTAATCCAGCCAAATTGTCTTATATCGTTATAGTGCAAATAAGCGTCTCCACTGAGTTTCAAACTAACGTGAGTAAATTTATTTGGAATTTGAATTCCAACTTTTGGAGAGAGTTTTAATTTTGCTGTTGCTAAGTCTCTATAAACAAATTGTCCTGTTAATTTGATGTGAGCTGCAATTGAATAACCATTGTTTAGGTTGATTACAAGGCCTTTTCCAAATCTATCTACACTTATAATTTTTGCGCCAATAATGTTTTTCTCATCCCCGCTGAAAATCCTCTTGAGTGTCACCTCAACGCTCATAATCTTCTTCCCAACAAGATATTTCTGCAGTCCAAGTCTAATGGTCTCCACTTCTGGCAACTCCGGCATATATTACAAAACTTCTAATTTCTAATTCTTAATTTCGAAATAAATTCTTTAATTTCTTTTTTGAACCTCTCTTTACTAAACTTCTGCGCGTGGTTTACTATAAACCCTTTGTTAAACTTTGTTTCCTCAAATTTTTTAATTGCTTCGCTTAAATGATTTAAATCATTAAAGCGGTAAAGAAT
>Ga0213870_1001174_pt1 | contig 11941 bp, 8 predicted proteins | sample WICALVC2017_Meta_FD_160119 | JGI IMG/M metagenome (GOLD analysis project Ga0213870, IMG submission 160119) | Freshwater microbial communities from subterranean cave lake in Wind Cave National Park, South Dakota, United States - WICALVC2017 | ecosystem: Environmental > Aquatic > Deep subsurface >... | reverse complement strand
TGATATACTTGTAAACAATGCAGGAATTTTTGATAGTAAATCTTTAGATGAACTTGATGAAAGTGATTGGGAAAATGTAATTAGTGTAAATTCAAAAAGTGCGTTATTCTGCTCAAAATATGCTGTATCTTATATGGAAAATGGGGTTATAGTTAACCTTGCGTCTATAGTGGCTTACAGAAGCAGGCCTAACCGTACAATTTATGCATCAAGCAAATCTGCTATAGTTGGGTTAACACAATCGCTTGCAATGGAGTTAGCACCTAGAATTAGGGTGAATGCAGTAGCCCCAGGATTGATAGCAACTGATTTGGCTAAGCATGTTCTTTCATCACCAGAAGAACTGAAGAGGAGATTACAGTCAATACCTTTATATAGATTAGGTAAACCGGAGGATGTTGCCAATTTAGTAGCCTTTTTGGTTTCTGATGAAGCGAGCTATATCACTGGCACAACTATCTTAGTTGATGGTGGACTTTCGGTTGCTTTACGTTAATAGGATTTAGCAAAGTTTACAATTAGCTTACCTTTTTTATTGCAATAAATACAGTTTCCAGCAACTTTACGTTGATTAAATGGGATGTTAATTATCTTTGCCTTAGTTTCTACCTTTACTTTATCTTCGCAACTTCTATCTCCACACCAGACAGCTTGCACTATACCCTTTTCCTTTTCCAGAATTTCTTTAAGTTCCTCATACACTTTCACCTTTTGTGTATTCTTTTCTAAAAACTCCACTGCTTTTTTAAGCAAACTGTTCTGAATATTCTCCAAGGTTTTATCAATTTCAGACTCCAATTTCTTAAATTTTACTGCATATTTCTCTAGTGTATCTCTTCTAACTAGAACTACCTGTTTCCTTTTAATGTCCTTAGGACCGATTTCTATCCTGAGGGGAACACCTTTCAGTTCCCATTCGTTAAACTTCCACCCAGGGGTATAATATTCCCTATCATCCAACTTAATTCTTACTTTACTTTTCAATTTCTGTTCAATTTTTTTAGCTTCATTCAATACAGATTTTTTATTTTTCTCATCAAATATTGGAACTATAACAGCTTGTATAGGTGCAACCTTAGGTGGCAGAATTGTCCCTCTATCATCACTGTGCACAGCAACCATAACGCCTATTTCTCTAGTTGATATTGCCCAAGTGTTTTGCCAGGCGTATTGTTTTTTACCGTTCTTGTCTAGAAAACTTACATCAAAAGCTTTAGAAAAATTCTGACCATCATTATGGAAATCTGGGCCTTGTATAGCTCTTCCATCAGGTAGGAGATGCTCTATGCTATAGCTTTCAACCGCGCCTGCAAATTTTTCTTTATCAGTTTTTTTACCCATTAGTCCTGGGAGAGCCAAATATTCTTCAGTGATTTTTTTGTATATGTCTAGAATTTGGTCTCTCTCTGCTTCAGCTTCTTCTTTGCTAGAAAAAACCGTATGACCCTCGTTCCATAAAAATTCCCTTGTTCTTAAAAAAGGTATAGGATGCTTGAATTCCCATCTCAAAACATTATTCCATTGGTTAAATCTCAAAGGCAGATCTCTCCACGACCTTATCCATTTAGAGAAGCTTTCGTACATTATCGTTTCTGATGTAGGCCTGATTGCAAGACGTTCGTCCAACTCAGTATCGCCAGTTTGTGTCACCCATGCAACTTCCGTGGAAAATCCTTCTACATGCTCTTTCTCTTTCTTCAAAAGTCTTTCAGGTATAAGCAAGGGAAAATAAACGTTTTGAATGCCGATTTCCTTGAATTCTTCATCCGTAGCTTTTTGTATAATTTCCCATATGGCATAAGCAGCAGGCCTGTAGGCTAAACAGCCTGAAACTGAAGTATAGTCTACCAACTCTGATTTAAGAATTACTTGCACATACCATTCGTCGAAGTTTTCAGATTTCTTTACAGTAATTCCTTCCAGTTTGCGTTCTGACATCTATAAACCCTATTCTTAATTTGGTTATCTCATTAGAATTAAGCATCCTACAAATAAAACTGTATCAAGAAATGGTCAAAAATAAAAGCTTAAGAATATCAATAGAAATAGAAAAATATGAAAATTACACTATCAGCAATAAAAGCTGACATAGGTTCAATTGGCGGTCATACAAAACCTAGTGAGGAAGTACTAACTACAGTTAAAAATTTTGTAAAGAAAAAAGGCATTGACACAGGATTATTGATAGATTATTATGTTGGCCATACTGGAGATGACATATGCATTCTATCTTCTCATACCAAAGGTGTAAATAATGAAGAGGTACATAAACTTTGTTTTGATGCATTTATGGAGGCTACTAAAATTGCTAAAGAACAGGGGTTATATGGTGCAGGTCAGGATTTACTAAAGACTTCGTTCTCAGGGAATATCAAAGGTCTGGGTCCCGGTGTTGCTGAACTGGAATTCGAGGAAAGACCTAATGAAGCTGTTATGTTGATAGCTGCAGACAAGACCGAGCCTGGTGCTTTCAACGTTCCTATGTACTATGCTTTTGTAGAAGTGTCCAGATCGCCTGGATTGATTCTCAGTGAAGACATGAGAAAAGGTGTTACAGTCACTATATTGGATGGCCAATACACAGAAGCTGACAAGGTAATAACACTGAAAACTCCTGAAGAGTATATTGAGATGGCTTCACTTTTGTTTAATCCTCATAGATGGATGATAGAATCCATTCACTCTCGAAGCAATGGGCAACAGATAGCAGCGTTAAGCACTACTAGATTACATAATATAGCGGGTCGCTACGTTGGTAAAGATGATCCTGTGATGATTATTCGAGTTCAACGTCCATTCCTAGCTACAGAAGAAATTGGTGCGATGTTTAAGTACGCACATTACGTAGCAGGGGATACACGAGGTAGTCACAACATGGCTTTAATGCCTGTGAAATTAAATTCCCCAGCTTCTGTTTACTATTGCAATCCTATAGTAACTGGTCTATACTTTTCTATGCGTAATGGCAAGTTCACTGCAATGGGTGATGCTTTTGATGATCCTGTATTTGATGAGGTAAGGAGACTGGCTGCACACAAGTCGTTTGCAATGCGCGAGCAGGGATTTGTGATGCCTGCTATGCTTCCGATGGAGGAAATTGAATATACTATTTTGGCCGATAAAATCAAGGAATTGGATAAAAGATTTATAATAAGGAAATAACATCTTCAAATAAATTTACTTGCAATACTTTAATGGTATGAAAATAGCAGTTCTATCAGACTTGCATTTTGGCTATGCTTACAATTCAGAATTAGAAAATGATAGCTTTGCTAACGCAGAAGAGGCTATAGACAAAGCTTTAGATTCTGATTTAATTCTCTTATGTGGCGATGTTTTTGACATAAGAGCCCCCAAAACTACAACATGGGCTAAAGCACTTAAAATACTAAGTAAACCATTACTAAAAGAAAATCCTGGGACAAAGTTAACTAGCTGTTCTAAAGAATTGAAAGAAATTTCTAAAAGAACTTTAAACCATATACCTATGATAGCAATACATGGCAATCATGAACGATTAACTAGAGTAGAACAGAATACAGTAGAAGCTTTAGAAAACGCAGGCATATTGATACATTTGCATCTTAATACTATAGTTTTTGAAAAGGATGGAATAAAAGTTGCAATCCATGGCATGTCATCAGTTCCCGAAAGATATGCTAAAGATGTTCTATATCAATGGGATACTCAGCCTATTAAAGACTGTTACAATATTTTAGTCATCCATCAAAACATAGATCCATTTGTATATTCTCCGATAGAACCCCCGACTTTAAGTATATCCAACTTGCCAAAAGGGTTTGACATGATTATCGATGGGCACATACATACTCATACAATGGAACAAATTGGCAGTACGAAATTAGTAATACCTGGTAGCACTGTAATAACTCAATTTCAAAGAAGCGAATCTGAAATAGAAAAAGTTATGACTCAAATAATTGTAGGAAAGGATGCTAGTGTTGACTTCATACCATTAGAAACTGTTAGAAAATTTTATTATGAAGAAATTATGTTAAATGGAATCCCTGTACAAAATGTTGTGGAAAAAAAGGTAAATGATATGTTATTTGCAACAAAATTCTATAAAAAACCTGTTATCAGGATTAAATTAACTGGAACACAAATTTTGAATGATAGAGAACTTAATGATATTGTAAGTAGATATGCAAACAAAGCTGTTACTGTTTTTGCAAAGGATATAGAATCGCCGGAAATGGTAGAAAGCATTGAGCTCCTAAGAAATCTCAAAGGGCAAAAATTATCGGTAGAAGAAATCGGCCTTAACATACTTAAGAAGAATTTGGATGAATTGAACTTTGAATCAGGGTTTGATTATCATGATATTTTCAGCTTACTAAGCGAAGAGGAAACTGAGACTGCATTCAACATGTTGGCTGGGGAACAAAAGAGCTTAACACAATTTGGTAGATAGAATGAAAGAAATTTTAATAGAGACTGCAAAGAAAGCCGGTAAACTGCTTTTGGATAATTTTAGAAATGAAGAGTTTTCACAAATTGCTGTAGATAAAGGGAGGTTTGACTATAGCATCAAGATGGACAAGATGGCTGAGGATTTGATACTGAAATCGCTTAGGGAGAATGGAATCAAAGGCAAGGTGTTTGCTGAAGAGACTGGTGAGATATCACTTGGTACATCTGAATATACAATATATATAGATCCGTTAGATGGGACTTTCAACTATGCGCATGGTATACCACATTATGGAGTTTCTATCGGAGTTGAAAATAATGGTGAAATTGTAATAGGAGTTATTTATGACCCCAATAATGATGAATTGTTTTTTGCGGAAAAAGGTAAGGGGGCATTTTTGAATGATAAAAAAATACAAGTCAGCAACACAAGTGAAATGGGTTATTCAATTATAAACTTGTTTAGTAGAACTCTAAAGAATTATCCGGAATTGGCAAAAGCTTATACAGAATTGATGCTTAGTGCCTATATCAGAATGCCGATGAGCGCTGTTTTAGCTTTGGCATATACAGCATGTGGAAGGACAGATGCAACTGTTGGAAGTGGACATAATACGTGGGATGTGGCGGCTGGAATTTTGATGGTCAAGGAAGCTGGTGGTATAGTAACTGATGTGAAGAATGTTGAATATAAGATGAATTCTAAGATTTTAGTTGCGTCCAACAAGACTATCCATAAAAAAATATTGGAAAAGCTGGCGATTTCATGATAACAAAAGTTAGACTTGTTAATTGGAGATCACATCTAAATTCAGAATTAGAGTTCACTAAAGGGACTAATGCATTGTTAGGTCATGTAGGCAGTGGAAAAAGTAGCCTGTTAGACTCTATTTGTTTTGCGCTCTTTGGGACTTTCCCAGCACTACAATCGAAGAAATTGAAGCTAGATGAAATAATAATGAACAAACCTGCAGAAAAAGGTAGGGCTGAAGTAGAAGTTTCATTTCAAGTAGATACTACTCAATATTCTGTCAAACGAGTTATAGAGAAGGGGAAAGGTACTACCTATTCAGAGATAAGAGAAAATGGAAAGTTGCTGGAGGCACCGAGCACACAAAGAGTAAATGAGATTGCCGAAAAAGTGCTTAAGGTTAATTATGAGCTATTTAACAAAGCGATTTATTCTGAACAAAATTCTTTAGACTATTTTTTGACCATACCAAAAGGTCAGAGGATGAAAAAGATAGATGAGCTGCTGATGATTTCTAAGTTTGAGAAAGCTAGGGCTAATTCCACATCTTTGGTGAATAAGCTTGTAGAAAGGAAGTTGGGTAAGCAAAGCGTGATTAACCAAACCGATGCTGAAGCTATAGAAAAAGTTGCACAGGAGTTGACACTTTCACTAAATAAAATTTCAGTAGATAAGGAGATTCTAGAAAAAAGGCTAGAATCAACTATTCATGAAGAAAATAGAATAGAAAAAGAGTCCACTGAATTGAAGAGCATAATAGAAAATTTACAGGTTTTGAAAAACGAGGAGTCATCTATCAGCAGTGTTGTTGAAGAAATATCGATGTCTGTGAGATATTTAGAAAAGAGTATTAAAATTTCTGATCCTGAGTTAATTGAAAAGGAGTTAAAAAATTTGAATAGGATAGTCCAAGATTTTGAAGAAGCTTTTTATGAGAAGCAGAGGCAATACACAAAATTACAAGACCAGTCTTCGAAAGCTAAAGCCGAAATAGAACTAATGAAGCGGGAGAAAGTTGAAAAGCTGAAAGATGAAATAGAAGATCAGTTAAGAATAAAAAAAGATTTTGAGGAGTTAAAAAAAATTGCTGGTGATGATATTGAAAAAACCCTTGATGAGAAGAAGTTGGAACTAGAAAAATATGTTGGTGAAGTTGAAGCATTGAAGATGAAAGTAAAAGAGGGACAAGATACACTAGAACAATTATCATACTTAGGTGCGAAATGTCCGATATGTGAACATAGATTGACTCATGAAAAGAAGATAATTTTAGTCAAGCAGAAAAAAATGCAGATTGAAAACGTTATGGATACTCTGAGTAAATCAGTCAAAAAGAGAGAGATAAGTGCTAAGGAATTGAAGGATTTAGAACTGGCTGCAAAAAATATAGATATTCTAATGGTGCAAATAAAAAATTTGGATGAATTGAAAAAAGATATGGAAAGCTATAAGGATATTCTTGTTGTACAATCGGAAGAGTATATAAAATTAAGCAAAGAATTAAAGCAGTTAGAAGTTGAGACTAAAGAAGTCCAAAGAAAATTTAACGAAATGATAAATAAAAGACAAGAAATGGAAGTTCTCCATATAAAGTCGAAGGAATTTGCGGAAAAGAGCAAAAGATTGGGAACATTAACAAACAAAAGACAGCTTCTTATGCAAAAGATTCAAGAACTTGAAAATAGATTGGAAGGTAAGGAGATGCAGAAATTAGAAAATGAATTGAGAATGCTGATAGCTGACGAAAGGGAATTGAAAACAAAAATTGAAAATATGAACGAACTGTTTAGAGAGAAGGAACATAGGCTTGATGAGTTTGAAAAAACACTATCTGTAATAAATAGAGAAACGTCTGAAGTGCAGAGGCTTGATAAATTGATAAAAGACCTGCAGATTTTCAGCAGAGCATTAGAACAAACCCAAATAGAGTTGAGGAGAGAGTTTGTTGCAACTGTGAATTATGCAATGGACGATATTTGGCAAACATTGTATCCTTACCAAGATTTTTCCAACATCAGGCTTTCTGTAGAAGAGGGTGATTATATATTGCAATTGCAATCAAGAGTAGGCGAATGGGTTAATGTTGAAGGTGTTGCATCCGGAGGTGAAAGAAGTATTGCTGCATTGACTTTAAGAGTTGCATTTTCTTTGGTCTTAGCTCCAAACATCCGTGCTCTATTCCTAGATGAGCCAAGCCATAATATGGATAGATTGAGCATTTCGCAGTTAGCTTCCACTCTCAGAGAAAGGATAGGTGAATTTATGGAGCAAGTATTCCTCATTACTCATCAAGAAGAATTGGAAGAAGCTGTCACTGGTAATGCATATAGACTAGAGAGGGATAAATCTACCGATAGCCCAACAAAAGTTATTCAATTGAACTAACAATTATAATTTTATGCCAAAATCTAAAGCATCATCTTATCTCAAAATACTAGTATTTGTTATTGTAATAGCAGTTGTCAGCTATTCTTTCTATTCGTTATATACAGAAAACCAAAACCAAGCTTCAACTATCGCATCATTATTGCAGCAATTGTCGAATAAAACAAAAGTCATTGAAAGCCTCAATGTTAATTTAGAAAATTTGAACTCAGAGTTAGATAGCTTTAAATCAAACTTGAAATCTAAAGAACTGACGATAACAGATTTGAGCAATCGTTTGGGTATAACAGAAAGTGAATTGCAAGGATTGACGCCTATAATTAAAAATTATTTTGTAGCAGGTGTCAGAGGCAAAATTGGTGTTCTAATACCATTGGAAACTAAAATGATAAAAGGCACAGGTATAGTATCTGTAAATATTAAAAATGTAGATTTGCAGACTGGGGCACAGGATTCTATAAGGACTGCCAGTAAAGTAGCTCAAGACTATACTAATGTTGATTTATCAAAAAGAGATATAACCGTGACATTTGTTAATGAAGAAGGAGGTATAGTTTCTTTGGATGGTCCTTCTGCTGGAGCTGCTATTACGTTAACAATAATTGCAGGTGTTCTCAACAAGACACCGAATACTAAAATTTTGATCACTGGCACTATAGAAAGTGATGGTAGTGTTGGACCGGTTGGCTCGGTAAAAGAAAAGGCGACAGCTGCAGCTGGAAGTGGGGCGACAATTTTCCTTGTTCCTGTTGGCCAAAAAGTAGAAGTAGGGGGAATAGAAGTTGCAGAAGTTAAGAAAGTTCAAGAGATTGTAAACTTAGTTTTAAGGTAGTTACATAAATGTTTCCATGTCTTTTTTGTCTGATAATTTCTTATTTTGGTAGTTCACTAATGCGTCTTCAAATGCAATGCTCCTTTTGGATTGTGTGCTTTTCTTTTCTCGCACGTTCACTAGTAATGGGTATCCAGCCACTTCACCTGTAACTAGAGCTTCACCAACTTTTAACCCAGGCAAGATATCTAGTATATCTTTAGTCACACCTTCACAACTTTCGCCTATATGCTTTAAGTCATAAGGATTAGATACACGCAAAATTATGTTACTGTTGCACTGACTCAATGCTGTAGTAGACAACTGCACTGGTCTTTGAGAAATTAAAACTAGAGACGCTAAGAATTTCCTGCCTTCTCTTGCTATGGTTTCAATGATATTTTTAGATATAGCAGATGATCTTTCTTCCTGTTCTGGCGCGAATTGATGTGCCTCTTCTACAATTAAAATAAATGGATGAATTCTGTTACTTCGTCTTGCTTGAAATAACTTCTTTGCAAAATAGGTTACAATTATCTGCTTTTCTCTTAATTGAATAAAGTCTGATAAATCCAAAATACTCAATTGTCCTTCTGCTGCCAATTCATCTATATTTGGTGAATCGTTTATTCCAAACAACCCGGTCTCACCTAAATCAGACAACCAAGAAACCAAAGGATACTTAGTTCTATCTAGTATATTGCTTGCTTCAACACCTTCTATCAACTCACGAATGTCATAGACTTTCCTGCTGTCCCTCAAGCTTTTGATTATCCTGCTTAATTCCCTCCTAGCCACATCAGTGATTCTTGGTTGAAATTCGCATATCTGCCTCTCAGAAAGATTTCTTGTGGCTATGCTGATGTTATTTTCATTAAAAACTTTTATTTTGGTAACATAATTTTCATCATCGCTAAATCCGACATATTCGCCATGAGGATCGACAACAATTAATGCAGGTCTACCGTGAACCAAACTTCTGTCAAGTAATTCTTCTATTATAACACTTGTTAGGAAACTTTTACCAAACCCAGTTTGAGCCAGTATTGCACAGTGTTTTTGGAATAGTTTAGTTAAATTTAGCTTAGCATCCAAATCATGAAATTCTATTTTGCCTATGTTCAATCCTTTTTCTTTATCTAAACCCAAAAAATCGAATAAAATATGTTCATTTATTTCTGAAACTTTTGTTCCTGGCGATGGAGGGAAGCTTGCCCTTTTGTGGATGTTGTTATCGTATAAGCCTATTATATTAGCATGTGCAACCAAATATCCCCATCTTTCTACAGGAAATTGTTCTACTAGAGGTTTGCCGCTTCGTTCAAATTCACTAACAGAATCTGCTCTTTCAAAGTATTTGTTAGTCTTTGCTATCTCTGCCACTCTAGCAACCAACAAGCCTTGATTTGATTGTAGTTGGATGAATTGACCTTTTTTTACAGGTATGCCCTTGCTATCATTTAACACAAACCAAAATTCATTGCTGTTCGGGGGGAATGGCGCTGATATTACAGTTCCTATTTCCGACATAGATTTTAAATTGTCATACACAAATAAAAGCATGACAATCAAGTTCATAACAAATTATCCAGCAACATTTATTAAAGATAAGAAAATATTAGTAATTTCTGATCTGCATATAGGATTAGAGACGCAATTACTGCGTTCAGGAATAAAAATACACAAGCAAGTAGAAAAATTCAAAGAAATAATTGACAAACTTATTGAATTAACCAACGCTAGTACTTTAATAATTCTAGGCGACCTCAAGCACAAAGTTCCTGGTGCATACTTCCAAGAGCTAAGAGACATACCAAAATTCTTGGAGTATCTGTCAACAAAAGTTAAAGTGCTTGTAACTAAGGGTAATCATGATGATGGGATAGAATTATTAATTCCACATGGAGTCAAATTATACAGTAGTAGGGGATTTAAAATCAGTAAATACGGCTTCTTTCACGGACATGCTTGGCCTAGTAAAAAATTAATGCAATGTGATCATATTTTTATAGGCCATATACAACCTGCAGTTGAATTTAGAGACAAATTAGGCTATCGTTCACGCCAGCAAGCATGGCTGAAGACAAAACTAAACCAAGAAATAATAAAAAATAGATACAAGATTAAGAAAACTGGGAAATTAAATTTAATAGTTTTACCAGCTTTCAACAATCTGACAGGAAGCCTTAATGTAACAGGTGAGAAGAAACTAAGTGGGCCTTTGCTCGCTAACAATATTTTTAACTTGGGTGATGCTGTGGCTTATCTATTAGACGGCACTTACATTGGCGATATAAAATCACTCAAAAAGAGATTTCAAAAGCTCTTGCTCGCTAGCACTTAAATGACTGTAAAATTCCTTCAAGATTTCCAAATCATATTCATTAATAACTGAAATTAATTTATCACCCTCGAATATATGCCTACCTATAGTCGGTTCATCCATACTAACTGCCACCTTATCGCCTTTTTTAGCTTCTTGTATAGGTTTACCTTCCTTTTGTATTTCTTTAACTTTGCCAATAACTTTCCCATCGGCTTTTTTCAGTGATATACCTTGCTTTAAAACACCATTGACTACTTCTACACCAAATACAGCTGGCGAATGCTGGCGAAATATTGTACCGCGCAGAACTTTTATTTCACAAGGCCTTGTTACATTTTCCAACTTCTCTTGAATATTCCTAGCTATTTCTTTTGCACACCATTCCTCATATTCTTCCAAAAGTCTGTAAATTACATTATTCTGGAAGACTTTAACTCCAAAATCCTTACCAACATTAATAATATCTTCGGGAACTTTTTGATTGAATGTCAATATAGCTCGCCTTATACTATCTGTTACATTTTGAACTTCTAGCAAATCTTGTCTAGTCACATTACCAACTTCAGAGCTTCTTATAGGAATCCCTTTCTGTTGCATCATCTTAACCATTGCTTCTAGACTTCCTATGGTATCAGCTTTGACAGTTATCCCGTTTGCATTTTTTTCATAAATTATAATTTCCACTTCTCTTTGGACAATTTTTTTTGCGTCTTCTATTTCATCTTCTGTCTTTACAACAACTATTGGGGAACCAGAAATTACAACGTCCAACCCTACAGCAGAAATTTTTACTCCAGTTGAAGCAGTTACTTCATTCACATAATTAAATTGCCTTTCTGTTCTCAATTCTTGCAGAAGCCTTGGCTCAAGCAAAGCCCGAATTTTGGTTACTATTGGATTCCTACCACCGATTACTAAATAGTCTCCAGTCGTAATTTTACCATCATACAAGATTACATCTATAGTAGTTCCAAGTCCTCTAAGATCTTTAACTTCCAGTATAGATCCCTTTGCCATATCTGATAATTGCAGTTTATTTTTTAGGAATTGTTGTGCCAAACCTGTTAGCATGAGCAAAAGTTCGGCTACGCCTTCTCCAGTTGCACCAGAACAGGGGGCTATTGCGATCTGCTTAGTGAAATTTTCTATCCTATCAAACCTCTCTGATTCAAAATTTCTATCAGCCAATTGAGCTACCAACATGTATAGCCTATTTTCCAACTCGTCTTTAACG
>Ga0213870_1001173_pt1 | contig 11943 bp, 13 predicted proteins | sample WICALVC2017_Meta_FD_160119 | JGI IMG/M metagenome (GOLD analysis project Ga0213870, IMG submission 160119) | Freshwater microbial communities from subterranean cave lake in Wind Cave National Park, South Dakota, United States - WICALVC2017 | ecosystem: Environmental > Aquatic > Deep subsurface >... | reverse complement strand
TAAGTTGATTGTTCTTGGGAAATATTCTTATGGGAGAATCGTGCATCTAGTACTTTTAACTGCTTGTCTTTTCTTCCAAGAATAAAGTTCATAGTTGAGCCGATTCCATTTTCGTAATAGATTGGTAACTTGTCTAAATCTTTTTGAAAAAAATCAACTTTGATAATTTTGGCATCCGAAAATCTTGATGTTGGAGACAGAACCCCTTTTTCTATTGAATATACTGTTGTTTTTGTCTTTTCAATGTCCAAATCTTCTGAAAACTGTGATATATCGCTTAGAAAAGATTTAGCAGTAGAAATTGCGCTGTCTTTTTCATCTGTGTCTAGAGTTTGGAGTGTTGGAGTTACTAAATAGATTGAAGAAAGTGTAAAATCTAATGAAAAGATATTTACTGTTAACCTTTTCTGAAGAGGATCTTGTTCTGCCCATTGGTAAACATCTTCTGCAATTTTTGTCTCATTGGATGTAAAGCCAATTTTGGCAACTTTCTCTCGTGTTTTATTGAGAGCAAGAAGAGTGGGCTGGCTAGTTGTTATTTTATATACTTTTGCCCGGTCAGAAAAATTAGGAAGAAATCCTGTCAGAGTATTGAGAGTATAAGTTATATTTTCTTTTCGTTGGTTTGGGAAGGAAATCGCGGGTAATTTACCGAAAGATGCCTGAGGAGGAGGGGGAGGAGTAAAAATATCTTTAACAATGTTCAAAAACCTTACTCCCATTACAAAAAGAAAAATTATGGCGATAGAAATTCCCGCCAACTTGAGAATTGTTTGTGTTTGGCTTTTAGCTTTACTAAGAGTAGGCATGTCTTGAGTATAAAGAAAAATTCAAGTACAATCAATACAATTATGGTAAGAGTTAGAATTGCGCCAAGCCCAACAGGAATTCCTCATATTGGAAACACAAGAACTGCATTATTTAATTATTTGTTCGCAAAACATAATAAGGGTAAATTTATAGTACGCATCGAAGATACGGATCGAGCGCGGATTGTTCCGGGCGCAGAAGAAGCGATTTATGAAATCCTTGAGTGGTTGGAATTAAAATGGGATGGGGAACCATACAAACAATCAGAGCATCTTGATGAATACAGAGAACATGCAGACATTTTACTTGGAAAGGGATTGGCATATCCGGATGGTAGCGCAATTCGTTTTAAAATGCCAAAAGATGGAGAAACGTCCTGGGACGATTTAATTGGAAACAAGAAGATTGTTTTCAAAAACGAAACTCAGGAAGATTTTATTGTTATAAAATCAGACGGCTTTCCAACGTATAATTTTGCAAATGTAATTGATGACCATTTAATGGCGATTACTGATGTGATTCGCGGGGAAGAATTTATTTCATCCACTCCGAAACATATTCAATTATATAATGCATTTGATTGGAAACATCCTAATTTTGCTCATCTTCCAATTGTTTTAGGATCAGATAGAGCAAAACTTTCAAAGCGGCACGGCGCCGAGTCTATACTTGATTATAGAGAAAAAGGATACCTTAAAGATGCTCTACTTAATTACATGGCATTGCTTGGATGGAGATTTGCAGGACAAATGGAGGATGAAGAAAGAACTCCACATGTTTTTCCAGAAAGAGAGATTATGTCGCTAGATTTAATGATTCGTTTTTTTGAACTTAAAGACGTAAATACTGCAAGCCCTATTTTTGATTTGCAAAAACTGACATGGATGAACGGAGAGTATATCCGTATGATGACAACGCGAACCTTAAAAAACACACTTACGGATTTTTATAGGGATGACTTGAGGATTACCTCTATTTTGAAGGGGAATTCGGAAACAGTAGGTCTAATTCTAGGTCTTGCAAAGACCCGCATGAAAACACTTAGCGAGTTTAAAGATTTGGTTATCTCTAAAAAAGCAAAACTCTCCCCTCGCGAAAAAAATATTGCGAGGATCACTTATGAAAAATTTTCTTCCATTGAAAATTGGAATAAAGAAGCGATTCTTAATTCCATAAGAGAAGTTTTAAAGGAAAATAAGATAAGAGGAAGTGTTTTGTACAAAATAATCACAGGGTTTGAGAAAGGCCTACCACTTCCTGAATCTTTGGAAATTATAGGGAAGAAAAAAACTCTTGAAAAAATTAAATCTGTGATCGATTAATATGATAGGTTTTGCCAAGGCTGTATCTTTTTTGTTGAGTCCTGTATTTATTCTCCTTCCGGTGCCTTTTATTTTGGTTTCTAAATTTACGCAGGACTATTATTACGCTTTAAAATGGACTGTATTTTCGTATGCTTTTATTCTCTCTGTTGCGATTTTTGTAATCATAGGAGTATTATTGAGAGTTTTCTCAAATTTTGATGTTTCCAAAAGAGAACAGAGACCTCTTCTTTTTTCTTTCTCTGCATTTATTCTGTTTTGCTATCTAGTTTCCCTTCTTATTCTCGATGGTCCAAAAATTCTTTTCTTGGCATTTTTTGCGATCATTTTGGGCCTTGTAACAATTGTAATTGTTAACAGGTGGATTAAAGCAAGCATACATGTTGCAACTGCGACTTCTTTAATTTTGTTAATTGGAATAATTTATAAGGGGTATTTTTTTATTCTTCTTGCTCTTGTCCCTCTTCTTGCTTGGTCGCGTGTAAAAACAAAAGAGCATACCGTGCTTGAAACAATAATCGGAAGTCTTTTAGGCGCAGCATTGGTGCTAATTGTGTATACTATAAGTAGGCAATATTTCGCAAATCTTATATAAACACGAGTTTCGCACTTTGTCATTCTGAGCGTAGCGAAGAATCTCACGTGAATCTCGGCATTCGCATGTGCTAGAGATCCTTCGGTCGCTTACGCTCTCTCAGGATGACAACTGCGAAAGTCGTAGAAAACTCAATTATGGAATATAACAAATCTTTAATAGAATCTTTTGGATATGCGTTTGAGGGACTTTGGCACGCCCTAAAATATAATAGGAATTTACGAATTCATTTTGCTGCTGCTTTAATTGTGATAGGTCTTAGTATATTTTTTCATGTCAATCCATATGAGAAGGGGATTTTAGGAGTTATGATTTTGATAGTTATTTGCGCAGAGATGATAAACACTTCTTTGGAAGAGATGGTTAATCTTATAACAAACGAGCACAAAAAAGAAGCAAAAATCGCAAAAGATGTTGCAGCTGGAATGGTTTTGGTAGCAGCTGTGGGATCAGTAATCGTTGGAGCTATAATATTCACACCTTATATATTTAGATTATTTTATTAGCGAAAATGCGGTAACAAGAAGAAATACTCCGGTTATATCTAGAATTAGAGACAATATAACAAATTGGTAGTTCTTGATTTTACTTAAGCCCATTAAACTTATTCCTAATTCGTCAGGGAAAGGAGATGCGATAATGATTGCCCCAATCATAGGCAGACTCCATCTGAAGTATTTGTGACACATTAATCGTGTAAGATGCCTGCCCCCCAGTCTGTTATAAATGGGCGTAATTTCAGAAATTAGATATCCCTTGAAAAAACGAAAAAGAACAAAATCCGCAAAAGCTCCGCCTAATCCTGCAATTATAGCTATTTCTATTGGGGATATGGTTTTTGATAAATCTAAAAGGATTAATATGCCAAGCGCAGTAGTGGAAGCTGAAACATAAAGTATTCCGGCAATAAAAGAGCCCAAAAAAGGTATATGCCGGAGATTAAAAAGAACTTCGTTTAAAAAGTTATATTTTGACAGGAAAATGGTAAGTAAGATGCTTATTGCAACAAGAGTGAGGCCTTTATATTTGTAATTTCTGAACCACTCCACAAGTTTAGTATAACAGAGTTATGAGGCAAATTTGAAGTCCCTTTTTGTCAGGTGCTTGAAGGTTTTTTTAAAAGAAGCAAAAAGTAAGATACGCGGAACTTTTACAAATCTCAATAGCGACCTAAGCTCGAAAGACTTATTGAGAAAATTATGAGTTCTTGGAAGCAATCTTTTTTTGTCGTGATATTTGATTGCGTAAAGATAGTAAATAGCCAAAAAAGTGATCCCTAAAGATATGAGAACTGAGAGAGCAAAAAGCAAAAGCATCACCAAAATATTGCTATTTAAAGCCAAGACAAACAGGCCTGTAATTATCATAAACAGCACTGTCCATATTGCTAATAATTCTGTGTTTTTGTTATGAAAATTAAAATCTTCCTTTGGATTTTCGGTAAGATTCAAAAATATTTTTTTCAATCTCTTTCCAAAAATTAAAGATTTTTCCAGCAGATTTAAATAGATTTTTCCCATGGGCGCAAAGTATATATAATTTAGCCCGTAAAGTCAAGCTATTGTGCGGCTTGTGCAACTACCGTGCTACAGTGTACGGCTTTCTTCTTCTTACTGGCTGCCGAGCAGGGATTCGAACCCCAATAGCGACCTCCAGAGGGTCGTGTCCTACCATTAGACGACTCGGCAATACACCTCAATTTTACCAAATTAACCACGCCTTTGCTACACTGTATTAGTGATAAGCAAATTTATTTTTTTACTCCTTGGACTTTTATTTCTTTATATTTTTCCTCAGATTCCAATTCAAAAAACAGTTCAAAATAAAGAAATCGTAGAAACCAATCACCAAGAAGTAGCAAGAGTTTTAAGAGTTATTGATGGGGATACGATTGAGGTTGCTCTGAATAACAAGAAAGAAATAGTTCGGCTGATCGGGATAGATGCTCCTGAAGTTGTAGATCCGAGAAAAACTGTTGAGTGTTTTGGGAGAAAAGCCGGGGAAAAAGCAAAAGAAATGTTGATAGGAAAAACAGTTACGCTTGAATCAGATTCAACGCAGGGAGATAGAGATAAATACGGTAGACTTTTGCGATATGTTTTTCTTGATGATTTAAATTTCAATAAGTTTACGATAAGTGAGGGTTATGCTCATGAATATACTTACCAAAGCAATCCTTATAAATATATGAAGGAGTTTAAGAAGGCAGGAGAGGAAGCTTGGGAAGAAAAAAAGGGACTTTGGGATAAAAACGCCTGCGAAATTCCCTAGGTGTCAAGCTACCACACCCCGGGGGTGTACGAGTTTAATGCTTTGTGGTCTTGATAAGTCTCTTGATAAAACAAAGAAAAAATGATTAAATATCTCTAGCAACTTAAACCTTTCAACTATGAGCTTATGGAATAAACATTGTGTTCCGTGTGAAGGAGGAACGCCGCCATTGTCAGATGAAAAAGAGAATGAGATGCTGAAACAAATTCAGCATGACAACGAAGGTTGGATTTTATTGCGAGACGGGACGCATAAAATTATCAGACAGTTTAAGTTTAAAAATTTCAAAGAAGCAATCGTATTCGTAAATAAAATTGCAGATTTGGCTGAGAGCCAAGGGCACCATCCTAATATCAAAATTGTCTATAATAAAGTAGATCTGGACTTTTTTACTCACGCTGTTGGTGGTTTATCGGAGAACGATTTTATTATGGCCGCAAAAGTAAATGCTCTTCTTGGAGAAAACTAAAACCATTTTTTATGCTTGAAATACAAAAGCATTAATATCAAGGGGACAATAGAGGATATAATTAGAATAATAAGAGTGGTATAGTGCCCCCAAAAATTCCAAGCTCCATCTTCTATACCTCCGGGAAGCAAAATATTCATTCCATAAAATGTTCCGATGAGTGTTGCTGGAATTGATAGGGTAAAAAGTATTGTCAAAAGTGCCATAATTTTATTTGTCTTGGAACGAAGTAAAAATTCACTGCTTTCGGAGATTCCTCCGATGAGCTCTTGATTGTCTTCAACTCTATCTATGATTTTCTGTAAGTGGTCTAAGATATTTTCCCAAAAAGTCTGCATAGAGCTGTTAAGCTCTTTGTGTTTTCCTTCCGCCAGCTGGTTAAAAAGAGGTAGAATAGGTTTAATCGTTGTGTGGAATACTACCAAATTTCTTCTTGTTGTTGAGATTTCTTCCAGGGTTTTTTGAGATTGTTTATTCTCCAACTCCCTATCTATCCGATCTATTGTAGAGGTAAGCTCGTTAATCACAGGGAAGCAATCATCAACTAAAGCATCTATAACTTTGTAAGCAAGAAAAACAGAGCCTTTTCCCATAAATTCATTTCTGTTATGAAGGGTTTTTTGGCAAAGGGAAAAGATATGATTAACTTGAGGTAGTGTTCCGTCATGGAGAACCACAACGTATTCTTTTGAAACAAAGAAGTTTACATAGCTGCTTATTAATCTTCTTTTTTTGACAGTGGTATGAAAAGTTGGGATATGTACGCCGTATAGATGGGTATCAGGGGGTGGGTTTTCGCTAAAAAGAGGAAAGCGAAGAACAAACAGGCCATATCTTTTGTGACCCTCTATTTTTGGTATCTGTGTCCTATGAACGTAGTCTTCTAAGTTGAGGGGATTAAAATAGTAGGTGTTTCGCAAATACCTCATCTCAAAGTCGGTTGGTTTGGCAATGTTAATAAAAGATAAGTCCTGGAAGATAACAGTTTGAACATTCATAAAAAGGTGTATAATATAATATTAGACATTAGAAAGTATTTGTCAATGTCTTTTTTTGAGCCCTTCTATAGGTTATTGACAATTAGCAGATGTTGTGATAGATTGCTAATTAGACTAATTAGATTATGGAAAAATTAATACCCTTAATTCCGATACGAGATGGAGTAATCTTCCCAAATACCGATTCGGTTTTGACCTTCGGTAGACCAAAAAGTTTGGCTGCTTTGGAAGCATCTTTTAGTAGCGAGAGAATTGTATGCTTTGTTCTTCAAAAAAACTCCAAATTAAATGATCCAACCCCTTCAGACTTATATAACATAGGTACTTTGTCTAGGATACAGAGAATGACAAAGACAGGCGGTGAAATAATTGCTCAGGTTCGAGGAATTTCAAGAGTGAAAATAAAGGCAATTGCTGAAGAAAGTTCATATCTGATGGCAAAAGTTGCCGAAGTCCCGGATATTGTTGATAATAGTCCTGAAATTAAAGCTTTGTGCAATCACTTAACGAACGAATTTAGACGCGCAATGAATCTTGGAAAAACAGTTGATTTTTTGGTTTTCATGAATATTATGTCCGACAATTCTCCTTATGAATTTGCAGATCTTATCGCGTCTGTTTTAGACATAAAACCGGGAGAACGCCAGGAACTATTGGAAATTAATGATGTTAGGAAAAGACTTGAGAAAATTACAGATCTTCTCACAAAAGAGCTAAAAGTTTTGGAACTTGAAAAACGCATTGCATCCAAGACTGCGGAAAGATTTGAAAAAGGAGCAAGAGAAGCTATACTTCGCGAAAGATTAAAGACCATTGAGAGAGAATTGGGAGATGAGGATGAGAGCGGAACACAAGAGTTATTAGAGAAGATCAAAAAGGCTCAAATGCCGGCAGATATTGAAGAAAAGGCGCGAAAAGAAGCGAAAAAATTGTCTCAAATGGCTCAATTTAATCCAGAGGCAGGATATATCAGAAATTATCTTGAGTGGTTAGTGTCGCTTCCATGGGCAGTAAAAAGTCAAAACAATTTAGATATCAAAAAAGCTGAAAAAATCTTAGACCAAGACCATTATGGGCTAAAAAAAGTTAAAGAAAGAATAGTGGAATATCTGGCAGTTCATAAATTGTCCGGTAAAATGAAAGGTCCCATACTTTGTTTTGCAGGGCCTCCGGGAGTTGGGAAAACCTCAATTGGAAAATCTATCGCAAGAAGTTTAGGTAGAAAATTTGTTAGAGTATCACTTGGTGGAATTAGAGATGAAGCTGAAATTAGAGGACATAGAAGAACCTATGTTGGCGCACTTCCAGGGCGAATAATTCAGGGAATAAAAGATGCTGAAACACGCAACCCGATCTTTATGCTTGATGAGATAGACAAGGTGGGAACAGATTTTAGAGGAGATCCATCGTCTGCGCTTTTGGAGGCATTAGATCCGGAACAAAACAATCAATTTTCAGATCATTATCTTGAGGTTTCTTTTGATTTGTCTGATGTAATGTTTGTTACAACAGCAAATATTTTGGATACAATTCCCCCAGCTTTAAGAGATAGGCTTGAGGTTATAAATTTTGCGGGCTACACTCACGATGAAAAATTCAAGATCGCACGTGAATTTTTACTCAAAAAACAAATAGAAAATCATGGTTTGACGTCGGATAATATTGAAATAACAGACAATGCCGTTCGCTTTATCATAGAACATTACACAAGAGAAGCAGGAGTTAGGAGTCTGGAGCGTCAGATCGCAGCAATTCTTAGAAAAGCCGCAAAACTAATAGCAGAGGGTAGGGTCAAGAAGATAAAAGTCAGCGCAAAAGATGTAACTAGGTATCTAGGACCAATTAAAATTAGTTCTACTTTCTTGGAGAAAAAAGATGAGATTGGCATGTCAACAGGATTAGCCTGGACAGAGGCAGGAGGAGATATATTGTTTATTGAGGTTGCTTTGATGCCAGGAAAGGGGCAGCTCATCCTTACAGGTCAACTTGGAGACGTAATGAAAGAATCATGTCAGGCAGCAATGTCTTACATAAGGGCTCGTGCACATCAGCTTGGATTGCCTGAGAAGTTTTACCAAAAAATTGATGTCCATGTTCATGTTCCTGAGGGAGCAGTTCCCAAGGACGGTCCATCGGCTGGTATCGCCATCACTTCAGCCATAATCTCAGCTTTGACAAAGATTCCTGTAAATAGAAAGGTTGGAATGACAGGGGAAATAACTCTAAGAGGAAGAGTTATGGAAATTGGCGGACTCAAGGAAAAGATCATAGCAGCTCATAGGGCAGGCCTTACGACAATTATTATTCCAAAAGAGAATAAGAAAGATTTGGTGGACATTCCCAAAGAGGTCTTAAAGGATTTGAGATTCAAGTTTGCCTCTCACATGGATGAGGTAATAGGACTTTCTCTTAAGAGACCATTGAAAAAGCAAGCGCCTCAAATGGTTGCCACCCAGCACCCAGTTCTGCACGCCCCAAGCCCCTATCAGGCGGACTAAACCACTTTGCTATACTATAAGTGCAGTGACACGCGTTATAGCCTATTCTCTGCTTCTTATTGCACGAAGGCCAATGTATGCTCCTATGCCCAATGCGGTTGCACCTATTACCACTTTTATAAGATTTTTCTTCAAATCTCCTCTTTTTATTGTAGGATCTTGATCTTGCAAATCCCGTTGAAGATGCCCTGAAAGGATACCGGTAGGATTGCCAACTTCGATCAATTGTTCAGTGTCTCGGTTTGCAATTATAGAATGGGCAGTGCGTTGCCAATCTGACGTATCTGCAATGTGAGTAGCCAATTCTCTTTGCACCTGGCCTGCATTTTTTACTGTTTTGGCATTGTTTGTAATAATACTTGAATGAGGATTTTGCATTTGAATTGCCTTTAATATTGCTCTGAGACGCGGGACAGCCTCCTTCATTCGACTTGTATGATAAGCAGCATCATTGTCAGGAATATCGTAAGTTTTGATTCCCAAATTTTCAGCTTCTTGAGCAGTTAAATCAACTGCCTCAATTGTGCCTCCAATCACAGTAAATCTATTGCTCGTTTTAATACTTATTTCAGTACCAAATTCTTCTTGCATTTCCATCAACCTTTGATCAGCGTGATTTACTGCAAGAGCTTTCAGTTTACCTGGTTTTTGTCCGTTAGTCTCGGCGGCTATCCTGGTACGTTCTACAACAAAACGTAGCGCATTTTCTTGGTCTTTTATAGCTCCGCTTTCGTAAGCCGCTGTAACAGTTCCAAAACTATATCCTGCAAAACCAACAATGTTTATATCAGGATGTTGCTCCCGGAAGATATCAAAACAGGTAATATCATTAAAAAAGAGAATAGGTTGTTGATATTTTCTTCTTTCTTCTTGAGTACCTTTTAATATGATAGGACTGAGACCTTCTTTAAAATCCTGCGGATATAAATCATGAAGAATCTCATCTGTTTGCTCAAGCTTCTTTCGTGCAATCGGATGCTCTCTAAGCGCTACGATCTGTTGACATACCTCTTCTATTTTTCTTCCTTGACCGAAAAACCACACTTGAGTTTTAAGCGTAGGTTCTATTTCTTGACTTCCTTGGTCTATACGGTGATAAAGCTCTGGAGATCGCATATTTGAAATAAATTCCTATTCTTTATACATTAGCAAAATATTCAATCTTGTCAAGTGGTCTGTAGTAGCGCGTACCGGATTTGAACCGGTGATTTGATCGTTGAGAACGATCCGTCCTAGGCCGCTAGACGAACGCGCCAAACTATTCTATTTTATCGCAATAGGATTTATCGCACAAGTATTGTGGTATCTTCGACTATCACTATACGGTATTGACAATTTGCGTCTTGCCGAAGAATTTGAGATCAAGCAGTTTTCTATCTTCTGTTAAGAACAGATCGCATTCTGCCTCTGCTGCACTGTGCAGTTGTACGTTGTCCTCAAAATCTGAAGCTGGACCCAATAGCGATTTATCAACTACTTGCTTATCAAAATCGATTATATTAATTTTTTTTAGCGCGATATTCAAACCTTTGTGAGGAATTTTATATTTATAAATATAGGTAAGTATGTGGATGGAAAGAGACGAAATAAAAAGTTGATGCTCTCTAAATTTATTTAGACTGACTTCTTGTTTTCTTTCTTCTGCCAAATCAATAAAGTAGTTTGCATCAAGAAATACCTTTGCCATATTTTTCTTCTAAACGTTTTCTGTAAATTTTCTCTCTTTGCGACTTTGGAATGAGTTTTCGAGGTTTAGCAGCATGTAGCGCCTTTCTAAAGTCGGCTATATCGGTGATTGTTACGAAAGAAGCTTGAGCAGGTTTAATCGCACCAATTACCTTAGACCTGTGAATCAAAGAAACAGTGCCACCCCTTTTTAAGGACTTAACAAGCTGCGAAGAGTTAGTTCTTAACTGAGTCGTAGTTATATATTCCATAGCTATTTAAATGTACACTTAAATATACATTTTGTCAAGCATAAAAATCATGGTTGTTTCAAGATCGCAATTTTTGTATAATTTTGGAGTGAGTAAGATTTTTCTCTCCGTTGTAATTCCATCATATGATGAAATGGCAAATCTTCAAAAAGGAGTTCTGGATAAGATTGAGCATTTTTTAAGCAAAAAGAAGTATTCGTATGAGGTAATAATTGTAGATGACGGATCAACAGACGGAAGTATAGAATTTGTTAAAAACTTTTCTTCAGATAATCCCAATTTTCAAGTGATTGAAAACCCCCATTTGGGAAAAGCTGGATCGGTGACTACCGGTATGCTTAGATCAAAAGGCGAGTATATACTTTTTAGCGACATGGATCAGGCCACTCCGATTGAGGAAGTAGATAAATTATTGTCGTATTTTAGTAAAGATTATGACATTGTTATTGGATCAAGAAAATCTCAAAGGAAAGGTGCGCCATGGACGAGAAGACTTATGGCGAGAGGAATGATCTTTCTTAGGACCTTGTTGGTGAATATTCATGGGATTTCAGACACGCAGTGTGGATTTAAAATGTTTAAAAGACAGGCAGCGCAAAAACTCTTTGATAGAATTAACAAGATGCACACTAACTTTAAAAAAGTTTCCGGCTCAAGCGTCTCTGCTGGATTTGACGTTGAACTTTTGTACATTGCACAAAAAATGGGTTACAAGATTAAAGAGGTACCAGTAAATTGGCTCTATGTCGAGACAAGAAGAGTGAATCCCATAAGGGATTCTATAGCAGGGATTGTGGATATTATAAAGATAAAAATTAAGGATTCTAAAGGGAAGTACAGATAAATTTCAAATATCAAATGTCAGATTTCAAATTTCCAATAATTGGGTATTTACTTGGTATTGTTGGGTTGTTTTTTTACTCTTTTACCCAAGTTGACCTGAACCTTACGCTTTCTCAGATATCCGCTTGGCAAGTAGCTGAAAAGTTTTTTCAGCACATTGGATATTTCCAAAGACCCCTATCGAGTTTTTTGTTCACTAG
>Ga0213870_1001172_pt1 | contig 11947 bp, 6 predicted proteins | sample WICALVC2017_Meta_FD_160119 | JGI IMG/M metagenome (GOLD analysis project Ga0213870, IMG submission 160119) | Freshwater microbial communities from subterranean cave lake in Wind Cave National Park, South Dakota, United States - WICALVC2017 | ecosystem: Environmental > Aquatic > Deep subsurface >... | reverse complement strand
ACCCCGTCGTCACCGTGGCTCAAACAATCCGAAAACTCGATTCCGGCTTCTTTGCGGGTCGCTGGAACCGCGTAACCGACCGACAACGAGAACTACTCGCCGTTGTCGCACAACTTCCCAACTGCGATGAAGAATTCACCATTCAGGAAGTGGTGGAGCAGTCAAAGGCAAGTCCGACGAAACCATTCAGTGCCAGTCACGTAACGCAGCTTCTGGGCAAGTTGGCGGACAATGGCATGGTCTACAAGAACCGCCATGGCCGCTATTCCTTCGCCGTGCCATTATTGGGCGGGTTCATTAAACGTCAATTGTCCGAGACCTAGTTGTCATGAAAATTTCGTAGATAAATACCCCATGCCACTTCTTTCAACAGAGGCTATTGTTCTTTCTTCGCTTCGTTTAGGCGAAGAGGACAAGCTGATTACATTTTTTTCATTAACACGCGGAAAAATTTCCGGAGTGGCCAAAGGGGCACGGCGTTTTAAGAACCGCTTCGGCGCCTCGCTAGAGCCGTTTACACATTGCCATCTCGTTCTCTTTGAAAAGCCAAATAACAAACTGGCGCGCGTCAGTCAAGCCGATATTCTTTACTCCTTTCGCAAGTTGAGAGAGGCTTGGGAACCGATTGAACGCGGCACGGAAATGGTGCAGCTTCTGTTACGCATAACGCCGGAAGAACAACCGCATCCTAACCTCTATCACCTATTGAAAGAGGGATTAGCCTTGCTAGAAACAGGCGTTAATCTCCAATTTTCCACAATTTTATTTATGGCCTATCTGATCGCAGAAAGCGGATATCAACCGAGGTGGCATCACTGTGTTCGGTGTAATCGAGCGACACAAGCAACTCATGTTACTAATACTTCTCATGCAGGGTCCCGCCTTTTTTCATATAAAGATGGCGGCCTGATCTGCCCTCAATGCGCAACCTCGGATGCACCGTATGCCTCTATTTCCGTGGGTGCGCTAGCCTTTCTTCAAACCATTTCTAAAATCGATTTCCGATCCGCCCACCAATATTCCCCATCGATGCTAATACTAAGAGAGATCGAAACCCTTTTGAAAGATTATATGTCCTATATCATCGGACGCCAAAGAGCATTACCGACCTAACGCCATCTCCTGAAGCCCTTTAATCCGATCTCGAATTGCGGCGGCATCTTCAAACTCCATTTTTTTGGCCGCAGATTTCATCTGCTTTGAAAATTTTTGAATCAAACGTTCGAGGGCTTTGTCGGAAAGATTCTCTTCATCCCGCGTGATGGCAATAGGGGGGCCAGAATAATCTTGCTCCGCCATCTGGCGAAGTGCTTCTGGAATTCCTTTTTTAATGGATTCAGGCGTAATCCCCTCTTTTTTATTGTACGCGTCTTGAATCACCCTTCTTCTATTAGTCTCATCAATCATCAGTTGCATTGATCGCGTTACCGTTTCTGCGTATAAAAGAACCTGACCCTCTACATGACGGGCGGCCCGTCCCGCCGTTTGAATCAGAGATCGGTGAGAACGAAGAAAGCCCTCCTTATCCGCGTCTAAAATAGCAACAAGAGAAACCTCTGGCAGATCCAACCCTTCTCGAAGTAAGTTAATGCCGATTAAGACATCAAATTTTCCGAGCCGCAGATCGCGCAGTATCTCTGTCCGTTCTATTGTCTCAACATCCGAATGAAGATACCGAACATTCACACCGGCCTCATGGTAGTAATCGGTTAAATCTTCAGCCATTCGCTTTGTAAGGGTTGTCACTAAAACCCTTTCAGAACGCGAAATCCGTTTATGTATTTCGTTTAAAAGATCATCAACCTGTCCCTTTGCGGGACGAACGGAAACCTTCGGATCTGTAAGGCCGGTAGGCCGAATGACCTGTTCGACAATTGCGCCCGCGCTCTTCTCAAGTTCGTAAACCGCAGGCGTTGCAGAGACGTAAATCACCTGTGGAACAAATGCTTCGAACTCACTAAATGCGAGCGGGCGATTGTCAAACGCAGAGGGAAGTCTAAAGCCATGTTCGACCAAATGCTCTTTTCGAGAACGATCACCCGCTGGCATTCCGCCAATTTGCGGAATAGTCGCATGACACTCATCAATAATAAAAAGGGCCTCTTTTGGAAAAAAATCCAGAAGTGTTGGTGGCGGCTGACCCACGGCGCGCCCTGTAAAATGTCTTGAATAATTTTCAATCCCTTTACAATAACCGATCTCTCGGATCATCTCCAGATCAAAATAGGTTCGCTGTTCAATCCTCTGCGCCTCTACCAGCATATTGCGTTTTTTAAAATAGGCAATCCGTTCATGCAATTCGGCCTCAATGTTATTGAGTGCATGCTCAATCCGCTCGGGCGGAATAACATGATGGCTTCCGGGATAGATTGCAATGCGGGGCACTTTTTGTAATATATCGCCTGTAAGGGAATCAAATTCATAGATGGCAACTATCGCATCTCCAAAAAACTCAACACGAATAGCAACCGTATCGGCAGCGGCAGGAAAAATCTCCAAGCGATCTCCGCGAACACGAAACGTCCCACGATGAAAATCAAACTCGTTTCGATCATATCGAATCTCAACCAGTTTTTTTAAAACCGTCTCTTGATCCAAACTCATTTTTTCTTCAAGAAAAAGCATCATGCCATAATAGGCATCTGGAGACCCTATACCATAGATACAAGAGACAGAAGCCACGATGATAATATCTTCTCGCGACAACAGGGCGCTTGTGCTCGCGTGACGCATTCGATCAATGGCATCGTTAATTTGCGCGTCCTTTTCAATGTAGGTATCGGTATGGGCTATGTAAGCCTCTGGCTGATAATAGTCATAATAGCTTACGAAATACTCCACGCCATTTTCCGGGAAGAACCCTTTAAATTCATGATACAACTGTGCCGCCAAGGTCTTATTGTGGGAAATGACCAAAGTCGGTTTTTGAACTTTTTCAATAACCTTAGCCAATGTGAAGGTCTTACCAGAGCCAGTAACCCCTAAGAGCGTCTGGTGGCGTTTCCCATGCAGAACCCCATCAGAGAGAGCAGAGATCGCTTTTGGCTGATCTCCTTTTGGCTCAAATTCAGAATGGAGTTTAAAAAGACTCATTATTTCCTGCCCATCCGAAAATGTTCGCAACTGCGTTCTGCCAACGCGGCTATCGTAAGCAGAGGCCCTACACCTAAAGAGCGTGGGATCACCGAGCCATCCATTACATAAAGACCTGCGTGAACCGATAAACCACGATCAGAGGAATAGACTTGGCCTTTATGATTGACCACGCCATCTTGTGCGTCATCAGCCATCACAGCGCCTCCGAGCGGATTCCATGACATCAGGCCATGCCCTAATATCTCGTCCCATATTGGGTTTGGAATATAGGTGCCTCCCCATTGCTCTGTCATTTGTTGCATAATCTCGTTGATCCGATAAAATTCTGGTTGTCTACTTACCCCGGGCCAGAAAAGCTTTACCCGATCGTTTTCTAATATGAGTTTTCCTCCGCTATTGTCATGTGCCATAGCAAGCAGAATCTGTGTATTATGGACAGCGCCTATATAAGAACCTCGTATTTTACTCTGAATAATACGAGAGGTCTCCCGCATAACATCTCTAACCCCTTTATTTGTAATATTTTCTATTGTTTTTGAAAGAGAAGATAATAAAACAGGTAGCCATTTAGAAATGGCCCCCGGAAAGACTGCCTCTGATAAAATAATTCCATTTTGTAGGTCGCGCCCCTCACGCATATCCAGTAATCCCATTGAGCAATGGCCAACTTTATCTCTATTTTCATTATAATGAGATCCAAAACCAACTGCATTCATTGGAACATCTGTATTAAATGCAAGTCCAATCATATTGCCGTTTCCAGAAAATCTTTTTCCTAAAGTGGGTGATAATGAAAGCCCTTTTTGGACAGAACGTAACAAAATTTCTGTGCTTCCAAGAGAGCCAGCTGAAATAATAACAATCTTGGCGGATATAACCTTATTTTCTTCCCTTTTCTTACTTCCTTTTCCTTTTTTTAAAAAAACTTTCCAATAAGATTGATCCTGTTGTATATGACTCACATCTGTCTGTGTAAAAATGCGTGCACCTTGTCGTTTAGCGTCTGGAAGATAATTCATTAATAACGTGTTTTTAGCACTATAATTACATCCTGTTAAACAATCCCCACAATAAATACAAGGGTTTTGCTTAACACCAATATGATTAAGGCCGTTTTGAAGGGCATTAAAATTAATCAGTACTTGCGATGGGACGAGTTTGGCACGAAGCGGAATTTCATTCACAGATCGCTCTAAAGCAGTAAGCTTATTAATAAAATAAGAGGAGGGATTAGATTGTGATGGTCTTAACATCTCTGTGGTTTTTTGATAATACTGTTCCATATCATCGTTTCGAATCGCTTCGGGCCATATTAAATCTTGAAAAACGGCAGGGTCTGGTTGATGATAAAGCCCTGCATCAATAAGGGATGTTCCTCCCAAACCACATCCTAAAATAACATTCATTTCTTTATTACAACGAATATCAAATAGTCCTGTAGAACTGCCATAATGTCCTGAACGTATATCGACCTGAACTTCTGTGAGAAATTTTTCAATATTATTAGGATATTCCCCCGGGACAATCTCTCTGCCGCGTTCAAGAAGACAAACCTGATAACCCTCTTTAGCAAGTTTAGATGCCGCAATAGCACCACCATATCCTGACCCGATAATAACCACTTCATAGTGTTCTAAAAGGTCATCTTTGTTTTGAGATAGCCACTGCATTTTTTATAATCTTACGATTTATTTTAAAAATTATTTATTTAAAAATCATAACAAAAAAACAAAAATAAGAGAAATAATTATAGTTTATTAAAATAGACTCATTTCATCTTAAGTATATGATAAATAAATAAATAAATTAAAATTTGACTGTGAATAAATAATTAATAAATTAGATTATTTACTTCTTTTATTTTAATCTGTTAGAGTACACAGTGTTTTAAACAGTTTCTTTTTATAAATAATATAATTATTTAATTTTAAGTTATATTCTTCATAAGAATCTTCCTTAATATAAAATAAGATATAAACTTATAAACAAGTTATAAACACTTGTGTATAACTTTTATATAAATGTAGGTTAAATATATGGAATTATTAGATTTTAATTCTATTTGGAAAAGTATATTAGTCGATATTAATAAGCAAGTGGGTCGTAAAAATTTTGATCGCGTATTTGCACACACCGAGTTAAGGTCTATATCTAACAATGAGGCGATTATTATTGTTCCTAATCAATTTTTAGGAAATATGATTCACGAACAGTACTATAATCTTATATTAAACTCTTTAGAAAAAACAGTTAAATGCTCGGAAATGAAGATTACATTTTCAGTTGACGAGGTAACGTATCGTGAAGAAGTGAAACTTACAGAAGAATCTATAATAGAAAAGCCAGAAAAAAAACGAGGCGGCCTTAATCCAAACTATAATTTTTCCTCTTTTGTTGTTGGTACAGGAAACCAATTTGCCCATGCGGCCTCTATGAAAGTGGCAGAATCCCCCGGAACAGCGTATAATCCCCTTTTTATTTATGGAGATGTAGGGCTTGGAAAGACGCATCTTTTATCCGCAATCGGAAATTATTTTAATACAAGAAATCAAAATCTTAAAATGAGTTACATTACCTGTGAACACTTTACAAACGATTTTATTACCTCCATTCGATATAAAAAAATGCCAGAATTTCGAAATAAATATCGTAATGTAGATATGCTTTTAATTGATGATATTCAATTTATCGCGGGGAAAGTGGAGACACAGGAGGAGTTTTATCACACATTTAATGCGCTAATCGAAGAAAAGAAGCAAGTTGTCTTTTCCTCTGATCGACCCGTAAAAGAGATGTCGGAAATTGAGGAGCGGCTTCGATCCCGATTTGAAATGGGTCTTGTGGCGGATATACAACCTCCCGATTTAGAGACCAAAATTGCTATTCTCTATAAAAAGGCAGAGGCGGAAAATATAGGTTTGACACAAGATGTAGCACTTTTTATTGCAGGGAATATACGGTCTAATGTTAGAGAAATGGAAGGTGCGCTGATACGGGTAGGTGCGTATAGTTCTTTGGTGGGTGGGGATATGACATTGGATTTTGCAAAGCGTGTTCTTAAAGATACTATTATAGCAATAAAAAGAGAGATATCCATTGAAGATGTTCAGAAAGTTGTTGCCGAGCAGTTTCAGATGAAGGTGAGTGATTTAAAATCAAAAAGAAGAACAAAAAATATTGTATTGCCCAGACAGATTGCTATGTTTCTTTGTCGAGAATTAACAAAAGCATCTTTTCCAGAAACAGGCGAGGCCTTTGGGGGAAAGGATCATTCTACTGTGATTCACTCTTGTAAGCAGATCGAAAAAGAAAAAGAGAAGGACATTCATTTAAAAAGAACAATAGAAACCTTAACGAAAAAACTGATTGGGGAATAAAGATGAAAATCCGAATAAAACGTAAAGATCTTTTTGCCGGACTACAACAAGTTCATGGGGTGGTGGAAAAAAGAAATACCATGCCCATTCTCTCGCATGTTTTAATTTCAGCGCACGAACCTATTTTACCGAATGCGGAAAACAGCAATGCTGTAGAAGACGCAAATATATCTCTTTTTGCAACCGACTTAGAAATTGGAATTTGTGACCACTACCCAGCGGAAGTCATTACCCCCGGAAGTGTAACGGCCCCTGCAAATAAGTTTTTTGAAATTGTTCGTAAACTTCCCGAAGGCATTATTGATATAGAGCAACTTGATAATCACTGGATTTCTATTGAATCTGGAAACAGTTATTTTAAGCTCGCTGGACTTTCGCCTGAAGAATTTCCCGCACTTGCCCTGTCGGAAGGAGATGTTAAAATAACCGTGGATCCTCTCCTTTTAGTAAAGCTTATTCGCAAAACCATTTTTGCTATTGGGGAAAATGATTCGCGTTATATTTTAAATGGTCTTCTTCTTCAAATTCAAAAAATAAGTGATGGGAAGAGCATGCTCCGTTTTGTGGCGACAGACGGCCATCGACTGGCCTTGGCCGATGGCGTTATTAAGCGGACAATAGAAAAGTTATTGGAAGAGCAGGTTATTTTACCTAAAAAGGCCATTTTAGAAATCAAAAGGATTTTATCCGATGCAAAGGGCGGCGATGGAGAAGAAGAGCCAGCCATCACGTTTGGAAAAGGGCTTTTGACTTTCAAATACAAGACGACGATTCTGACCTCTCGATTGATGCATGGAAATTATCCGAACTATCAGCAGGTGATCCCTAACAATAATGATAACAAGATTTCAGCCAACAAATTTGCGCTGACAGGGGCATTGGAGCGTGTCTCCATTCTGTCTCATGAGAAAACAGACACCGTAAAAGTAAGTGTTGAGAAGGGGCAGATTATTTTACGCTCGAATAATCCGGAACTGGGAGAGGCAAGAGAAGCTATCGAGACCCCCTTCCAGGGAGAGCCGTTTGAGACCCTTTTTAGCGCCCGGTATCTGATGGATTTGCTTTCGGTGCTAGAAGAGGAGAATGTGGTATTTGAGTTTAAAGATGCGACCTCTTCCTGTCTCATACGCGAAGATGCCGGACGATTTGTATCCATTGTAATGCCGCTGAAAGAGTAATTGCTATTATGGAACAAGACAAAACAGACTACGGCGCGGACAAAATAAAAATCCTTGAAGGACTGGAAGCTGTACGAAAGCGCCCTGCGATGTATATCGGCGGTACTGGGCTTGATGGACTGCATCACCTTGTTTACGAAGTGGTAGACAACTCGGTTGATGAAGCAATGGCTGGGTTTTGCACCGAGATCTTTGTGGCGATCCATATCGATAATTCCGTCACGGTTATTGATAATGGCCGCGGGATTCCCACCGACATTCATTCTGAACGAAAAGTCTCTGCGGCAGAGGTGGCTTTAACCGTGCTTCATGCAGGAGGCAAGTTTAATAACGACACCTACAAGGTCTCTGGCGGTCTGCATGGCGTGGGGATTTCGGTCGTCAACGCACTCTCTATTAAGCTTCAGCTGGAAATCAAACGCGAGGGGATTGTCTATCAGCAAGAATATGAACGGGGCAAACCGCTTTTCCCATTGAAGGTGACTGGAAAAAGCAAACGGCGTGGCACAACGGTCACGTTTCTTCCAGACCCGACGATCTTTGAACAGATTGAGTTCTCTTACGATACTCTTTCGCAACGGCTAAGAGAGCTTGCATTTTTAAATAAAGGCCTTAAGATTTTTATCGAGGATGAGCGCACCGAGCATAAACAAGAGTTTTGCTATGCTGGTGGAATCTTTTCGTTTGTGGAGATGCTCAACGAAAGCAAAACCCCTTTGCACAAGCCCATTTTTGTAGAGAAAGAAAAGGGCGCTGTTATTTTGGAATTGGCGATGCAGTATAATGCCAGCTACTCTGAAACGATGTTTTCCTTTGCCAATAACATCAATACAAAAGAGGGCGGGACACATCTGATTGGTTTTAAATCGGCACTCACCCGAACGGTCAACAGTTATGGACAAGCGCGGGGGATTCTCAAAAAAGAAGAGACCTTGTCTGGAGAGGATGTTCGAGAAGGGCTAACGGCAGTGATTTCGATTAAGCTCCCGAATCCACAGTTTGAGGGGCAGACCAAGACCAAGCTTGGGAACTCGGAGATCAAGGGAATTGTGGAATCCGCTGTCAATGAAACGCTGGCGGAATATTTTGAGGAGAACCCATCTACTGCGAAGAAGATTGTAGAGAAGGCCGTTACGGCCCAGCGTGCACGAGAGGCGGCGCGAAAAGCAAAAGATTTAATCCGCAGAAAAAACGTAATGGATGGCGGTTCTCTTCCGGGAAAATTGGCCGACTGTTCGGAAAAGGACCCGGCGCTCTGTGAGATCTATTTGGTTGAGGGAGATTCCGCAGGCGGTTCTGCTAAGCAAGGACGGGATCGGCGTTTTCAGGCCATCTTGCCGCTCAAGGGAAAAATCCTGAATGTTGAAAGGGCCAGATTTGACAAGATGATTTCGTCCGAGGAGATTCGGATTCTGATTACCGCATTAGGTTGCGGCGTTGGGGATGATTTTGATATTGCAAAAGCCCGGTACCATCGCGTGATTATCATGACCGATGCCGATGTCGATGGTGCCCATATCCGAACATTGCTTCTGACATTATTTTATCGGCAGATGCTCCCCCTGATTGAAAAGGGGTATATCTACATTGCCCAGCCGCCGCTTTTTAGGGTCAAACGCGGCAAAGCCGAACAATACATTAAAGATGAGCCTGCCATGCGGGAATATCTTTTTTCTGCGGCGCAGAATGAAGTGCAACTGCTTTGCGAAGACCAGAAAATATCTGGAATGCGGGTGCGAACGGTCTTCAAAAAGTTTGTCGCGTTTGAAGCACTCCTAGATCATTTTTCAAAAAAACAGATTGATTCAGACCTCTTGCGGATATTGGTTTCGGATACAGAATTTAGTGTCGCACAATTAAAAGACCGAGCGATTCTAACGGCACTTCTGTCCGCGCTTGAGAGAAAGATTCGCGTGGCATCGCCAGATGGAACGGTTGCATTGTCTATTGAGCAAGACGAAGAGCATGAATCGTTTAAGATTGCGTGTCGTGTGCAAAAGAACGGTGCTGAAAAACGGTTTTATATTGATGAGGCATTGGTGGCTTCTGCAGAATTTAGGGAGTTATACAATCTTTCTCCACAGCGAATTGGGCTAGGATTTCCGCCGTATAAGATTTCAGACCCAGACGGCGAAGTTGAGTATAAAACAACGGCGGGGCTTGTCAGTCATATATTAGAACGTGGCAAAAAAGGCCTATCTATTCAGCGGTACAAAGGTCTTGGAGAGATGAATCCGACCCAGCTTTGGGAGACCACAATGAACCCGGAGGTGCGTACCCTTCAGAGGGTACAGCTTCAAGATACGATTGCAACAGACAAGACGTTTTCGATGCTCATGGGAGAAGAGGTTGAGCCGAGACGCTTGTTCATTGAACAACACGCGCAAGAAGTAAAAAATTTAGAGATTTAACACGATGCCACTTGAAGGAAATTTAAGGGATCTTGAAACCGAGATGAAGTCGGCCTATTTGGCGTACTCCATGAGCGTCATCGTTGGCCGGGCATTGCCCGATGTAAGAGATGGACTAAAGCCTGTTCATCGGCGGATTTTATATGCCATGTTTCGAGAAGGGCTTCTTTCTACAAAACGATATTCAAAATCTGCGGGTGTGGTGGGAGAGGTTATTAAGAAATACCATCCTCATGGGGATACCGCGATTTACGACGCCATGGTTCGTATGGCGCAAGATTTCAACATTCGCTATCTCTTGGTAGACGGCCAAGGAAATTTCGGTTCGGTAGATGGAGACCCTGCCGCGGCCTACCGATACACGGAAGCGCGACTAACTAAAATCGCAGAAGATTTGTTGGCCGATATCGATATGGACACGGTTGACTTTTCGCCGAACTTTGATGAAACCCATACCGAGCCAACCGTCCTTCCGACTCGCATTCCAAATCTGCTGATGAACGGTTCAACCGGTATTGCCGTTGGCATGGCCACCAATATTCCGCCCCACAATCTTGGAGAGCTATTAGAAGGGGCAATGCTTGTTTTGGAAAATCCAGATACAACGATAGACGAACTCATGGGTAAGGTGCGCGGGCCTGATTTCCCGACCGCTGGAATCATCTATGGTGTACAGGGAATCAAAGATGCTTTTCGGACGGGTCGAGGGTCTATTATTTTGCGTGCGCGTGCGATTGTGGAAGTGAACGAACGCACCGAGCGAGAGACGATTATTGTGACGGAATTGCCTTATCAGGTGAACAAGGCCAAATTGATCGAGAAGATCGTGGAGGAGATGCGCGAAGCAAGGATAACCGGCATCTCCGATATGCGGGACGAGTCAGATCGAGATGGGATGCGCATTGTTATTGAGTTAAAACGGGCCGAAAACGCCTCTGTCATATTAAATCAGCTTTATCACAATACACAGATGCAAACTTCCTTTGGTGTCATCATGCTGGCCTTGGTGGGGCAACAGCCTAAAGTCTTAAATCTCAAAGAAATGCTATTTCACTTTTTGGATTTTCGGCGCGAGGTGGTGGTTCGCAGATCCCGTTATGAACTCCAGAAAGCAAGAGAACGCGCGCATATACTAGAGGGACTGAAAATTGCGCTAGATAATATTGATGCTGTCATCGCGTTAATTCGACGGTCGCTGTCAACGGATGTTGCAAAAACAGGATTGATGGCCGAATTTAATCTATCGGTAATACAAGCGCAGGCGATTCTTGAGATGCGTTTGCAGAGACTGACTGGCTTGGAACGCGAGAAATTGTTGGCCGAATATGCAGAGGTGTTGGCCAAGATAGAAGCACTGTTGGCATTGCTGGGAAGCGATCTTCTCATTCGTCAAACAATTTCGCGGGAGCTTGTTGAGGTTAAGGATAAGTTCGCGGATGAACGCAGAACGGAAATTTTAGACGAGACGCGAGAGTTCCAGCTGGAAGATTTTATCGTTGCGGAAGAAATGGTGATTACGGTCTCCCATGCTGGTTATATCAAGCGAAATCCTGTGACACTCTATAGGAGTCAGCGACGGGGTGGTCGCGGGAAGATTGGAACGGGCTTGAAAGACGAAGATTTTGTCGAGCATCTTTTTACCGCATCAACACACGATTTTCTTTTGTTGTTCACCGACACAGGTCAAATGCATTGGCTGAAGGTGCATAAAATTCCAGAGGCAGGACGCGCCTCAAAGGGCAAAGCGATTGTGAATCTGCTTTCGCTTGCATCGGGAGAAAAAATCACAGCTATTCTTAACGTAGCCAATTTTGAAGATGGGAAGTTTGTAGTGATGGCCACGCGAAACGGCATTATCAAAAAAACCGTGTTGTCTGCATATAGC
>Ga0213870_1001171_pt1 | contig 11949 bp, 11 predicted proteins | sample WICALVC2017_Meta_FD_160119 | JGI IMG/M metagenome (GOLD analysis project Ga0213870, IMG submission 160119) | Freshwater microbial communities from subterranean cave lake in Wind Cave National Park, South Dakota, United States - WICALVC2017 | ecosystem: Environmental > Aquatic > Deep subsurface >... | reverse complement strand
GAATAGGAATCGGGCTTTACGGTATTTTCCCTTCGGATGAAGCGAGAGCGCATGTTCCCGAAATAAAACTTTTTCCAGCACTTTCGTGGAAAACAATAGCAGGAGAGACTAAAAACATTCCTAAAGGAAGCGCTGTCGGCTACAACTGGATCGAGATGGTTTCACGCGATTCGCGTATTGCCGTCTGTCCTGTCGGCTACTGGCATGGCATTCCGCGCAGTGTCTCATCCCGAGTATATGTTTTGATTCGCGGCAAACGCGCCAAAGTCCTCGGCAGAGTATCAATGGACATGATCGTGGTTGACATAACCGAGATTCACGATGCAGAAATCGGGGACGAGGCGGTCTTGGTAGGCAAACAAGGAGAAGACGAAATCACCGCTTATGAATTCGCCTCATTGGCAGAAACCAGCCCCTACGAAATTATTACCTGTCTCAACCCGCTTATCCGGCGGATGTATGTTTAACTACTGCGGGCGTGGTTGATTCGTTTGAAGAGTTGAATTCCGTGGAAAAGCGGGGTTATCCACAGGCGGTCTATTGTTTTTACTCGTTGCATTAGTTACCATACCATCATACTAGTATACTAGTATGATGGTATGGTAAGTCAAAAACAGGAAATAAAGATGCCCGGAACCGGGGAGGTGAAGCGCGGATGGCCAAAGTACCGGCAAGAGCATACCGAGGAACTGCTTAAGATTTTAGGGCTGATTGGGTCAGATAAAAAGCTCCTAGACGATTTTCTAAAAGACCTTTTGAGTCCGGCCGAGTATCGGGAAATCGCCCTACGGTGGCAAATCGTGAAGCAATTGCGGAGAGGCGTTCCCCACCACGAGGTTGCGGGAAATCTGCATGTTGCAATCGGCACTGTCACCCGCGGCGCGCGCACGATCTTAAACCCCGAGGGCGGATTCAATAGGGCTTTACGAGTTTACGGTAAATCGTAAACAGCGTACTGGCGGGGCATAGCACGAGGCGAAGCGTCCAAAAAGAAAAAAGTAGAAAGCAGTTGGAAAGGCGCTTATAAATTATTGCCTATCACCATACTAGTATACTAGCACGATGATATACAGCAATAACACATAATTATAATGCGCCAGCTAATACAGCGCATGTGAAAGATAGAATTAGAGAACCTCATCCTCGCAACGCAACAAATAATTGAGTTGTGTTGCGAGAACGGGATTTGCTCCATGGGTATCGCAAAATCCCGTATCACAGCTCTTTAACATGAACGCCTAGACACGCTTTTACAATGGATAGGCATCTAAGACAAAAAGAAAGAGAGGTAAGTAAGAGTGGAAATTATGCATTTTCTGAAGGATCATGCGTACCAAAATATTCCACTGACATTCGACGAAGCGTATTCGTTGGGACTTTATGCCCTGAAGGGATGTGCTGGGAACCAAATAGCACAAATTCAGAGCGTTGCGGTGCTTTCTGCGTTGCACACAAAAGCTACCTATATGTGGCAATTGAGTGAGGCAGTAGAGCAAGTAGAGCGCCATCACAGCCATCGATTGCCAAGAAATGCGGCAGAACAAATCGCTGGCATCTGCGCTGCCGTTTTCCAGAAAGACATCGCCGCATCTACTTTTAAGTTCCTTGAGCCGAATGTCCCATACGCAATGGATAACTGCGGAATGGGCGGTGACTTAATTGTGACGGCAAATGTGAGCACCATTGCCGCATTTATTGCTTCAGCTTCAGGTATCCCTATGTGCAAGCATGGATCTCCGGCAAACGCTGACAATGGTCGCCACGGTAGCTCTGACTTTATTTCTTTGCTCGGCATTGACACCTACGCCGAAAGAGGCGAGGTTGAGAAATGCATTGAGGAAGAAAATTTTGGATACACGGAGGCACTAGATGTCCGGTACAAGCAGATTCACCTGCAGACTCACAAAGTGGCAATGCTTCCGCATATGAATGACATCATTGGACCAATAACAAATCCGTTGAGTCCTCGTTTGATGACGCGGCGCGTGCTAGGAGTGAATCACCTTATCTCGCCATATATCGTTGCCGAGGCATACCAGATTCTTAATGAGCGTGGCATCACCAACCTTCAGCACGGCATATTTGTCCGCGGATTCACAGACGATTTTCACTATGGAGGCATGGATGAGGTGTCTATTTGCGAAGACGGCACTCAAGTAGCTGAACTTCGTGATGCTAGAGTTAACGAATACCACCTTACCCCTGGTGATTTTGGCCTCGATCCTATTCCGTCTGCCGCGGTGTCTCCGCCAACAGGAATGAGCAAGGGTGATTTTTCTCTCGGTATTTTAAGAGGAGAAATCACAGGCCATCCTCTTGAAATGGTTCTTGCCAACGCCGCGCTTCTCTTTTACCTCGCCGGGCGATCGCAGGACTTGAAAGAGTGCTATATGATGGCAGAAGCTATTCATCGAAACGGTGGCGCATACAGAAAAATGGTTGCTGTTCGAGAATCACTGCCGAAATAAATGTTTCTAGGATTTTCGTAACGCCATTTTTTCCGGCGCTGCGTGGGCAGTTTTTAAGAATTGCATTGAGGAAAGCAACAGCGCTAAGGAGGTAAAGTCGTGCGAGTGATACTTCTTGATTGCGATGGCACGCTTTATGATGATAGCGAGGCCCATACGCAATTTAATGAACTTCTCTTTAGTTATCTTGGAAAACACCTGAGCATTTCTCGAGAGGAGACGATTGAACAGCGGAAAGCATTGTTTGAAAAACATAATGCCGTCTCTTCCGCAGTGGTCTTTGCTAAAGAGTACGGACTTTCCATGCAGGAGATTCACGAAGCGACCTATGGAAAGCTTGATCTTACCGCAATGGGGGTCCGATTCGATCCTCACCTTCAGGAAGTCATAAAAAACCTTCAAGGCAGTGTGGCGGTATGGAGCAATAATCCGCGAATTCATGTAAACCGCGTGATTACGTTATTGGGTATTGCTCCGTTTCTCTACGCTTTTTTTGGCGAAGAAGATACGGCGCCGTACCGCAAACCGGACAGCCGCGCCTATGAATGGATAAAACAGCGTTTCCCTCAAGACGCGGACTTTGTCCTTGTGGATGACAGCCCCCTCAATTTGGCCACTGCGGCATTTTTAGGCTGGGAAGCGGTGTGGTGTCGCCGCGATCCAGAAGCGTCATTATCTCACTCGTTCCCTTGCCGCATTGTTGATACTATCTATGCTTTATGATGTAGCAAGAAATGATCAAAAACTTAAACGCAGGATTTCCTGCGTTTATTTCTTTTTTATAAGACTTGTCTTAAAATACACTTATGTATAATCGCAAGGAATTAACAAAAGAGCTTTTCAGCAAAATCTCAAAAGAAGATCGCGAATCATTAAAAGAAAGGTGGGAAAAGGAAACAAAGCGCCGCGCTCATCTTGTTTCAATGAATTCCATAGTGCTTAAAGCGTTTCATTATGATCTCCTGAAAATTGTTGCGTGGGTTCGGAAACTGGGTTTTGCCGGTCTTGAGGTTCGTTTTCAAGATCTCTTTGGTTTCACTGGCAAGCTAGATGCTGCAAAAATCAAAATCCTGAAAGAAAAAGACATCGTCCTTGGGTTCCATATGTCGGATTGGGCTCATTGGACGGCTATGTGGAACAACGAAACTTCTTCCATTGAAAATTTGTTTGGATCACAGAAGGAAGCAAGGGCGTATTTCGGAGGAATAGGAAGAAAAACAATCTTGGAACGCTGGCGAGAAGAGCTTGAGTTAGGACATTATTTGAAATCTCAATACTTTATATTCCATGCTCATGAGGTTGACCTTAACTCTTTTTTTACGCATACATTTTACCACACCGATAAAGAGGTGATTCAGACAACCAAAGAAGCGTTATCCGCCTTGGATGTCCCTAATGTAGCGATTGAAAATGGCAATACATTTTCTTCAGGCGTTCGGCGGCTTGCCGATTTTGACCGCCTTTCTTCACGGAACATTGTGATTGATACTGCCCACCTTGAGTCAGTAGTAATGGAAGAAACATACGCCCAAGGGTATGAGTCGTTTGAAAACATATTCACGAGTGAGGTGAGCGAGTGGGCCCGCACAAACCGAGCGCGGATCATTCATCTTTCAGATAGTTATTTTACGAATCAACACACTAAACCACGAATTAACTGGCGACCTCTTTCTTTTTTTGAAAAAAGGCGCTTGGCCTCGCGTGATAACAGGTTTTTTGATCACCTACCGGTAGGAACAAACGCATTGCACATGAAAAAGTTAATAAATATACTCAACCCAAAATTCGTTGTCCATGAACTCAAGGTAGAACCTTTAGAGATTTTAGAAAAGGCGTATATTGTCCAAAAACACCATCTTACAAAAGACGCTTAAGAAATAAGAAAACAGTACCTGTGAAAGGTACTGTTGTGTGGCTATATGTTACATCAGAAATTCAAGAACCTCTCTTAAAAACTTCATACTTTGCTTTGCAAATCGCTTAGCTTTTTCAGGTTCGGTTTTGACTCTAAAACGAGCCGAGAGCGACATCTGTAGAGCGCGCCCAAAAGCGAAGATAGGGGAGGCGACTTGAGGGCTCAAGTTGAGAAGCGACGGAAGTTTTTTACAGGCGTAATGCTCAAGCGCCTTATAGCCCTCTATTGATCCCGGGAGATTGTGCGCATCCCGAGCTACGCCAGCAAAACATGCCAGATCAATGATGGGCACGCCGAGATTTACTGGCAAAGGGTCTACATACTTTACGCTTTTGGCAGTTACGAACACATCCTCTGGCGTAAAATCAAAAGTGGAAAAACAAACCATTGGCGGCACAAATGGCGCGAGCGAGACGCTTCGTAATTTCTCAATCAATGTTAAATCCACAAGGCCATCAAGATACACAACATACTGTCGTATGAGGCGCTCTCTCAAGATTTCCAGTCCAGGAAGAGCCGAGGTGTCAGTTGTAAGTGTTGCGCAATAGATATGCTCTATATGATCTGTTAAGTATTTATAGAACTCCAGAGGGTTTGGAACTTGGTGAACGGTGTGATAGAAATCCTCACCGCAATTTCCCATAATGATTACTGGGACACCATAAAGTTCTATAAATTGAAGGGGTTCAGGAATAAGCAATGAAGCGCCTATGAGCTTTAGGTTCTCATATCCTTCTTGATTCATCCTTACTTCTTGGGCCGCCCTTTCCGAGAGTCCTACTTTAATCACTAAAGCCATATCTGCTTGTTGTGCGGGGAATACCCACGGGCAAACATTTCCGAGAGTAAGAGGATTCTCTCTATCGCATACAATACCCATTTACTCAAGCTTCTCAAAAACAGAGGTCAAAACAGAGGCATCCGAATCCATTTGTCATCCTTTCGTTATGTTTTCAAGATCAGATTTTAATTTACTACTGTATTCAAAGTAGCTCAAAGTTACCTATTTGTCCAGTACATCCTTGCAACCCGACAAAAACTTGACTGTCTGGGACATCGCGTAGTGAATACTTAAGAGAGGATTTTTAGTTTTGAGGAATTGAGAGATAAAATACCCAAATAATGTATCTCCCGCTCCGATTGCATGAGGCGTTTTTACAATAGAATGAGGCGCGATAGAATAAGCAACGCCTTCATAAAAGAACTCGCATCCATTTTCGCCTTTTGTGAGAATGAGCAGTTTCTGCTTTTGCTCTTCAAAGATATCTGGGAGATACGACATTTCTTCACTAGTGCCTTTAAGGCAAAAACAAGAATTTACGAATTCTTGCGGCGGGCGCCATTTTTTCTTTCCGCTGAAGTGATTGCCGTCTCGCACATAACCCTGAACATCAAGAAATATCTTGCCTTGGTAAGCAGAAATCCCCTCCAGTCCAAAATCGTCAAGTATCGTTGAAATAACAAGAAAAGGAGTCGTGATTTTTCCGAAATTAACTTGTATTGGCGAGGGACGGTTTTCAACTCTCCCTACCTCACCTTTTTCAGTCAGATGAATTTCCACCTCAATATAAGGTGGAAATGGCGCAGTAAATGATATTTTCTCTTTACGAAATACCCGCTTAAGATAAAATGCGGGTCCGCCTTCTCGGATCGCGATACGTGAACCCTGCCCATTGATAATTTTATCGGTTGCCTCTGTCGCAAGAATAGTGATAATGGGCGTTGTAGAATCCATAGGCAAATAGTAAAATAAGACCACTTTAACTTCAAGTATTTATCATCTTATGGAAAACATACTTTCAAAGATTTTTAAGAGAAATAAAAACATAATTATAGGCGCAATCCACCTGCCGCCGCTTTTGGGTTATACAAAATTTCCCGGATTTAGCGTTGCCATAGAAAACGCCATTCGCGATTTGCGGGCGCTCGAAGAAGGCGGGGCAGGTGGAATAATTTTTGAAAATAACTATGACATTCCTCACAAAATTTTCGTGGACGCGCCAGTCGTAAGCGCTATGACGATTATCGGTGAAAAGTTGAAAAAGGCAACAGCTTTGCCAATCGGGGTGAGTGTTTTGTGGAATGACTACAAGGCCGCGTTGTCAATCGCAAGAACGCTCAATCTGCAATTCATTCGCATTCCGGTCTTCGTTGATAAAGTAAAAACTGATTATGGGATAATCGGCGGAGAACCAAAAAAAGTGATTGCATTTAGGAAATCAATCGGCGCAGACAGCATCGCACTGTTTACTGATATTCATGTTAAGCATGCAGAAATCTTGTCCAAACACAACATAATAACCTCTGCAAAGCTTGCCATCAAAAACAAGTCTGATGCCGTTATCGTTACTGGTAAGTGGACTGGCGATGCGCCTGATCTGAAATATATGGATGTCCTGCGAAAAGAAATTGCTAATTTTCCGATTTTGGTTGGAAGCGGATTAGACGAAAATAATGCGGAGAAACTATTTCAATTTGCCAACGGGGCGATAGTGAGCACTTCGTTAAAAAGCGGACCGAAAAAATCTGGCGAGGTTAATGTAAAATTTTACAAAGCAAGGATTGACCTGAAAAAAGTTAAAAATCTAATGCGCCGTCTTCAATAACAATTTTGCAACCCGTAACTTCCGACAAAGTTGACAAGAAAGCAAGGGGATGGAGGGCTCGCCGGGAAAAATTCGATTAAACTATTTCTCCGAAATATAATGCGGCAGGTGATTCCTGCCGCTTTTTTTATTTAGCAACACCGCCGGCGGAGTCGTCTACATTTTTTACTTTTTTCAAGTTCTGTCTCTGCAACAGACAGATCGCTCCGATAATAAGAATCGCGCCAATAAGGCGAACCGCCCAAATCCAAGGTTTGGTGGGAATCTCCCCAAACAAGCCTGGTAGAAACCAATTCCCGAGCAAAGTGATTGGGTACCCAAGGACTATTTGGACAGAAAACACAATCAGCACTATCGAGATGGCGGTATTCTTCATAGCAACCAGCCGTAGGCTTATGCCTAAAAAAACAAAGAACATAGTGAGGGCGATGAAGGGAATATATTTTAGTCCAGAAGCCACGGTCTCTAAGAGTGTCGCCGAGTAACCCCGTATTCCCGATACGACGATCGCCAGGACTGTCCCTGTGATTGTAAGATAGAAAAATCGCCAGAGGAAGAAGTTCACGCCGTCGCTCGCCCTCACGCCCTTTTGTTCGGCAACCTTTGTAAAAGCGTCTAGGCCATTGGAAAGGAAAAAAATAAATAGAATGCCCGCAAGAGTTACGGCGAGCGATCCTCCAAAAGCAGCTAGTCCGCTGCCCACAAACACGAGAAGAACTGGGCAAGCAAGATTACTAAACTGCGCTTGTTTGGTAACCACATCATAAATGGAAGTAAATATGATAGTCCCGCTTCCTAATGCGATTAGCATACTAGGATCGCCAAGTTGGTTCCCTAAGAGCATAAAAAGCGTACTGCCAGCTGAAATCGCACCAGCGATTATCGCCTGCCTGTGCATGCCGCTGTTTCTGAAAACGATCCCGCCGAAATTTTCATCAACGATCCTTTTGCCAAACAGTCGGGAGAACAGCAGACCAAAGACAAATCCAGTCCATCCTCCAATAATGAGATAAGCGAAGGCTCGCGTCAGTCGGTCATCAGCGACGATGAAGTTATGAACGGTGATATTATCCATCGCCTTACATATAGCAATAAAGATTGCGGCTAGGAGCGCAAGCGAGAAAGCTGTGCGCCGCAAAGGTTTCATCTGTAATTTTCCTCCTTTTGAGAAACAGTATGTCAGCGGCCTCCAATTTTTGATGTTGTGAGCGCTGATTTTGTTAAAGTGTCTCTAAAAAGAGAGCATATACCACTCAACTCCATTGCGCAACATGAAACGTCAACAACTGTGTGGTGCAAGGCAGAATGCTTTGGTATAATTACAAGCAGTAATTTTCAAGATTTTCTTGATAAGAAGGAGGGCAAAAATGCTGGATCTTAAAGAGCTGGGGAGTCGTTTAGCAAAGGTTGACCATTTGCTTGTTAACGTTCTCGGCATGCGGATGAAGTTGGCGCTTCAGGTTGGCGAGTACAAAACACTGAAAAGAGAGCCGATCTACCGAGCTGAAGTTGAAGAAAACCGGCTCAATCAGGTCGGCGAATGGGCAAAAACACAGGGTCTCAATCCCAGATTTGCGCAATCAGTGCTCTATCTTGCGATAGATGAGTCGTGCAAGGTGCAAATGATTCGCTTGCAACAAGAACAAGAAAACATCGGCAATGCGGAAAAAGATGGAGAGGCGCACTATCAAGAGTTAAAAGAAGGGCTATTGCGGCTGACAGAAAAAACAGCCCTTGCCTATGACGATGGTTACTGCACAAGCTATCCAGCAACCCGTCTCTATCTGGACTTTGAGGACCGGTTGCTCGCGGATGAGATAGACCTGCTTGACGATAAGGGGTTCGCGGTAGACATTGGTTGTGCGACAGGAAGAAAAACTATTGACTTAGCCGGCAAGTTTGAACGGGTTATTGGTTATGACATAAGTCCGCACATGATAGAGCGGGCCTGCGCAAGGATTGGAAACATGAAGTTGCGCGGAATCAATTTTGAAACGCTGGACGTGGAAGGCGGATTGCCTGAAAGAAAAAACTCAGCATCGCTGGTGGTGATGAATTTCGGGACCGCCGGTGATTTGAGAAATACTAAGGACGTGCTTCGGGAAATGGAGAGGATTTTAAGACCAGGAGGCAAGGCGTTTCTTTCCTTCTACAATAGAGACGCCCTTGTTTACAGACTTGGATTCATTCCCTGGACAACCGGCCTTGCCGCTGAAGTGAATCATGCGAGACACTGTCTGGACGTCCACTTTTGCGGAGAAGTGTTTCAAATATACGCACAGGCATATAGCGCGGACGAAGTTAACGATCTTCTTCCGCCAGGACTGCAGATTATACGAAGAGTCACCTATCCCACACTCGCCTCACTACTTCCGCCGGAAGTCTTTGAACAAACGTCTATGCTTCAAATGGTGGACAAGGTAGACACAGGTTTAGCGGAGCAGGAAACCTTTGGCGCTTATCTCTTGATTGTCGCGAAAAAAGCACAATAAGTGGTTGTTAAAAATTTAAAGCGGGAACTAGTTTAGTCCCCGCTTTTAGCTTGACTTTAAACAAAAGATGAATGAACACCGGCGACAGGATTTGAACCCGCAACCATCGGTTTTGGAGACCGTTGCTCTAACCATTGGAGCTACGCCGGCACCTGTCAAAATAACTACTATTAAGTGTAGAGACAGGAACCTCTCTTGTCAAGTTATCGGAACAGCGAGCTGTGCACAAGTGTGGCATTGAGGAGCTTCACCTGGTAAAATCCCTATTCTGCTCCTGCATGTGGAACAGATATACACAAGGGGTTCAATTTGAATAAAACCCCTGGGATGTTTTGTCTTGCAGAAAGGGCAGGAGATTGCGTCCTGAATGGAAACAATACCAAACGATATGGCGCAGTGAGCGCACCAGGCATTGATTTGATTTACAGTAACCACTTCACTTAAAACCTCCTTTAGTACTTTACGAGACCGATGCTCTCAGAAACCTCACGAAAAGTGTCGCGAATGATACGGCGAGCTCTACTCGCGCCATCTGTCAAAATATCAGACACGAGATTTGCTTGTGAAACAAGCGCTCCTCTTCGTTCCTGAAGCGGCTTAAGAGTCACGATGATATTCTTTGAAAGAATATCCTTACATTCAATGCACCCAATGCTTGCACTCGCACAACCATTGGCACAGTATTGCATTTCTTCACCAGAGCTGATGCATGAGTGTAGGGCAAAGATTGGGCATTTAGAGGGAGTTCCAGGATCGCTCCGCCGTATCCGCGCAGGGTCGGTGGGCGCGGACCTTATTTTAGCGGCCACAATAACGGGAGAGTCAAAAAGGTTGACGGTATTGCCTTCGCTCTTGCCCATCTTAGGGAATGATCCATCAGGGTTCATTGGAGAAAGACCCGGTATGACCGTCGTGGTCTTTCCTGTCGGAATGGGAAAGACTTTTCTCCTCGCTACCCCCTTATTAAACCGGCGCGCTAGTTCCGCAGTCATCTCAAGGTGGGGTTTTTGATCGTTGCCAACGGGCACGATGTTTGCTTTCACCCCAAGAATGTCAGCGGCCATTAACACGGGGTAATTTAGAAGGCCTGCGTTAATCCCGGCATAACCATCTTCAGCCCTTTCTTGCTTTTCCCCTCCGGAAGTTTTTTGAATACCCGCAACCTTGTCCTTAAAAGTTGGGACTCGGAACAAATCTCCGAGGGGCGTTATGCAGGAGAGTATCCAAGCAAGTTCTGCTGTTTCGGGAACACTTGACTGCGCAAAAATAATTGAGGTTTTTGGATCAACTCCAGCGGCCAAATAGTCAAGCACAATCTCCGGCAGGTACTCCTTAATCTTCAGCGCTTCTTTAAAAGAGGTTGTAAGTGTATGGAGATCTGCCACAAAGTAAATGCAGAGTTTTGTCTGGTCATGGGACAGTTCAGCGAACTGTTTGACAGCTCCCAAGTAGTTTCCAAGATGCAGTCGTCCGGTCGCTCTGATGCCGGAGAGCACCACTTCTTTTGCATTCATTTCCAGTCGCTCCTTATTGTTTTTTTAATAAATGAATCTGGCTTGATTCTAGTGGCTTTGCGGCTCCGGGTCAACTTGTTTGTGGGCGGTGCAGGGAATGATCCTGCGGCCTTCGCAGTGTAAATGCGACGCTCTGCCACTGAGCTAACCGCCCGATTAAGGATTCGTAGTGTACAAAACAGCTTCAAGATATAATCCAAATCTACCAATAACGTACGAATGCTACAAATACGGCGGTAAAGCATTCGTAGCATTCGGATGTCATTTGTAGATTAGGACGGCTTTGTTGCATAAATAAGTCTAGGTTCTATGAGGCTTTTTTAGTCGGGTTTGCCCGAAATGTGGAAGTTTTCGATGTTCGGAAGTCAAAAAAGCTAGAAATAATGAGGGATTAATTATGCAACAAAGCCGATTAGGATTACCTTTTTCGCTACGAAAAATTATTGCGTATGAAGTCTTTGGATTTCAAAACGAGGTAGCGGGGGTTAATAACAGGTGTCTCACGGAGCGGTTTTTTCCCAACCGCGAACGCCAAGATATTGTTAAAGAGGATGTACATTCCAGCAATGCCTAATGCAAAGAGGGCGCGTTCTACTGCGACCACGGGAATAAGCGATATCCAAACCTCTCTCGGCAAGCTGAAAACCCAGATCCAAAGAGCGCCACCTACGGCGTGCGCCGTAAAGGTGCTCCCCAAACCTCGGGCAATGAGCGAACGATCGCGGAAGAAATGGCAGGCAATAGGAATAAGCCAGAAAAGCGTATAGTATGGCACCGTTCTCCCTATGGGATGCAGAAGAAAAGCGCCAATCGCAATAAGGGGAATAAGGAGATTTACGGGATGCTTTTTTCCGAACACAAATGCCGCAAAGAGCATAGGAAAGAAACGAATGATCGTGCCTGCGTCAACAACGTTTGCCCCGTGGATCAGGAAGTTGCCGAACTGCATGAGGA
>Ga0213870_1001170_pt1 | contig 11955 bp, 16 predicted proteins | sample WICALVC2017_Meta_FD_160119 | JGI IMG/M metagenome (GOLD analysis project Ga0213870, IMG submission 160119) | Freshwater microbial communities from subterranean cave lake in Wind Cave National Park, South Dakota, United States - WICALVC2017 | ecosystem: Environmental > Aquatic > Deep subsurface >... | reverse complement strand
TTGACATTCTGGATCGCCCCATCTCGCATTGTATTCAATATTGACTGGTTTTCCACCGGTAACAATCCCACCTAAATAAAGTATACCAATGTATGGAAGTCTTTCTTCACTCATCCCATTTACAGCTCTTCTAATTAACAACTCTTCAATTTCCTTCGAAATGGGAGCTGTCACCATTGCAGGGGAATTAGCGCCCATGCCGCCTGTCTGGTCGCCTTCATCAAAATTAAAAACTGTTTTGTTGTCCTGTGATGATTTGAAAATATGATACATCTTCCCGTCGCTTATGGCATAGTAAGAAAATTCCTCTCCAACCAAGCCCTCCTCTACCAAGAATATTTTACCTGCGCCATCAGGAAATTCTTTCATTCTTCTAACATTTCTAATCGCTTGCTCCAAACTTTTTGATGGTAATGCTCCCTTTCCTGCAGCCAGACCTGATGCCTTTACATAGACTAATCGGTGAGGGTCTCCAGAATAGAGTTCTCTTACATAATCAATCCCGTCTTCTTCAGAGCCAAAGTATCTAAACTTGGGATGCGGGATTTGATGTCTTCGCATGAATTCTCTGGACCATCTTTTATTAGATTCTATCCTTGCAGAAGCTTGAGTTGGTCCAAAAGTTAGAAACCCGTTTACTTGCAACAAATCTACTGTTCCAGTACCTAGTGCATCATCTTGGGCAACATCGATTAAATGTGGCTTGCGCTTTTTTGCAAGTTCAAGTATCGACGCAGGATTTTTTAGAGAGCAGTTCTTGTCTATAATCACTTCTTTTTGTCTTCCATGCGCTATAAAATCATTTCCAGGAGCAACCACAATTCTCTTAACTTGGGGACTTCTTTCGTAAGCAGATGAAATCGTGTGTTCCCTTGCTCCACTCCCTACAACTAAAACTGTTAGATTTTCTACCATCTACAAACCAACATTAATATTCACTTGAAAGTTATTTAAAATAATGACCAAGCTAGAAAAGGCAACCTTCGGCGCAGGATGTTTTTGGTGTGTGGAAGCCGTATTCCAACGTTTGAAAGGCGTCAAATCTGTTGTACCCGGATACACTGGTGGAACAAAACCAAATCCAACATACGAACAAGTATGCTCAGGTTCAACAGGTCATGCAGAAGCAGTCCAGATAACTTTTGATCCGAAGAAAATCACGTATGAGGAGTTGTTGGATATGTTCTGGCAGGCGCATGACCCAACACAAGTGAACCGACAAGGTCCTGACACAGGTGAAGATTATCGTTCTGCAATATTTTGCCACAACGAAGAACAAGGGAAGACAGCTGAAAAATCGAAGGTTAAAATCGCAAAAAAGTTCCCCAAACCAATAGCGACTGAAATCAAACCTTTTACAAAATTCTACAAAGCCGAAGATCATCACCAGAATTATTACAACAGAAATAAATTCAATCCTTACTGTCTTCTTGTGATTCGTCCAAAGTTGAAAAAACTAAAGCTAGAGTAGAAATTTAATCAAATAAGGCAACAAACTTATGAAAGCTATCAACAATAAGAAGATTACTATTTTCCTAAGCTTATGCTGTTCACCAGCTAATCCGAATAACGCTCCTATAATCCCACCAACCAAATGCCCAGTAGAAGAAAGCGATATCTTAAGAACAAATAACCCATAGAAATTCATTAAAGCATACAAAGCTCCGGCAACTATGAAAGGTATTGGTATTGGGATGAATCTGATAGGAGATAATACCGATTTACCAGATAATTTGAAAGCTCCTAATCCAATCAAACCAGATATAGCCGCAGAAGCACCAACTACTATAACACTACCTCCGATAAACGATAATAACAAAACAGCTAAATTCGCTATTATCCCGCTTAGAAAATAGACCAACAAATAAGTGGAACTGTTTATATTCTGTTCAATCACTTTACCAACAAAAAATAATACAAGCATGTTACCAACTATATGCAGGACATTTGCGTGTATGAACATTGCTGTAACAAGATTGATGTAATTCCCTTCAGTAAATGAGTGGGAGCTAAACCCATAATTCTGTATAACATATGGCAAATTCTGAAAAGTATAAACAAATACACCAAGATTAATCAAAACCAGCAACAAAGTTAATCTCATCTTCTCAATTATTATTATGGAAAAGCTCTCTAAAGAAATTATCAAGAAAGGGAAATCGCTCTTAAAGTCAGGTAAAGTAACAAAAGATTTTGACACAGAAAAAAGAATTTACTTCACTGTCAAAGGAGAATCAGAAAAACATTCAGTAATTTTTGAAAAAGAAAAGAAAGAATTCAAATGTGACTGCAAATTCAATTCATTGCATCATAAGAAATGCTCGCACATACTTGCAGCGATGTTAAAAGAAAAGGTAATTTAATTATCGTCTTTTTTTTGCTTTTGCCATTTCCGGCACCTCCATGGATAGCCTGAGTTATAATATTATTTTGCATTCAGGACATAAATATCTAACTATTTTATCGTAAGCATCTAATTACAAGTATGAAAATCAAAATTTTATAACCGATGTCGCATATGCGACATTATCATCTTCATATCGTAGACAGGTGTACACGATATAAAAAATGTAATAGATTCCCGTCAACGAAACTTTTAGGGCAATACCCTTTCAGTATCCCTCGGGAATAAAGTAGCTTCCCTCACATTTTCTATATCTAAAAGTTTCATGGTAAATCTCTCAATCCCCAAAGAATATCCTCCCATCGACGGAATTCCGTACTTAAAAACTTCTGTAAACCATTTCAAAGAGTCTAGATTTAGTCCTTTTTCTTTTATTTGTGATACCAGCTTTTGATATCTATGCTCCCTTTGTCCGCCGGAGGACATCTCCATCCCTTTGAACACTAGGTCAACGCTTCTTGCCCATGTAGGATTTTCATCCACTCTCATGACATAGAACGGCTTCACTGCAAACGGGAATCTGTTAACAAAAAAGAACTCGCTCTTAAACTTTTCCTTCGCATAATCTCCGAGTGCTCCTTCAGCTTCCCTGTTTAGGTCTTCGCCTTTAGCTATAGGTTTGCCTAAATCTTCAAGAATATCATAAATTTTTGGAAACTGTAATTCAGGGAACGGTGTTTTCGGTATTTTGATTTCTTTATTCAATATTTCCAGCTGTTCACCACATTCTTTCTTGACTTTTTCTAGTGCATGTACAACCATATTTTCTTCAACTTTCATGACATCATACTCATCTTCGATGAACGCAACTTCTGCAGCTATAGTCCTGTGTTCGGTCATATGCCATACTGTATGGCTCTTTTCAGCTCTCCAGCTTGGGCCTGTTTCAAAAATCTTTTCAAATCCAGCACCTATCAGAAGCTCCCGATGAAGTTGTGGATCTTGACGCAAGAATACTTGCTTGTTAAAATAAACTACAGGGAAAACATCCGAACCGCCTTCAGATATACCACCTAAAAGAGAAGGCGTGAAAACTTTCATAAACTTGTTATTGAGCAGATACTCTTCCATCGATGTCATCAATTTTGACTGTATTTTGAAAATGGCTAAATTCTCAGGTGACCTAAGGTCTAGCGATCTCCAGTCTAGGCGTGTATCAAGATGAGCTTTTGTTACTCTTCTTGGGTCTAACGGAAGAATAGGTTCTGATGAAGAGATTTTCTCAATTTGTTTTGGAATAATCTCAACACCACTTTTTGTCTTAGTGGTTTTTTGCACAGTCCCCTTTACTGCAATGATGTCCTCATTATGCAAACCTTCTATCTTTTTCAAAAGTTCTGAAGAAGTTTTATTTTTCTGCGCAGTAATCTGTGCAATACCGTCCATATCACGAAGTAAAAGAAAATTTATTCCACCAAGTAGGCGAATGTCGTGAACCCATCCCACTACAACAACATCTTTACTAACAGCTTTTAATTCACCAATATAGTGTGTTCTTTTCATTCACATCACAGGTTAAAAAGAAATATCCACGTCACCATCCACACCAAAACAAATGTCAGCAGAGTGTTCAGCAAATACCATGAAAATTTCTTATTTTCTCCTGTAAATTTTTTGGCTATAAAAAAAGAGATGACATACAAAACCGCTCCGATACCAACAGATAGCATAGCGGCCAAATAAGTTGATAAGACACCCATGGCAATACCAAGAACAAAATAAATTAACGTCAGTTTTCTTTCAGCACTCATCTACTCCTCTCCTGGTTTGCATTCAATTTCATTCTTCCTGAATATAAAGTCCATTACTTTCCTCTGCCATGCCTTTTCCTGCAGCATTTCAGTCGTCACCCAAGATTTCCTGATATAGTCTGGCAGTTGTTTACCGTTGGTTTCTTTGATTATCTTTTCTAGGAACTGTATTGTTAAAGGATCATGGGGATATCCAACACCAAAATCCACACCAAGCTGTTGTTTTAACTCCTCAATTTCCTTATCTCTTTCCACTTTCGCTACAATAGATGCAGCAGATACAACTACAACGGACTCATCCATGTAATTCTCAACTATAAGCTCAGCATTTTTGTTCTTTGTAAAACCAGTGACGACACTCTTGAATCTTTTGGGGTTGTGCGTCAGGGAATCTATAAACACTTTATTGCTACTGTTAAAATCTATTATCTCAGCCATTTTCATCGCTTCTATCCTGTCCAAGTTTATTCCCATGTTTCTGTATGTATCAATCCTGCATGGTGCAACCTTAAGTACAAAAATATCCTTGGCTAATTTTTGTATACTTTTGTAAAGCTCTTCTCTTTTCTTTGGTGTTAATTTCTTAGAGTCTTTCACACCAAGAGCTTTCAGTTTTTTTTCTGACCTTTTGTCTATAGTTACTCCTGCCACTACTAATGGTCCTAATACTGCACCCCGGCCTGCTTGACGCCTTTATTAAAAGGTTTCGTCTATGCCGGTAATGAATTCCATAATTTGTTTTATATTTTTACTTTTATTAACTTGTTCTGATGATGATAGACGAAATTGAATTTCAGTTGCAAAAAGGTAAAGTTATTGAAGATATTCTAGAAAAGTATGACTGGAAAATTTTTGAAAGTATCATCGGAGAGATTTTCCAAGAAAATGGATTCAATACTAAGCAAAACTTCCGTTTTAAAACAAGAAAACGATACGAGATAGACATAGTTGCAGTAAGGAACAATAGAATCTTTTGTGTAGATTGCAAATGGTGGGGTAAGGGGAGATATAAGAAAACTGGTTTGAAGAATGCTATAGCTTCACAGGAGAAGCGAGTGAAAGAATTACAAAAGTTTCTGAAGAAAAATCCAATTGCAAGAGATATCTTGAAAATAACTCGAAATTATACGATAAATCCATTAATTGTTACTTTGCATGAAGAGGATATAATACAAGAAAATACTACGTTTGTTGTCCCAGTATGGAAACTGAATAGATTTGTTACTGAAGAAGAGAACTATTTTTAACCTTTGCGAAACGCTTTTAAGTCAAATATATAAAGTTATCGGTTAATAATATATGTAATCGTGATTGAATGCAAACGGATTTCAAAATTCGCGTTGAGAATATCGTTGCTTCTGCTACTTTGAATGTGATTGTACCACTAGAGAAGATTGTGTCTAAGCTTGAAGGTATGGAATACGAGCCAGAGCAATTTCCTGGGTTGGTATATAGAATGCAGAAACCAAAAGCCGCTGCATTAATCTTCGGCTCGGGTAAGATTGTCTGCACTGGTGCGAGAAGCGTGGCAGATGTGAAAGAAGTTTTCAAGAAAGTAGTCAGTATAATCCAATCAGTAAAAGTCAGAGTTCCTAGAAATTACAAGACACAGGTAGAAAACATTGTTGCAAGTGCGAAGTTGGATGCAAAGTTGAATTTAGATGGAATAGCGTTTAAACTAGAAGATTCTGAATACGAGCCAGAGCAATTTCCTGGGTTGGTATATCGCATGAAAGAACCCAAAGTCGCTTTTCTATTATTCGGTTCTGGTAAAGTTGTGTGTACAGGCGGAAGAAGTGTGAATGACGTTAGAATTGCTGTCGACAAGCTTTATCTAAGATTGCGAAGATTAAAAGGCGCGATGAAGAAAGAATAGATTCAAACTAGTTTCTGAAACATTTCAAAATAAAGCAATAAATTTATATCTGCAAGAATATTGCTATTCATGGACAACGCAGATCTTCTTGACAAGTTTGTTGATTTTCTGAATGAATTTTATAAAGACGAGCTAGTAAAAACTGCAAATGAAGGAAGAAAATCCATAAGCATAAACTTCTCACTTTTAGAAAAATTTGATGTCAACATAGCTGACTATCTTTTAGAGAATCCTGTAGAAACAATACCAACCATACAGAAAGCGGTTAAGCAAATTGATGTTGGACATATAGATGAAAATTTTCGAGTTAGATTTTTCAACCTACCAGAAAATAGAAACATAAGAATAAGAAACGTTCGTGCTGAACACATAGGAAAAATGATTGTTGTCGATGGATTTGTAAAACGTGCAAGCGAAGTTAGACCAGAAATTAGCGAGGCTGTTTTTCAATGCCTAGATTGCGGAAGTAACATAACAATAGTACAAACTGAAAGAATAATGCATGCACCAATAGAGTGCGGAAATCCCGCATGTAGAAACAGGAAGGCTTTCAAACTTGTCGACCAAAAATTATATGATGCTCGTTGGGTGGTTGTGGAAGAACCGTTTGAAATCACAGAAGGTGAGAGACCATCTGATTTGCGCATATACCTCAAAGAAGACCTTACATCACCGAAAATGCAGAACAAAACAGAACCAGGTAACAGAATTAAGACTGCTGGAACTTTGAAAGAATTACCAAGAAGAGTGAAGGGTACACCATCAAGACAAATGGAAATTTATCTTGAAGCTAATCATGTCGAATCTGTCGAAACCGAATGGGAAGAATTGGACATCACTCATGAAAATGAACAAAAGATATTGGATCTCGCTAAAGACCCTGAGATTTATACAAAGTTGATGAATTCAATTTCACCCGCATTATATGGTTTGGAAGATATTAAACAAGCTATAGTATTACAACTTTTCAGTGGGGAGACTCATATACAGAGAGACAGGTCAAGAGTAAGAGGTGACATTCACGTCTTGTTGGTCGGTGATCCGGCCACTAGTAAGAGCGCATTAATGAAAGTTGTTTCTGGGTTAATTCCTAGGGGGAGATATGTTAGCGGGAAGGGTGTGACGGGTGCCGGATTGACTGCAACTGTTGTAAAAGATGAGGAATTTTTAGGCGGATGGGTTCTAGAGGCTGGTGCTTTGGTTATGACGAATCGTAGTGTGTGCTGTATCGACGAGTTTGAAAAAATTGAAAAAACAGATCAGGTAGCTCTACATGAAATGATGGAACAGCAGACAATTTCAATCGCCAAGGCAAATATAGTTGCGACACTGCCTGCCATGACCGCTATTTTGGCGGGTGGTAATCCTAAGCTTGGGAGGTTTGATCCTTACCTCCCTATTAAAGAACAAATTGATATACCTGAAACTATATTGACCAGATTTGATTTGAAGTTCGCACTGAGAGATATACCTAATCCAGAAACTGATACTAAAATAGCTGAACACATTTTACAAGCACGGCATTTTGGTGTAGAACAATCAAAACCAATCATCGATAACGATTTGTTCAAAAAATATGTTGCATACGCCCGCAAGAACTGTCATCCCAAGCTTTCTAGGGAAGCAGCAGACGAAATAAAATCTTTCTACCTTAGCTTACGAGAGCGTTCAGGCGAAGAATCTCCTATATCAATAACACCACGACAGTATGAGGCCGTGACAAGAATGGCTGAGGCCTCTGCGAAGATCCAACTGAAGGACGAAGTCACAAAGGAGGATGCACTGCGCGCGATAAATCTTATGAAAGCTTCACTCAGGCAATTCGGTTTCGAGCCAGAGACAGGTCAGATTGATATTGACAGAGCTGAAGGTGCAAGAGCTACATCAGTACAAAGAAGCAGGATAAGGATACTGTTGGATATATTGGATGAACTTGAAAAAACTTTCGGTAAGGATATACCGTTCGATGAGGTAATCAGAAGAGCTAGAGATCAAGGTGTTGATGCACCGGATGATATTTTGAAGAAAATGCAACAGGAAGGAATGCTTTATAGCTCGAGAGTAGGGGTAGTCAGTAAGGTGTAGTGGATGGTTGAAAGATCTCCTGCGAAAAAAATCAGAATCTCGGATTTGTTAAATGGAAAATATTTTTATGGAAGTAAAGAAGAAATGAAACCTAGTTATGTAATAACTCCTTTTGGTGAAAAGGTTTCCCGAGTGAATTTGATAGGAACTGTCATTGAAAAATTTCTAAGTGAGGATGGGAATTACTCTTCTGTTACAGTTGATGACGGCACTGAAGCGATTAGAGTAAAATCATTTGAAGGACTACCATTTGAAAAATTTGAACTAGGTGATTCGGTCAGAGTAATAGGAAAGCTAAAAGAATATAACGGTGAGTTGTACATCTCACATGAATTAATCGAGAAAGTAAAAGATGTTAATTTCGAAGTTTTGTCGAAGGTAGAAATTCTCAGTAATCTTATTAAACAAAAGAAAATCATTGACAACATAAAGTCATTATCTAACCAAGTTGATGAAGTAGAGTTGAAATCTTATGCAAGAGATACTTATTCTGTAGATGAAGAAACACTTTCGGTTATTATAGAAAGCAAGAAAAAGGAGACTGACTACAAACCTGCAGTTCTTGAAGTGATAGAGAAATTGGACGAAGGTAAGGGAGTCGAAATAAGAAAATTGTTTGAAGTTTTGAATTTACCTGAGAATATAGTTGAGAGAACTCTTGATGAGCTTATTAATGAAGGAAGTTTGTATGAGCCAACTATAGGGTATCTGAAAAAGATATGAGTTATATGATGTGATACGTATCACATAAAGAAATTCTTAATGTAAGACGTCTTACAATTTGTAGGATGTCGTACGTACGACATTTGTTGGTAGCACATGTTATACCATTTTAGCATTTGTCATACGTGTAATATTTCGGACCCCTGTACAAGATTCTACATCATTAGATTCTACATCATTATATAGCACATGCTGCATGTGTCCCAGCTGGGCATCACAAAAGAATTTAAATCAATTAATCTAACAAATCCAAAGTGATGTCATGGAAACTTATGAAAAGTTGTTAGAATCTGCACTGGAAAAAATGCCCAAAAAACTTCATGAAAGAGAAAGATTTGAAATACCAGAAGCTATAACAGAAATACAAGGAAACAAAACTCTGATAAGGAATTTCGCCGATATTGCTACAACACTGAGGAGGGAACCTATTCATCTGTCAAAATACCTATTCAAAGAACTTGCTACCCCCGGTAATATACAAGGATCTACTCTAATCCTCCAGAGAAAATTAACTTCAGAATTTATCCAAGGAAAAATTAATAGTTATGTGAAAGGTTTTATTTATTGTAAAATCTGTGGCGAGCCCGATACAAAATTCGTTAAAGAAGGAAGAATAACATTCATTCAATGCGACGCTTGTGGTGGTAGGTCACCATATAAGGGCGTATGATGATTGGATGTATTGGACAAAAGTATTTTCAACAAAAACCGAAATAGTGGTTGCTTTATGCGATGAAGATATACTCGATAAAGTTATGGAATTTAAAAAAACTGGTGCAAGAATAAAAATTAGCAAATATTTCTACGGCGATCATCTTATAGACGAGAATATTGTATTGAAACTAATAAATAGAGCCACGATTGCAAATCTTTTTGGGAAAAATATCGTTAGTTTTGCTGAGAAACACGGTTTTATATCAAAAGAAAACATTATCAATATTGATGGCATCCCACATGCTCAATTTGTCAAACTTCAGGAAAACCGTTAGGAAAGGACAGTTCTTCATCCTGACAGCAGTTGCTGTAGTCACAATTTTATTTTTCGTGAGCAGATGGACATCACCATTAACGCAGGTTGACACGTCTTCTATCGTCCTGTCAGAAGAACTCTTTACATTCGACAACATACAAGAAAAAAGTGTAACTGTTATTAAAAATAGTGAAAATTGTGAAGAGCTTGAATACAATCTCCAAGAGTATAAAAATTTTATAAGAGGTTTTGCCCGCGATAAAAATTACAAAATAACATTCGAATATTCTATACCATCTTGTGGAGCTACTGCATCAGTTAAAATAGATCTTGTAATCATCTCTGAAAAAGTCAATGCTCAGAAAACTTTCATAGTCGATTGGCCTTAATATTAAACAAGAAATACAATACTCCGACTATTGCTATAATCTGCAAGAAGCCAAATAAACCAAACTCAGGCAAGCTGAATTTTTTAGAATTCACAGATATTGTAGTCAATACAGAATGTGTAAAATCATTATCGCGATATATTTCAATTGTCAATGGATTAGGATTCTCTGTTAAAGTTCTTATATTTGAAAACACTGAAGTGGTTTGGCCAGGAGAAAGAGTTTGTATATTTATGTCCTTATTTGTTATTTCCATCTCATTTTGTAAAGTAGCTTTTAATTTTATTTGAAAAGAATATGGTTTAGGTCCTTTGTTTATTAAATCTATCTTGATATTCGTAAGTTCACCAACAATTGTTACTATCCCCTCTGGAACTTTGTAATCAACTTCGGCTTGATGCGATGCATTTACAGCTTGCACTAAAACAAGAAAAACTATAAGCATGTAAAGGAATCTCATGACTAATATTTGACTTTCAAAATTTATTACCTTCTCTTTCTTTTCTTCGCCCCAATTCTGTTAACGAGTAAAAAATAAACTATGGCTGCTATAGCTACAATCTGCAAGAATCCTATCAATCCAAATTCAGGTAACGCATAAAATCCTGTATCTATATCAATTGTGAGTGTTTTAAATGTTGATGGATTTGTGTTAGAAGCAACAGTAACTGTTATCCTGTTGTCCGTATCTATCACAGGCAATACTGAGAAGAACAAGCTTATTATCTGATTTAACGAAATACCCCCTGTTGTAGTAATGGAGGGAGATATATCTACAGCTTCAGGTCTGTCTGCAGCAAGTGTTATCGTATAACTATCAGGTAGTATTCCAGTATTTACAACATCAACTTTCAATTCTGCTTTCTTCCCTACAGTAGTTATAATTTTACTAGTTGAAGCTATTTGAAAATCTATAGGTATAAAATCACGGTTTTCACGTGTTTTCAAACTTGGATCCACAGGATCGTAGAATAAGCATGTTATCTTGTTAGTTGTAGTAAAATCATATGCAGGTGAAGGAACGCCACAGCTACCTTTCTTTGTTCCTCCTAATCCCTGAGGAGCATCATAAGGCAGGCATCCTTTACCAGTTACCTCACCACAATTCTCCAACTCAGGATCACAGTTTAACCCGCACTTTACATTCATTTCCCTTTCAGGATCATTATCAGGATAGAATGTTTCCCACGCTGCTGTAAATATCGATACCTCACCTGAAAATTCAAATATGCTCACAAACGGAGGTTGGTTAGCTATACTAGGTGGAATTGCTGCAAAAGAAGGATCCATAACTTTTCCTGTTATATCCTCGAAGTCAAACGATACTATACAACTGTCAGCACCTTTAGTTTTTACAAAAACTGTGAAAGCGTTCAAATCTTTATTGTTTTCTACAAATAATGTCAATGGGAAAGATTTTTTAGCATTTGGTGACGTGCTCTTAAAAGTGTAAATTCCAGTATCTTGATGACATGTAGGGTCTAGCGTCACCGAAGGTATTGTGTATTCTATTAAATCTCCGCAATTTGTTGATGTATCTTGCAATATTACATTCCATTTGTTTTCACATGGAACTGAAGGACATTTGAAAACATTAGTTTTCTGAAGATCTTTCATTGATAACGAAAAAACACAAGCCGGGACGACTGTTAGTGCATATGTGACATCCCTAATTAAACTTCCGCCTAAGCCTCTTATGGTTATCGGAAAAATTCCTGCTGGTGTGTTGGCTGATGTGAGTATAGTAACTATCGAAG
>Ga0213870_1001169_pt1 | contig 11960 bp, 10 predicted proteins | sample WICALVC2017_Meta_FD_160119 | JGI IMG/M metagenome (GOLD analysis project Ga0213870, IMG submission 160119) | Freshwater microbial communities from subterranean cave lake in Wind Cave National Park, South Dakota, United States - WICALVC2017 | ecosystem: Environmental > Aquatic > Deep subsurface >... | reverse complement strand
CGTCTGGCCTCGTGCTGATGTTGCAAAGCCTCCTTACCATGAAGGATCTCTAACTTACCGCTTAATATCTCGGCCAATGCAATCGTTGTTGGTTTTGCATATCGAGTCTGGAGTGTCGGTTTATCTCCCTCCATCAGTTGCCGCGCACGTTGTGTGGCTAAAATCACCAACCGGTATCGAGATTGCGTATTCACAAATTCCCCCTGAATGGGTAAAGAGATAATTTCCATTTTTTCCTTTCGTTTTTAGAGGCTTTTACCCTGCTTCCCTTTTTCCGTGGTCGGAAGAGGAGAAAGCGGGTCATTGGCATATTGGTTTATAAACGTTTCTTCAATCCATGCGTGATTAATCTGTTTCATACGCACACGTTCCGCCAAAATAATGGACTCAAGCTCCTTCAGCGCTTTTTTGAACTGTGCGTTCACAATAACATAATCGTATTGCCGATAATTCCATATCTCTTCACGCGACTTTTGAAGACGCCTTGAAATTTCATCTTGGGGATCTGACTTCCGATCAACCAGCCTCTGACTGAGCGCCCCAAGGGAGGGAGGAAGAATATAGATGTAAACACCCTCACTGCTTTTCCTAAGCGTGGCCGCGCCTTGTGTGTCAATATCAAGTATGACATCCACGCCCCGTTCTCCATACCGCATTAATTCATTTCGTGATGTTCCGTAGAGATTCCCATGAACCTCCGCCCATTCAATAAACTCATTTTTATCAATCATGGATCGAAACACGGCGGCATCGACAAAGTAATAGTCTGTGCCGTCTACTTCCATCCCTCGTGGAGAACGGGTCGTGTAAGAAACCGAATGTGCCAAGTTCTGAACTTTGGGCGTCACATCTTTACAAAGCGTTGTCTTCCCTGCACCAGAGGGGGCAGATACCACGAAGAGAAGCCCTCGCCTGTCAATGATATGACTCCCTTTTTGCTCTTTGTTTTCTCCCGACTTGAACGAAGCAGATCGCATATTTTTGTCTTGGAATTTCGGAGTGGTACACCTTCCAGCATTATACCCACTCCCTATTTTTCTGTCAAGGATGAGCCTCTTCCAATGGTAAATGAGTCTGAAGAGGCTCTCATTTGACCGAAAAAACTATTTATGATATAAAGTGTCCCCCCAATCACGAAGTGTTGGGAGGTCTCGTGTAGAGTCGGTTACAATTATGATCGAAGTAAAGAATTTAGAAAAGCGGTATGGCGATCATGTTGCCATTCATAACATTAGCTTCTCCGTAAACCGTGGCGAGATTTTGGCATTTTTGGGTCCCAATGGCGCGGGAAAAACAACAACGATGCGGATTCTCGCTGGGGCAATGCCCGCAACGCGCGGGACTGCTCTTGTCGCTGGGTTTGATATTTTTGATAAGCCGATGGAAGTCAAGCGCCGAATCGGGTACCTTCCTGAACATCTGCCGCTTTATCCTGATTTAACAGTGCATGAATACCTCAACTTTGTCGGCAAGATAAAAGGTCTTTCTGGCACTCTCCTTAAAACAAGCTTGGGTTCCGTTGTTGAAAAATGCGGCTTGACCACAGTTGAAAAACGGCTTATTGCGAATCTCTCCCGAGGCTATCGTCAACGCGTGGGACTCGCCCAAGCCCTCATTCATAATCCAGAAGTCCTCATTTTGGATGAGCCAACTGTGGGACTTGATCCAAAGCAAATTATTGAGATTCGGGAGTTAATCAAAAACCTTCGAGGAGAACACACAATTATTCTCTGTACCCATATCCTTCCAGAGGCAACGGCGGTCTGTCAGAAGGTAGTCATTATCAATAAAGGGCAGATCATGGCCGTCGATTCTCAAGAAAGACTCTCCGCACAGGTTCGAAGCTCTGAAAGACTCTCTTTTACAATTCAGGAGAAGGAAGCCTTTAATCCAGAAAAAATTCTAGGGATCGAAGGCGTTTTACAATTGATTCCCGATACCGAACATCCGAGCACTTTTATTGTGGAAACCAAATTAGGATCGGATGTTCGATCCGCCGTGGCAAAAATTATTGTCGAAACCGGATTGGGACTTTTGGAATTAAAATCGTTGACGGTGAGCTTAGAAGAGGTCTTTTTACATTTGACAACCGAAGAGCATTCGACAGAATTGGCACCCTCTACTGTGGAGGCGGCATGAAAAATATAATGGCTATCGTTGGAAAAGAGATGCGGCTCTATTTTAGCTCCCCGATTGTTTATGTTCTTGCCGCAGTCTTTCTGATGATTACCGATTTTCTGGTTTATAATCAGATTGTTTTTTATTCCAATATGGCCACACAGATGATGCGTTTTCAACAGGATCTCCCGCAACTGAATATTCATCAGGTTGTTTTTAGGCCATCCTTCATGAACATGGGGATTATCCTACTGCTGATGGTTCCCCTCTTGACCATGCGTCTTATCTCGGAGGAAAAAAAAGGGCGCACACTAGAGCTTCTCTTAACCTCTCCCTTGTCGATTACAGAAATCGTTTTAGCAAAATTTCTGGCGGCATTTTCGGTCTACCTCATCTTATTAGCCATGACACTCCATCTCCCTTTGATATTAGCGACCATCACCACTGTGCCGATTAAACCGCTGATTTCAAGTTATCTGGGACTTGCAATGATGGGCGGTGTTTTTGTGTCATTTGGCCTCTTTGCTTCTACCCTATCAGAGAATCAGATTGTTGCCGCCGTGATCTCGTTTGGACTTTTAATTGGACTTTGGTTAATTGGCTCTGGAGGGGGTACGGGCGGAACAACATCCCCTACGGATGCCGTGTTAAGCTTTTTGTCGCTCGTACGGCATTTGGATAATATGGTCAAGGGCTTGATCGATACACGCGATATCAGTTATTTTATTTCACTGACCTTCATGGGCCTTTTTTTGTCGCATCGGGTCATAGAGTCAACACGATGGAAATAAGTAAAACGGCTGGTCTTATTATCGGAATACTGGGTGTCCTTTTGGGGATCGCGGGACTTGCGACTTATCTTGCTCGGCCGAACATGGTGGTTCTTTCCACAACACTTTCGATATTAGGTGCTGTGCACTTGATTGTTTTCTTTATGACGCACTTTGAGATATTAAAGGAAGTCTCACACCAACGTTCCACCCAAATGGGGACAAACGCAATCTTGATGGTAATAATATTTGTTGCCATTGTATCCATCATCAATTTTATTATCGCGCAACATGAAGTCCGTTTTGATCTTTCTGGAACAGAAACGTACACCCTCTCTTCTCAGACCCTCTCGGTTTTAAAAGGTCTAAAAGAGGATGTGAAAATCTCTGGTTTTTTCAAAGAAGAGGGAAGTAACAAACTCGGTGTGGCGAAAGACCTGTTTGAGAACTACAGTCATCAGAGCGCTAAAGTGAAGTACGAAATCATCGATCCAGACAAAAAACCGGCGGTGGCCAAACAGTATGGCATTACGGCGTACGATACGGTTGTACTTGAATCAAAAGGCCAATCATTCACACTAAAAAATCTATCGGAGCAAGAGTTAACCTCTGCGATGATTCGGTTGGGTCGAACAACCAAAAAACAATTTTATTTTCTTGAAGGGCATGGGGAACATGCCATTGACGATCAGGATAAAACAGGCTACTCCTATATCAAGGAGGCGTTGGAAAAACAGGGGTTTGCCGTGAAGAAGCTGATGCTATTATCGGAGAAAGCGGTTCCCGCAGATGCAGCGGTTGTGGTGATGGGCGGACCGGAAAACCCCTATGCGCTGGAAGAGCAAGCCGTTATTGATGAATATCTCTCTCGCGGGGGAAAGCTTTTTGCGCTTTTAGACCCCCTCACTAAAAATAACCTAGATGGCTTTTTTGCAAAGTGGGGTGTGATTTTAGAAAAAGATATTGTCGTTGACCCCTCGTCAGCGCTAGGCCCTGCAGTTCCAATTATCGCCCCGAACGGCTATTTGGAACACACGATTACCGACAAATTCAATTTGGCCACATTTTATTCTCTCGCGCGTTCCGTTGCATTTGACGTAAAGTCAGCAAACAAATTTCGATTTGATTCCTTTCTGCAAACAGGCCCCAATAGCTGGGGGACAACAAGAATCGGAAATGGTGAGGTATCAATTGATCCTGTCCTTGATAAAAAAGGGCCGATTGTAATCGGAGGCGTTTTTTCAGACAGAGACAGAACGCCGCCTGCGGGAACGGATGCTGGCGCATCCGACTCAAAGATGCAGCTTGTGGTGATTGGCGATGCTGATTTTGCCACCAATGCGTTGGCACTGTCTGCTGGCAACGGCGATCTTTTTCAAAATGTGGTGAGTTTCCTTGTGCAAGAGCACGATCTCATATCGATTCGGCCCAAGGAGTCCCAGATCGGAACGTTGCTCCTTTCAAAAGAGCAACAGGCAGCGATTTTTTATCTTTCCATTTTGATTCTTCCGATTGGGACATTGTGCTTGGGCCTTTTTATCTCCAGAAAAAGACGTTATCTATGAGTTCCTTGGTCATCTCTCCCTATGAGATTTAAATCTACGATTTTTCTCGCGGTTTTGTTAGGAGTGCTTTGTTCCTATCTTTATTTTATTGAGCTTCCCGGAAATGAAAAAAAGAAGAAAGAGGATGAAGCAAAGCAAACCCTGTTTTATTTTTTGGAAACGGATATAACAGAACTGGTCATCACGGGACAGGGGCAATCGATTTCACTGGTTCAACTTCAGGGGCATCCTACGACCCCGTGGAAAATCGCAGAACCGATTGACGCCGTAGCCGATGAAAATGCCGCGTCCTCGTTTGCATCCAACATTGCACATCTTAAAATAATCCGCAAGGTTGATGATAACCCCTCTGACCTCACGCCATTTGGCTTAGATCCACCCGCCTATTCCATTCAGATTATCTTAAAAGGGTCAAATAACGATCTTCTGGAAGTCGGGGGTGATGGGATGTTGGGTGATGATGCGCAGGGGTCGTCCCCCATTTATGTGCGTCTCGGCAATGTCGTTTATCTTGTAGAAAGTGGGATAAAGACGTATCTTACAAAGTCGCTTGAAGATTGGCAGAAAAAGGAGAAGCCCCCCGCCCCTGTCATTGATTAAGATTTCTATCTCTGTTCTTGGGTCTGTTTTTGCTATTGACAACAATTGGGTCTTATGCTAGCTTTCTGGGGGTTGGAATTGTCCCTTGTTGGGCATATCCTTTTGTAGAAACTGTAAGGAGAAAGATGGGGATTTTGCTTGTTGATGATAATCCTGATGTCCAAGTGTTGGTCGAATTGACACTTCAAAAGTCTGGATTTTCCGTGATTTCTGTGAACGATGGCCTTTCCGCGTTGGATCTTGCTATTTCTGATAAACCCGACTTAATCCTTGTCGATTGCTTAGTAAAAGGGATCGACATCCTGACCTTTGTTAAAAAGATTCAGCGGAGACCCGCCCTTGCGAATACCCCCATTGTTCTCCTTCAGGGAGAGCCAGATGCCAATCCTGTCGCGCTCCAATTGGCGGCGGGACACACCATCCTTAAAAAACCGCTTGATCCAGACCTCCTATCCAAAGAAGTGAAAAAACAGATGGGTATTGTAGACGAAGCTGTAGCGATAGAGGAAGCACCTTGCGATCTGTCTATTCCTGAAGATATTTTGTCTAGCGAACCAATCGCTTTTGAAGAGAGTATGGAGACTGATTCCGGTTCTTTTAATTTTTCAGAGCCACTGGTGGACGCTACACCTGATTTTCCCGATGTGGCATCATTAGGATTAAATGCCATTGAAAACACTTCAACAGGTTTAGGCAATGTGGAAAAAGAGGCATTCAAAGCCGATATTAATTCAGAAAAGGTTAATGAAGCAATTCGGAAGATTGTTCTGGAGGTGGTGGAAAGGGTGGCATGGGAAATCATTCCCGGCCTTGTCGAAACAGCCATGCCAAAAGGGAAAATCCAATCCCTCGTGGAGCAGGCTGTCTGGGAAATTGTGCCACCGCTTGCAGAGATTGAAATCAAAAAAGAAATTAAACGACTTCAACCCGATGAAGGGTTTTCATCTTAATTCCCATAAAGAATAGCATCTATCCCCAACGAGCGTTGCGGTATACTATCCTTGATCAATATATATTTAAAGAGGTTCTCTCCCCATTTCTGCTAGGTGTTTTACTCCTTACACTTTTAATCCTACTGAATCAGCTATTCAGGCTTACGGAATGGGTCAGTGATAAGGGAATGAGTCTCCTAACCGTTTTAGATGTTTTTGTGAGGTTACTTCCCTCCTTTTTTCTATTAACGATCCCCATGGCAACGGTTTTTGCTACAATACTGGCCTTCAACAGATTATCGTTCGACCGTGAGCTAGTTGCATTGAGCGCATCGGGTATTGGGCTTTCCCGTATGTTACGACCTGTTTTCTTTTTTTCCGTTATGGCTGCTCTGCTCACGCTTCTCATGGGAAACCTTTCTGCGCATTGGGGGGGCGCATCTTTTAAGTCGATTGCAATCAAAATGTTAAAAGAAAAAATTGGTGTTGGATTGGAAGCAACCCGATTTACAGAGATATTTCCCGGGCTCATGGTCTATGCAGAATCAATCACTGACGCAACAAAAATGGATCGCGTTTTTATATACGATGGTCGGTCTCCGCAACACCCCCCACATGTCATCGTCGCCAGAAAGGGATTGCTCATCAATAGCGGAGACATTGTCGGGCTGGAACTTCAAGATGGCGCTGTCTATACCCATCATCATCTGATTGATCAGCGAATCGCTTTTGGATCTTACTCTCTCAAAATACAGCCACCGCCCCCAAAAACATCTTTCCTAGAAGCGGGAAAAAACGTTCAAAAGCAGACACAGGATAACATTGCCCTTCAGAGGAAATATTCGCTCGCTTATGCCTCTTTCCTTTTTTGTTTTTTGGGGGTTCCTTTGGGGATGATCTCTGGAAAGGGAGGCCGTTTATGCCCTTTCGTGATTGGCATTGCACTGATCTTATTTTATTATTCGTTGCACAATGTCGGCGACTATCTTTTCCCCCCCAATGGGGAATATTCAGAAATGGCAATGTGGGTGCCCAACATGTTTCTTACACCGATTACAATATTCCTCGTTGTTTTCTACAAAAAAAACTAAACATGTCTATTTTGCCCAGATATATCCTCGCTGAATATTTAAAATTCCTAACAATCCTTCTAACGGCTTTGTTAATGGTCTCTTTCACAATTTATTTTTTGGAAAGGATAAACTGGTTTTCGGAGAGGCAGGCCCCCTTTTTTTTAGTTGGGCAACATCTATTGCTAAAACTGCCTAAGATGGTTTCAGACCTTATGCCGCTTGCTCTTCTCTTAGCGTCCTTGCTTACAATCGGAACCCTTGCAAAAAATAATGAACTGGTCCCGATCATGAGCGCAGGCATCAGTATTGTGTCGCTTACCACCCCAATTCTTTTAATTGGAGCGGCTATGAGCGGTCTTTTTTTCTACCTTAATGGATCGTTTGTTCCTTTGACCTTTAAGGCGGCAAGAGCAATAAAGCAAGAGAAAATAGAAAAGGGCGGTATTCGGGGAACGCTCTTGCAAAATAAAATCTGGATTCGATTAAATGGCAATACACTACTTTATGCACGCCTCATCGACTCTGAAAGAAACAGATTGATCGGGGTTCACTTTTATCATTTTGGTATTCATACACCGATTGCGTCAGAGATTGAGGCAGAAAAGCTGTATTCCGAAAATGGCCAATGGATTTTATCAAATGGTGTAGAGATAAATTATGCGGAGGATGGGACCGCCCTGCGCGCACCGTTTATCCAAAAAGAGATTCAGCTTGAGAAAACCCTCATGGAGCTTCAACAGATGGAGGCCGAACCCGATGAGATGACCTACGCGCAACTACAATCCTATGTCGATCAGTTAAAAAAAGATGGGTTAAAAGCCACCCGATATCAGGTCGATTTAGATCGAAAATATGCCTTCCCGTTCTCTAATTTTATCTTAGTGCTTCTCGGTGTTGGCATTGCCTTCCAATATTCGCGACAACGGGGAATCTCAAAAAGTGTTCTGACGGGTCTTGTTATTTTCCTGTTGTATTGGCTGTCCATTTCGGTTGCCTCATCTATGGGACGAATCGACATCCTCTCCTCGCGACAGGCTGTATGGGGGCCTCATATCCTATTTCTTCTGCTGGGCGGGGGCCAGTTCTTCCGTTTGCACAAAGTCACTGGATGAATCAGGAGGTAAACCCCATCCCCACCGAGCATCCCCTATGGGGGCCATTGTGCATCCTTGACTTATGTTTCAAGGAATGATTAGAATGAAGAAGTAGGAATGTACAGTCGTTTTTTCCACCCCAAGGGTGTCGTTTTTAGCGGTAGTGCCGCAGGTGAAGGCTGTTGAAGTTAATGCCATACAATTCCGTCATGGTAAGGGGGCAAGATGTTTGAAAAATTCACAGATCGGGGAAGAAAGATCATCATTTTGGCCCGCGAGGAGGCCGAGCAGTACCAAAACGATTATTTAGGCACAGAACATCTCGTATTGGCAATCTTACGAGAAGGGGATGGGATGGCGCTGGCCGTCATTAAGAAAATGGGTCTCTCCCCTGAACATATCCGTTTAGAAATAGAACGAAATCTGCCCGGCGGGGGAAATACGATGACGTTTGGGGAGATTCCGTTTACGCCGCGTGTGAAAAAGGTCATTGAGTATTCTGCGGAAGAGGCAAAACTGCTGGGGCATAACTATATCGGGAGCGAACATCTCTTGCTGGGTCTTTTGAGAGAGGAAGAGGGGATTGGCGGTAAAGTGATGCGCAGCATGGGCGGCAACTCATTAACCGCACGGCGACTGACGATGGATCTATTGCGGAAAACAGCCCCGCGCGAAAAAGAGAAAAAATCGAGCACGCCAGCTTTGGATGAGTTTGGCCGCGACTTGACGCAAATGGCAAACGAAGGGGCGTTGGATCCCGTTATTGGCCGTAATGACGAAATTGAGCGGCTACTGCAGATTTTAAGTCGTCGTACGAAGAACAATCCGGTATTAATTGGTGAGTCAGGCGTGGGTAAAACTGCGATTGTCGAAGGGTTGGCCGAGAAGATTGTTGCGATGGATGTGCCTGATAATCTCCTGAACAAACGGGTTGTCTCCCTAGATTTAGGGTCTTTGGTGGCGGGCACAAAATATCGGGGTCAGTTCGAAGAACGATTAAAAGTGGTGATGAAGGAAATTGTCGCTTCTGGAAATGTTATTGTCTTTATTGATGAGTTGCATACGTTGGTGGGCGCAGGCGCAGCGGAAGGCTCTATTGACGCATCCAACATGCTCAAACCCGCGCTATCGCGTGGGGAAATTCAATGTATTGGGGCGACCACGCTAGAAGAATTTCGGAAATATATTGAAAAAGATGCCGCCCTGAAACGCCGTTTTCAAACGATTTTTGTTCAGCCCCCCTCTACAGAAGAGACAATTCAGATTATCAAGGGGTTGAAGGATCGCTATGAGGAGCATCATCGCGTGACGATCTCCGACGAAGCGGTGGAAGAGGCGGTGCATCTTTCTGATCGCTATATCTCTGATCGGTTTCTTCCCGATAAGGCGATTGACGTGATTGACGAAGCCGGTTCTCGCGCTAAGCTGATTGCTTATTCTCATCCAGAAGGGCTAAAAGCGCTGGAGCAGGAGCTAAAAAAGATGGGTCGGGACAAGGCCATTGCTATTCGGGTGCAAAACTTTGAACAAGCCGTGAAGTTTCGAGAGGAAGAAGAGCGACTTCGCAAACTGCTGAATGAAATGAGGCGGGAGTGGAAGAAAAGCAAGGAGGAGAATCGTCCCATCATTGGGCGAGAGCATGTAGCTTATATCGTCTCCAAAATGACCGGCATTCCGCTCGTCAAGATGGAAGAGGGGGAGACGCAGAAACTCTTAGAGATGGAAGACGGGCTAGCAAAGCGGATTATCGGACAAGAAGAGGCCATTAAGGTCCTCTCGCGTGCTATAAGACGGTCGCGGTCGGGATTGAAAGGCAATCGTCGACCCATTGGTTCTTTTATCTTTTTAGGGCCTACTGGCGTGGGAAAAACAGAGTTGGCACGCGCATTGGCCGAGTTTCTTTTTGATACAGACGAAGCCCTCATCCGTGTGGATATGTCTGAATATATGGAGAAGTTCTCAAGCTCGCGTTTGATTGGCGCCCCTCCTGGGTATGTTGGATATGAAGAAGGCGGCCAATTGACTGAAAAAGTGCGGAGAAGGCCTTACTCGGTGGTGCTTTTTGATGAAATCGAAAAGGCACATCCGGATGTCTTTAATATGCTTTTGCAAGTATTGGACGATGGCTGTCTCACCGATAGTTTTGGCCGAAAGGTTGACTTTAAGAATACGGTTCTCATTATGACGTCCAATCTGGGTACAAAGATGCTGAATAAGATGGGGACGTTGGGTTTTCAAAGGGGTGAAGATTACAACCGGTACGATAAAATGAAGGAGACCATCCAAGGGGAGCTTAAAAACTCGTTTAATCCAGAGTTTTTAAATCGCATTGACGATATTGTGGTCTTTCACCAACTTGAAAAAAAGAGTTTGGAAGCCATTACCGATATCTTGCTTGCGGATTTAAATACAAGACTGCTGGAGAAGGGATTCCACTTAAAGGTAAGCAAAGAGATGAAAGACTGGCTCATCAAGGAAGGATATGACCCAGCGTATGGTGCAAGGCCCATGCGCCGTTGTATCCAGAAAAATATCGAAGACCCACTTTCCGAAGATGTTATCCGTGGCCGGTTTAAGGGATGCAAAAGTATTTCCGTCATCTTGTGTGACAACGCGCCAGCCTTTGTAGAAGAAGAGGTGTTGGCCCCTGTCTAATGGCATTGTCTTAGGCATTGAAACATCGTGTGATGAGACAGCCGTTGCGATCATCAATTGTGGGGAAGTAACCGATCTTCTTTCCTCTCAAATTGATCTTCATAAGCCGTATGGCGGGATTGTTCCAGAGCTGGCATGTCGTAGGCATATTGAGAGCATTGGCCCGCTCCTAAGCGAATTGCTCCGCCGTGCCAAATGCGACTTAACACAACTTGATGCGGTTGCCGTCACGGTGGGGCCGGGGTTAATTGGGGCGCTTTTGGTCGGCGTTTCTTTTGCCAAGTCGCTTGCTTACGCGTTGAATATCCCACTTCTTGCTATTCATCATCTGGAAGGGCATATTTCTGCGGTATATCTTACACAGGAAGAGATACCCTTTCCTGCCGTTGCGCTGGTTGTCTCAGGAGGCCATACCAATCTTTATAACATGCCGAAACGGGGGGAGTATTATCTCTTGGGAAAAACGTTAGACGATGCCGCAGGAGAAGCATTGGATAAGGGTGCGCGACTGCTGGGCTACGAATATCCCGGCGGCCCGATTATAGACCGATTGGCCAAGCAGGGGAATCCAGAAATCTACCCATTTACGATTCCGTATCCAAAGGGATTAAATTTCAGTTTTAGCGGTGTGAAGACCGCGCTCCGGCAGACCCTTCAAAAAGAGGATACATTGCGGCATTTACCATCATTTGATGCCGACATTGCGGCTTCTTACCAGAAGGCAATTGTTGAATCATTGGTTTTAAAAAGCTGCTCCGCGCTCAAACAAGAAAAGGCAAAAAGTATCATATTGGTTGGGGGTGTAGCGGCCAATTCCCTCTTACGGCAAAGGATGAAGGCGGAAGGGGAACGCGCTGGGTTCGCGGTCTATATCCCGCCGCCACACCATTGCACCGACAATGCCGCCATGATCGCCATGGCTGGGCTTTCCCATTTAGAGAGGGGCGACTTCGCGCCACTTGATCTGAGTCCGAATCCTGTCCTTGCGCTGACTTCTCCTTGTTAGCGCCCCACCCCTTGCGCCAGCGCGCCGGTGAACTTTGTCGTTAGCGCCCTAATCGTAAAAATTGCGTGTCCAAGCGTGGTTGGCAAGTTCCCCCAATATCTTTTTTGAAAGTTCTTTTCCATCGGAAATAATGAGGTTTTGCTCAAC
>Ga0213870_1001168_pt1 | contig 11963 bp, 11 predicted proteins | sample WICALVC2017_Meta_FD_160119 | JGI IMG/M metagenome (GOLD analysis project Ga0213870, IMG submission 160119) | Freshwater microbial communities from subterranean cave lake in Wind Cave National Park, South Dakota, United States - WICALVC2017 | ecosystem: Environmental > Aquatic > Deep subsurface >... | reverse complement strand
GATAGTCTAAGAAAGTGAAAAGTTTGTAAAGTTATAAAGTTATAAAGTTGATAAGGTCAAAAAATCAAGAGTGTAGAAAGTTTGTAAAGTTATAAAGTTATAAAGTCTAAAATGAAAATAGTGAGATTTGAAGATATTATTGCGTGGCAGAAAGCTAAAGAATTAACTATTACTATTTATAAACTGCTGGGAAATAATAGAGACTTTGGATTCCGCGATCAAATTTTGAGAGCAGTAGTTTCTATAATGAACAATATTGCTGAGGGTTTCGAGAGAAAAGGAAACAAAGAATTTAAGAATTTTCTTTTTATCGCCAAAGGTTCATGTGCTGAAGTTCGCTCAATGCTTTATCTCGCTCTGGATTTAAACTATATATCAAAAACTTCGTTTGATGATCTTCTCCTAAAAACAGAAGAAATAGCTAGAATGATATCTGGTCTGATCAAAACTTTATAAACTTGTTACTTTATGAACTTTAAACTAAATGTGGCTTGGCTTTATCCGGATCTAATGTCCACCTACGGAGATAAGGGAAATATTATAGTAATTAAGAAAAGAAGTGAATGGAGAGATATTGATGTCAAAGTGGAAGAGATTACATTAGAAACTCCAATAGATATTTTAAAAAAATGCGACCTAATTTTTATGGGTGGAGCTCAGGATAGACAGCAAAAATTGGCAGGGGAAGATTTTTTGAAAAGAAAAGGTCCAGTTGTCAAAGAAATGGTCGAAAGAGATATTCCAGCTCTATTCGTCTGCGCGGCTTTTCAGGCAGTGGGTCATTATTACAAACCTTATCAGGGTGATCCAATTGTAGGTCCCGGAATTTTTGACTTATATACCGAACATCCTGGAGATCAGGCGAAAAGATTGATTGGAAATGTGGCAGCTGAAGTAATCAACTTAGAACTTAGAACAAAGAACTTAGAACTAAAGAAAAAGATAGTTGGGTTTGAAAATCATGGAGGCAGAACTTATTTAGGGAAGAAGTTAAAACCTTTGGCACGTGTTATTAAAGGGGGAGGAAATAACGGGGAAGACGGTTTCGAAGGCGCAATTTATAAAAACTCCATAGGGTCATACTACCACGGTCCACTGCTTACTAAAAATCCGCACATTGCCGATTGGCTTATAACACGCTCACTTGAAGTTAAGTACGGGAAAGAGATACAATTGGCCCCTCTTGATGATTCGTTTGAATGGCAGGCACATAATTTTATGTTTAAAAGATTAGGACTATAATTCATAAGTAAAATGAGAACACTATTTGTTTTTGACCAAGATACAGAGTTTATTGAACTGCTTGTATTTGTAACTAGATCACAAATGAATGAAGAATTACAATTACTAACATGCTCAGATGAATTTAAATTAGCACAAGTGATTGATGGAAAAAAGATTAATGCTGCCCTAGTTCATTGTAAGATAAATGGTAGTGGTAGATCTGTTACTAAAGAACTCCAAATAAGAAAAATTCCTTTTGGATTAATAACATCACGTATTGACCCCCCGATGCAGCGAATTGCAGATGAATTAGGAAGACCTCTATTAACTAAAGATAACTTTATGAAATTACCATTACTAGAGACAATAATCAATTTAATGCCTTCTGAAGAAGGTGGTGGTAGTCCTGAAATTGTTTAATAAAAAATGACAAACACAAAAAAACTAAATGATTTAAAGAGGGAACTTTCTTTGCTTTATAATGTTGCCCAATCTGTACATAGTTTGGAAATTAATGAACTGCTAAACGAGATTGTTAAAATTGCATCCGATGTAACAAAAGGTGACTCGTGTCTAATCTATATTTTAGATAAAGAAAAAAAGACTCTTGTGCTTAGGGCCTCCAAAAATCCACATCCCGATTTACTGCGAAAAATAAAAATGAAATTAGGCGAAGGAATTACAGGTTGGGTTGCAGCAGAAAAAAAAGCAGTTGCCATATCGCAAGGAGCAAATAAAGATCCGAGATTTAAATTTTTTAGAAGTCTTCCTGAAGATAGATTTGAAGCGTTTGTATCAGTACCTATCATGTATAAACATGGCGTATGCGGAGTTATTAACGTACAGCATAAAAAAAGCCACCAACATTCTGAAATGGAAATAAATCTTTTATCAGCAATCGGCAAACTAGTAGGGGGAGCTGTTGAGAACGCGATTCTGATAGAGGAGTCATTAGCACTTAGGGAGTTACTTGAGATACGTAAACTGATTGAACGCGCCAAAGGAATATTAATGAAAAAAAATCATTTATCAGAGAATTCTGCTTACCAAAAATTGCAAAAGGAAAGTATGAACAGTCGAAAAAGCTTGAAAGAAGTAGCTGAGGCGATAATTTCAACGGATAAATTGTCATTCCGCACTTGACGGGTTACCATACGGTACCCGTCTTGATGCGAAATCCATTCATTATTAGCTCTGGATTCCTGCTTTTGCAGGAATGACACAAAGCATTATCTTTTTTGGGGACTTGACAAGGAAAAACCTCTTGAGATAGTATATTAAGTAATCTTGCAGTGTAGCAAGAAAAGACAATGAAGTCTTCCAAGGATGATTCCTAAGGAGGACTTTTTTATTTTTTATGACTTATAGAGAATTAAAATCTTCAATTAAATCAAAAGGTATATCTATTATTGATCTCAAATTTGTGGATATTCGAGGAGTTTGGCAGCATGCCTCGCTTCCTGTAGAAGAATTTGATGAGGATGCAGTCGTCACAGGAATTGGATTTGACGGATCGAGTATAAAAGGATTTCAGGAAATACATGAAAGCGATATGGTACTGATACCAGATATAGATACCGCCAGATTGGATCCTTTTTGCACAGTTGCCACTTTATCAGTTATCTGCGATGTCTACGATCCGGTTCTAAAGGAAGCATTTAGCCGAGATCCCAGAAATGTAGCTAAAAAAGCTGATAATTATCTTAAAAAATCAAAAATTGCCAGCGAAAGTTACTGGGGACCAGAGGCAGAGTTTTTTCTTTTTCGAAATTTTTCATTTAGAACCGATCCATACCATAATAGCTATATCTTAGATAGCAGTGAAGCTCATTGGAATTCAGGTGGGACTATGGAGTTCAATACCGGTGTAACGATACGACCAAAAGAAGGATATTTCCCAGTTCCGCCTCAGGACACTCTGCAAGATATAAGAAGCGAGATGGTGAGAATAATGGTAGATTGGGGTATTCCGGTTGAGATGCACCACCACGAAGTTGCAGCTCCAGGTCAATGTGAGATTGATATGAGATTCGATACTCTGCTTAACATGACAGATCGTGTGCTTGCTTATAAATATATTGTAAAAAATGTTGCTAAGAAACATAATTTGGTAGCTCTGTTTATGCCCAAGCCTGTATTTGGCGATAATGGCAGCGGAATGCATGTGCATCAGAGTCTCTGGCAGGGGAATAAAAATCTTTTCTTTGATGAAAGAGGATATGCTGAACTCTCCAAAACAGCACTCTATTATATTGGGGGACTTCTAACTCATATTGACGCATTACTTGCGTTTTGCGCACCAACCACCAATTCATATCGACGACTGGTTCCACATTATGAGGCACCTGTCAATGTAGCTTTTTCCAAAAGAAATAGAAGTGCAGCGGTTCGTATTCCAGTATATTTCTCAGGACCCAAAAACTCCAAGTCCAAAAGGGTTGAGTTTAGACCGCCAGATGTAGCTTGCAATCCATACCTAGCTTTTTCAGCAATGCTCATGGCAGGAATAGATGGAATAAAAAGAAAACTTGATCCAGTCAAATTGGGACTAGGACCACTGGACAAAAATACTTACGAACTACCTACTGAAGAAGCCAGAAAAGTGAAAAGCGTTCCTGGGTCTTTAAATGCCGTATTGGATGCTCTAGAAAAAGACAATAAATTTCTTTTGGATGGTGGAGTTTTCACCAAGGATTTAATTGACACTTGGATAAATATGAAAAGAATTGAAGCACATGAAGTCAATATTCGCCCCACACCCTACGAATTCTATCTCTACTCGGACATGTAATTCCCATAGTTTCGAAACCATTTAAGAATCTAATATTTTGAAGTATAATACTTGCCAATGAAAACTCCTAAACTTTCTCTTGATCAAGTTAAACATCTTGCAAAACTTGCCAATTTACCTAGTAACGAAGTTTTATTAAAACAGTTGCAAAGCCAGCTAGAATCCACGTTTGATTACATTAATAAGATTCAGTCACTGAACACAGAAAAAATTCCCGAGACTTCTCAAGTTACTGGGGCATCAAATGTATTTAGAGAAGACAAAGTGGATACATCACGAATACTAACACAGAAGCAAGCTCTAAGCGGAGCTAAAAATACTTACAAGGGATATTTTAAGGTGTCAGCTATTTTTGATAATGAATGAAATAACAGAAAAATCAATAAGAGAACTTATTGAAGGGATAAAAAATAAATCTTTTTCAGTGAGGGAAGTCGTGCTTGCTTTTTATAATGTATTGAAAAAGCAAGAAACCGAGCTTAAATCTTTTATACATTATTTAGAGCAGGATTTAATTGAAAAAAATCTCCAGGAGCTTGAAAAAAAAGCTACGAGAGGAGATAAAATTTTATTTGGAATTCCGTTTTCACTCAAGGATTCATATTGTACTGCCGGGATTGCCACTACAGCTGGGTCTAAAGTTTTAGAAGGCTATAAACCCCAGTATAACGCTACTGTATATCAAAAATTACTAGACAATGGAGCTCTTTTATTTGGCAAAAACTCTCAAGACGCCTGGGGACATGGATCAACATCAGAAAACACTGATTTTAAAATAGCTAGAAACCCTTGGAATTTAGAAAAAGTTGTTGGTGGATCAAGCGGAGGATGTGCTGCTGCAATTGCGTCTCGAATGGTTGCCTTTGCCATTGGTGAAGATACAGGTGGTTCTATCCGAAATCCTGCTTCTTATTGTAATATTACTGGCCTTAAAGTAACCTATGGCCGAGTTTCCAGATATGGAACCATTGCTTACGGCTCGTCACTTGATACCGTAGGACCTATGGCAAAAAGCGTTGAGGACATTGCGCAAATACTTTCAGTGATTGCGGGTTATGATCCATTTGACGCAACTTCATCTCCCGAGGATGTCCCAGATTATACAGGCAATCTTAAAAAAGGAATTAAAAATATAACTCTTGGGGTGCCAAAAGAATTTTTTCAGTCAGGAACAGACAAAGAAGTAGTTAAGACAGTAAGGGATGCAATTCTAGTATTTGAAAATTTAGGAGCAAAAGTTATCGAAGTTTCAATTCCATCAATCGATATTGGGGTTGCTGCTTATTATCTTCTTGCTCCATCGGAAACTAGTTCAAATTTAGCTCGTTATGATGGAATCCGTTATGGCCAAGCTAGAGATAAATTTACTCTTGAGACAATGCGAAGAATTCTTATCGGAACTTATGCATTATCTGCTGGTTATTATGATGCTTATTACAAAAAATCACTTAAGGCGCGAACTATTATCAAAAAAGATTATCAAAATGCTTTTGAGAAATGCGACTTATTAATCGCACCTGTCAACCCAACTCCGGCGCCTAAAATTGGGGAAATGGCTAGTGACCCCATTGCTTTAATGCTATCTGATATTTATACACTGACCCAAAATATAGCCGGAATTCCAGCTCTTGCCCTACCTTGCGGATTTACCTCCGGTGGTCTTCCCATTGGAATGCAATTGATGGGAGATATGTTTAAGGAAGAAAATATATTACAAGCAGGATTCGCTTATCAAGAGCTTACTGATTGGCATAAGAGGAAGCCGAATCTATAGTCATTCCCGCGAAAGCGGGAATCCATTTATTAATGTATGGATTCCGCATCAAGTGCGGAATGACAAGTCAATATGATTGAAGAAAATTTTCAGCCAATAATAGGTCTTGAGATTCATGTGGAACTTAAGACTGCGTCTAAAATGTTTTGCGGGTGCTATGCTGATTGGTTTGGAAAAGATCCTAACACCAATTGTTGTCCTGTGTGTTTGGGGCTCCCCGGTGCTTTGCCTGTACCCAATTCTAAGGCGGTTGAGTGGTGTGTTATGCTTGGGATTGCCCTAAATTGTCAGGTTCCAGAATTTAGTAAATTTGATCGGAAAAATTATTTCTACCCGGATTTGCCAAAAGGATATCAGATAAGCCAGTATGATAAGCCTTTTGCTATTAATGGCTACCTTGTCATTCCGAGAGAGCGAAGCGAATCGAGGAATCCCTCGCAAATGCGAGTTTCAATCTCTAAACTCAAACAAGTTGAGAGATCCCTCGACTTCGCTCGGGATGACAAAGGCAAAGTCATAAGAATTAGAAGAGTACATTTGGAGGAGGATACTGGGAAATTGCTTCATGCAACCGTTGATGGGCGCAAGTGTACATTAATTGACTTCAATAGGAGTGGTGTTCCACTTGTTGAGATTGTGACTGAGCCGGATATAAGAAGTAGTGAGGAAGCAAGAATTTTTCTGAAGAAACTTCATCAGATAATCAGATATTTGGGAATCTCTGATGCGGATATGGAGAAAGGAAGTATGAGATTGGAACCTAACATATCGGTTATGAAAAGACTCAAAGACTCAAAGACTCAAAGACTCAAAAAAGATCTACCGCAGTATAAAGTAGAGGTGAAGAATATTAACTCATTTAATTTTGCCAAGAAAGCAATTGATTTTGAGATTGAAAGACATATTACTCTTCTAAAGAGTGATGAAATTCCTACTCAAGAGACAAGAGGATGGGATGAGAAAAAGGCAGTAACTTATTCTCAGAGGTCCAAGGAGGAAGCACACGACTATAGATATTTCCCCGAGCCGGATATACCTCCAGTCCGCTGGACTGGAAATCAAATATTAAATATAAAAAATCAAATAGCAGAGCTGCCGGATAAAAAGAAGGAGAGATTTATGCAAGTATATGGACTGTCTGATTATGATGCCAATATATTGGTAGAGACTAAAGAGGTCGCAGAGTATTACGAAGAAACTGTGAACCAAGGACTTAGAACTAAGAACCAAAAAGTAACTCCGAAAATTATTGCTAATTGGATAATAAATAAGAAAATAGATATATCAAATGTTTCCCCGGAAGAATTGATTAAAACGATTGCAGCAAAAACACAAGTTGCCCAGGTAGATCAAAAAGAGCTAGCAATAATTGTTAAAAAAGTAATAATAGCAAATGAGAAAGCAGTAACAGATTTTAAGGCAGGTAAAAAAGCTTCTCTTATGTTTTTAGTTGGTCAAGTTATGCGGGAGCTTAAAGGTAAAGGTGATGCTAATGTTATTCGAAAATTAATTGAAAAAGAGATACAATAGAAAAATTCGAAGCACGAAATCCGAAGCACGAAACAAATTCAAATGTTCAAAATTCAAATGTTCGAAACGATTTGAATTTCTAATTTTGAATTTAGATATTGTCCCGCCGCAGCGGGATCCCGCCAATCGGCGGTGATTTCGAATTTCGATATTCGGATTTCGAATTTTAATTACTATGTCTGATTTCGTTCACCTTCATTGTCATACGGAATTTTCGCTTCTTGATGGTCTGGCAAAAATTGATGATCTGCTTGCCAGATGTAAACAATTCGGTATGGATAGTTTGGCGATAACTGATCATGGCTCTATGTATGGAGCAATCAAATTCTTTCTCAAAGCAAAAGAAGTTGGAATAAAACCAATTATTGGAGTCGAAGCTTATCAAGCAAGTCGCAGTAGATTTGATAAGCAAGCAGGAATTGATAGTGATCAATTTCATTTGGTACTTCTCGCGGAAAATAATGTAGGATATCAAAACCTCATGAAAATAGTCACTCATGCACATTTGGAGGGCTATTATTACAAACCCAGAATTGATATGCAGGTGCTTCGTGAGCATAACGAAGGAATTATAGCTCTATCCGGATGCCTGAACGGCGAAATTCCACATTTACTTGCTACCAATCAAGAAGCAGCCGCCGAGCGCAAAGCTGCCGAATTTATGGAAATTTTCCCGGATGATCATTTTTATCTGGAGCTCCAACAACATCCTAAGATCCCTGAACAACAAAGAGTAAATGAGAAGTTAGTTGCTCTTTCTAGAAAATTAGCACTACCTCTTGTAGCTACAAACGATATCCATTACGTTGCTCCCGAGGATGCAGAGGCTCAAGAAATTCTTCTATGCGTACAAACACAACATACTATAGTAGAACCCAAAAGACCTTTATCCATGATTTCGTCACCAGATTTTTACATGAAGAGTCAGGAAGAAATGAAAGGATTATTTATCCAGTATGAAGAGGCGATCGCAAATACAGTGAGCATTGCAAAAAGATGTAATGTAGAAATTGAATTGGGAAAATGGATTTTACCACACGTAGATGTTCCAAAAGATGAAACTGCCAAAAGTTATCTACTAAAACTTGCAAATGAAAGACTGGCGAACAAATTTAAGACAGTTACATCAGAACTTAAGAAAAGACTTGAATATGAACTAACTATCATAACAGCCAAAGGCTATGCTACTTATTTTCTAATAGTTGCTGATTTTGTAAATTGGGCCAAAGAAAAGGGAATCGCTGTTGGTCCAGGCAGAGGATCAGCCGCTGGTAGCTTGGTGGCTTACTCTTTGGGAATAACTGATCTAGATCCGCTTAAATATAATTTACCATTTGAAAGATTTTTAAATCCTGACAGGCCATCACCGCCTGATATCGATTTAGACTTCGCAGATGATAGACGCGATGAGGTAATAGCTTATGTAACGGAAAAATATGGCAGTGACAAAGTGGCTCAAATCATAACGTTTGGCACCATGGAGGCAAGAGCAGCTGTAAGGGATGTTGGCCGAGCGCTAGGTATGCCATATGCTGCGCCGGATAGAATTGCCAAAATGATACCACCCGGTGCGCAAGGATTTCCCATGACTCTTGATAAAGCTTTGCAAAGCACTCCGGAATTATCATTCGCTTATCAAAATGAACCTGAAACCAAAAAGCTAGTAGATCTTGCCAGAAAATTAGAAGGAGTCGCCAGGCACGCATCAGTACATGCCGCGGGAGTAGTAATATCCGATAAACCTCTAACTAGCTACACGCCACTACAGCGAGAAACAAAAGGTCAAAGAATAATAACCCAATATGATATGTATTGTCTGGATTTGAACGCTGCAGATGGAAAAGCAGTAGGGCTCTTGAAGATGGATCTGCTTGGTCTGCGTAACTTAACTATTTTGGAAAATAGTATTAAATTCGTCAAACAAACTCGAGGAATCGAGCTAAACCTTCGAGACATTTCATTTGATGATAAACAAGTTTATGAGCTAATCTCTTCTGGTGAAACCACCGGCATTTTTCAACTTGAATCAGGAGGCATGAGGAGATTAGCCAGAGACTTGCAGCCGACTAAATTCTCAGATATATCCGCTATGGTAGCGCTTTTTCGTCCGGGGCCGATGAATTGGATACCTACTTTTATAGAATCCAAAGAAAATCCAGAGAAAATAAAATATCCTCATCCGGATCTAAAACCGATTTTATCGGAAACCTACGGAATCGCAGTATATCAGGAGCAATGTATGCTAATAGCCAACCAAATGGCCGGTTATACCATGGTGGAGGCAGATAAATTGCGACTCGCTATTGGTAAAAAGAAGCCTGAAGCCATGAAAAAAGAAAAAGCTAAATTTATAAGTGGATGTATAAAGAAGGGTTATTCCAAAGTAACAGCTGAGAAAGTTTTCTCACTCATTGAAAAATTTGTTGGCTATGGTTTTAACAAAGCGCATTCAGCTTCATATGGTGTGATTGCTTATCACACGGCTTACATGAAGGCAAAGTATCCAGTGGAATTTATGACTGCAGTTTTAACTGCAGAGAGTCGTGGTGCATCTGGTCCGGCAGGCTATGAAAAAATAGCTCAAGCAGTACTAGAATGTCGCAGAATGGGAGTTGATCTTCTGGCTCCAGATATTAATAGTTCTGATGTAGAATTTACTATTGAAAAATCTTCGAGAGTAGAACCAGGCCTGCCTGCGCAGGCAGGTAAAATTCGCTTTGGACTTTCTGCTATAAAAAATGTAGGAAAAGCCGCAATTGACTCAATTGTAGATTCTAGAAATAAATCGGGTCCATTTAAGTCTCTGACTGATTTTGTCAGCCGTGTTGATTTGTCCAAAGTTACAAGAAAAACGATTGAAAGCCTTATAAAGGCAGGAGCACTAGATAGGTTTGGTAAGCGTGCTGCTCTTCTTGCAAGCTACTCAGTAATTGTTGAAAAAATTCATAGCAGAAATAGCAAAAAAAACGATGGACAGGTTAGTTTATTTACGATTGACACTGAACTTGATTTAACTGATAGGTTACCCCCGATGGAGGAATTGAGTAGGGAGGAGTTGTTACAATTTGAGAAAAATCTATTAGGATTTTATTTGACTGAGCATCCTTTGGCAAGGTATATTCCAACTCTTGAGAAAAAAGTCAGTGCTAGAATTAGTGGTCTTTCTATCTCTAAAAATTATGTGGTGATAGGAGGCATGGTAACAGCCCTAAAAAAGATAATTACTCGAAATGGAGGTAGTGTAATGGCTTTTGCCAAACTTGATGATTTTACCGGGAATATAGAACTGATTGTTTTTCCTTCTATATTTGAACGAACAAAAAGCATATGGTATGTGGACCAAGTAGTTTTAGTTAAAGGGAAAGTTAGTGAGAAAGAGGAAAGATTAACTGTAATAGTTGAAGATGCAAAGCCAATGTCTCTTGACTAAACAACAATGCTAAATTAAAATAAGGCTGGAATTTATAGCAGATTTATAAGGTGGGTAAAAACCGACAAAGGTTAAATTTTAAGCAAGGTAAGTTGGTAGTTGGAGATAAAGTTCAAATAAATTCCCATCAAGAAGAGAAAAGTAAGGGAAGTTTGTTAACTAGCATAAATCTTGCAACAGAGCTTGGATTTATGATATCAATTCCAGTCGTAGGAGGGGCGTTTTTGGGATCGCTGCTAGACAATAAATTAGCAACATCTCCAAAAATTACCCTCTCTTTAATTTTTTTAGGAATTTTAATTTCGATTTTCAATGTTTATAAAATTCTGAAGGATTTGAAATAAAGAAATTATGGAAGGTGTACATATTTCCCTAAAAGCTGAGAAGATTTTTGAAGTAGCCGGAATTCCTATAACTAACTCAATTCTTACTACTTGGTTAGTAATGATTTTTTTAATAACACTTTCAGCTCAAATATCTTCTAAAATCTCAAAAATTCCAGGTTACATGCAGTCAGTTGTTGAAATAATTATTGGTAGTATATACCAACTTTTTGAAACAGTAACGGGCAATAAAACTAAAATTCTTTTTCCTATACTGGCTACTTTATTTCTTTTTATTGTTTTCCAAAACTGGGCAGGACTCCTTCCTGGAGTTGGAACGATATTAGTGAGGACAGTAGTTAATCATCATGAAGAATTTGTTCCACTTTTTAGGGCAGGAACAGCCGATTTAAACACCACCTTAGCGCTAGCAACATTTTCTGTTATATCCATTCAATATTTCGGCGTAATTACTCTTGGCCGGGAGTATATCGGCAGGTTTTTCAATTTCAAAAATCCGATTTATTTTTTTGTCGGATTTTTGGAATTACTTTCAGAAGGAACAAAAATTATTTCTTTTGCATTTCGTCTTTTTGGTAATATTTTTGCAGGAGAAGTTCTTTTGACTGTAATCGCTTTCCTAATGCCCCTTTTTGCTCCTCTTCCGTTTATGGCATTAGAATTATTTGTGGGTTTTATTCAGGCTTTGGTATTTTCTATGCTAACATCTGTATTTCTATCTTTGGCGACAACGAGTCATAATGAACATTAAAAAACATTGCCCACCTTCGTTCAGGTTCGCTTCGTGGTTTACATCCACGCAAGCGAAACTTCACTTCGGCTGGGCTCAATCCCGACGTTACGTCGGGGTAGAGGAGGTGTATATAAAAT
>Ga0213870_1001167_pt1 | contig 11968 bp, 13 predicted proteins | sample WICALVC2017_Meta_FD_160119 | JGI IMG/M metagenome (GOLD analysis project Ga0213870, IMG submission 160119) | Freshwater microbial communities from subterranean cave lake in Wind Cave National Park, South Dakota, United States - WICALVC2017 | ecosystem: Environmental > Aquatic > Deep subsurface >... | reverse complement strand
AGTAGAACTCTTCCTCGAGGAGGCCAAGAGAATGGCGAGGGATATAGCTGGGAAGGCACCACTCGCACTAAAAACGGCCAAAGCCTCCGTCCTGAAGGCTTTTGAAACTTCGCTAAGCGAGGGCTTACAATTCGAAAGAAAGTCCTTCTATCTCCTTTTCTCGACTGTGGATCAGAAGGAGGGAATGAAGGCTTTCCTCGAAAAGAGAAAGCCAAAGTTCGTCGGTAGATAATCTCGGGAGAACGATTCGTTTGAGCTACAAGACCGTTCAAGTTTCTATCTCGGAAGGTGTCGCCAAAGTTGTCCTAAACAGGCCTGAGACCCTCAACTCGCTTAACAGCCAGGTATTGGATGAACTGAACAAAGCCTTGAAGGACCTTGAAACCGACCCACAAGTCCGATGTGTCGTAATAACGGGCTCCGGACGAGCTTTCTGTGCAGGTGCAGATCTAGGCGAGCTCAGATCCCAATATTTGCAAGGATCCGCAACCGATTTAGGTGATTCACTAAGGCGACGTTTCAATCCAATAGTCGAAAGAATCCGAAGAATGGAAAAGCCCGTAATCGCCTTGGTCAATGGCGCTGCTGCAGGCGCTGGGCTAGGCATAGCAATGGCGTGCGACATCAAGATAGCTTCAGACAGGGCTACTTTTGTGGAGGCCTTCGCCAAAGTCGGGCTTGTGCCTGACTCAGGTACCAGCTTCTTCCTCCCCAGACTTCTCGGAGTCAGCAAGGCTATGGAATTGGCCTTTACTGGAGAAGGTATCGACGCATCTACGGCGGAGAAGCTAGGACTCGTAAACAAGGTTGTGGAACATGATGAGCTGGAAAAAACAGGTCAAGAGTTGGCATCAAAACTCGCAGCGGGGCCTACAAGAGGAATCGGCCTTTCGAAGAAGGCGATCAATCGAGCGTTGGAGACGGGTTTTCAGGAAGCTCTTCAGTACGAGGCCTACCTTCAAGAAATAGCTGGTCGAACGAGAGACCATAAGGAAGGTGTTGTCGCTTTCTTCGAAAAGAGAAAGCCCACCTTCAACGGAACTTGAAGTTCAAGTAGTTCAGAAACTCGCAACGCTCTGTCCCATCAGCGTTTAATAGGGCTGAAGACCAGCTGTATCAGCGATAATGTCCGAAGGGAATCCAGAAGAGAGTGCATCGACAGAGGCGAAATTGACTGCTGAAGAAGAGCCCCCTCAGATAGAGCTTCCGAACGTCTATCCAGTCGAATGGAGAACAGAATCTCAGAGGCTTGCGGATCTTTACGAAACTGCGAAGAACCAGTCTTGGAATCCATCACAAATTCGCTGGGACCTCCTCAATCCGAAAGACTACGATGACAAGCAGCGGATAGCCATGGCTTACTGGTGGGCCTTGCTTGCGAATTTTGAGAATTCTGGAGCACCAGTGTTTGCCCAAGCAATGATACATACCTTCGAGACCCATCACGAGGATCCGGTAAAGAAGCTCCTCGCATCAATAGTGCTAGATGAATGCCGACACGACGAGTGTTGCATGAGAGCTTGCAACCGGCTTTGCGCGGGATTCCCTTGGAACTACAAACCGCGTAGCGACTTTGAAAATCGAGCTCTGAAGAACATCCAGTGGGTTTACTATAACGGATCTAGGTACTGGAAAGGTTACCAATCGGCGTTCAATAAGTACAGCTTCCCCATCATCTTCACCCCGTTTATGATGGGCGAGAAATGTGCTGCTACCCTCTTCAATGAAATGTCAAAGCAATCCAATCATCCAGCGTTTGGAGAAGCTCTCAGAAACATTGCGAGGGACGAGTCGAGACACCTTGCCTTCACCTGGATCAACCTTGAAAATGTCGCTCCACTACTAACCGAGGAAGAAAAGAAATCGGTAACGAAGCAGATCAGAGCAGGCTTCGTATTTCTCTCTATGATTCTATATGAACCGCCAAAGGACTTCTGGAGATTACCACCAGACTTCTTGGAAACGCATTACGCCATGGAGGAGATAGCAAGGAATGCTGGTCTAGGTATTCTGACCATGGAGGAGAAGAGGAGAGTCTGGAAGAGAGCTATCTTAGAAGTAAAGAAGAGGCTCGAAGGCTATAATATAGAATTCCCAGACCTGCCTGAGATCGGCATTTCAGGGAAGGAGGTTACTCTCGACCCGAACGTTTTGGTTACTTCGTTCTAGTGAACTCCTGAAACACTGAAATTCTAGGAATCCTCTCTGGGCGATTGGAGCGCTTTGAAGGAAGCGGTCATAATCGACGGAGTCAGGACTCCAATGGGAAAATACGGCGGAATACTTAGCGAAATCAGACCAGATGATTTGGCAGCACTCGTAGTCTCGGAACTTCTGAAGAGAAACCACGTCCCGGCTGATCAGGTTGATGATGTCTACTTTGGATGTGGGAATCAGGCGGGCGAAGACAACCGTAACGTAGCTAGAATGGCTGCACTGCTTGCTGGTCTGCCGGTTACTGTACCCGGGGTTACCGTCAACCGACTGTGTGCTTCAGGATTAGAGGCAGTAGTCTCTGCCGCCAGAGCCGTAATGGTAGGGGACGGCGAAGTATACGTCGCCGGAGGAGTTGAAAGCATGACCAGGGCGCCCTTTGTCATGCCTAAAGCTTCGAAGCCTTTCCAAAGAGGTAACGTTCCTACCTACGACACGACGGTCGGATGGCGGTTCGTAAACCCAAGAATGGCGAAGGCGTATCCCCCGCTGGCTATGGGCGAGACCGCCGAAAATGTGGCCGAAAAGTACGAAATATCACGTGGAGAACAGGATGAATTCGCACTGCGCAGCCACATGAGAGCACTGGATGCGAACGAAACCGGAATCTTCAAGGACGAAATTATTGCAGTGGAAACACCGAAGGGTACCGTTAGGAAAGACGAGGGCCCGAGGGGCGACACCAGCTTGGAGAAACTATCATCTTTGAAACCTGTATTCAGACAGGGTGGCACAGTTACCGCTGGGAACTCCTCACCGATAAGTGACGGGGCAGCTGCCGTTCTAGTGATGGAGAGAAACGCAGCTGAAGAGATGGGTCTGAAGCCGAGTGTAGGTCTAAGGGCAAGCGCTGTCGTTGGTGTGGATCCCAGCTACATGGGGATCGGACCAGTTCCAGCCAGCCGCAACGCGCTCAAAAAAGCTGGAATCGCGTTGAACGATATTGACTTGATAGAACTGAACGAGGCTTTCGCAGCCCAGGTGCTAGCTTGTGTGGAGCAGCTGGAAATCGAGCTGAACAAGCTGAATCCCAATGGGGGAGCAATCGCGCTCGGTCATCCAATCGGATGCAGCGGAGCTCGGCTGGTTACCACACTCATGCACGAAATGAAAAGGAAAAACCATCGATATGGGCTAGTAACGCTGTGCGTCGGCGTAGGGCAAGGAATGGCCGCAGTTTTCGAAAGACTCTAGCTATTGACCGACGTGTCTTGCAATTAGTTTTTCCAGACCACCTTCTCCAACAGCACCGACAGCCATGTCCATCGGAGCGCCATTAACAAAGACGATGTATGAGGGTATGGAAAGGACGTTGTACCTTGCTGCAACATCGCTGTTGAGGTCAACATTTAGCTTGCCAAATAGCATCCTGTCTGCATACTTCTCAGCGAGTCTTTCGAATATAGGGTCCATTATTTTGCAAGGAGCACACCACTCTGCCCAGAAGTCAACGATGACTGGTTTGCCGCCGTTTATCTGCTGATCAAAATTGTAAGACATCAAGTCTATCGCTCCGACCGGAGCCTGGGGTTGTAGCTTTCTCCCCGAAAGCTCCTGCATCTTTTTCCTTAGAATTCTCTGGAGCTCCGGATCACTCACGTCTCAAGCGTCGTATGATTTTTTTATTTAAGCCTTGAAGGGCAGCATCGTCTAATCTAACAATCCATAAAAAGTCTAACCCACTGAATAGGCGATTGCCGGGATGGCGGAGTGGACAAATCTGCACCATAGTATCCCGCAGGCCTTGAGCTACTTCACCGAAGTCGTGACTTTTCTCATTAGATCGGTACTGAAGCCATAAAAAGCACAAGATACCAAGAGGCTGGCTGCCGGGATGGCAGAGCGGACTAATGCGCGGGCCTTGAGGTGAAGGGAACCATGTTAGGATTGCTAAATCACATTTTGAAAGCAGAAGACATGGCGTACGCAGTAGTCGGACAAGCCTTGCTTGACGAGGGGAGCATACGAACCGATAAAGTCGAGATATTCTACAACGACAGAAACACAGCAAGTTACCTCTTCGAAGTCGCAAAGAGCATCGGGCTAGCGGATAAGCTCAGGATCAAGCGTGCCTTGAACCAGACCAAATTTGGATTTACGATTAAGTATAACAAGTGGGTCGAGGTGTACAGAAGGATAGGTCCACTTCCTGATAACGACCGTGACCACGCTCTAAGATTCCTCGTTAGGCCCCACACTAATAAGCCAAGATATTTGGCGGGTCAAGCGAAGAATTTTCTTCTTGCGCTACTAAGGAAGAGACCTCGAACTGCGCGCGAAATCTGCTATGAGCTAGGCTTATCTGGCTCTACGATACGAAAACATCTGAGCGACCTTCAGGTGGCCGGAAAGGTCACTATCATCGGAAAGAACAAAAAGGCGAGAAAGGGAAAGAGAAGATCGGCTTTCCTCTGGAGCGTGGTTCCCGCTCAGGACAGCCCGTGACCCTTCGGGGTCTCGTGGGTTCAAATCCCACTCCCGGCGCCTTTCACACAAATAGTAGAGTTTAGGCGTAGTTCGTCCAGAGATTCCATTCCACAATTTAGGTCATGTTTTGCTCAAGACTTCTTCCCCGGCTCAGTGTCAAGGGATCGACGAATCTCCCGACGAAGGTCCTCGACACTCTTCCCCACCACTGATATGCCAAGAGATTCCGCGACACTGACCAGGCGATCCCGGCGCTGCGATCTCCATACCCGAAGTTCGTTCCACGTCCCCAACCCCGTGAAGATGGCTCCCGAGGCTATGATGGTCAAGCCTCCGAAACTGAGAAGGGGGGTAGCCTGTCGCACCTCCTCCACAAGATTCACCGTCATAATTACCTCCTCCCGACTATTTTCAGAGCCGATTACGACAAAGTAGTAGGTGCCACCTTGTTCAGTTCGAAAGCTGAATGTCCCATTACGAGATGGCATCGTGAAGAAGAGCAGAGGCGCGGTTTCGTCACTGGTCCATTTTTTAAAGCCAGCTTCATCAAGGCCAATAATGCTTGCAGTCCCGCCGCTCAGAACAGTAAAGTTCCCAGTTATCATCCCTCCCCTGGCTAACGAAGCGGCTACGTAGCCGCGATTCGAAGCCGAAACGGGTACTAACGTCGGCTCGATAATGGTAACTAGGCGTCGGCTTCTGGATGGGAATCCTACTAGGTCACCAAATTGGTTCAGAACGTCTGGGGCAGCGGCCGCTAAGACAAAGCCTAGAAGCAGCAGCGTAGTGCCGAAGATTAGTAGACGCCGCTTCATGCACCTAGCAGCAATCTCCAGGGTTGTAAAACTTTCCCAGCTTTTCTACAAGCGCCTGACAACAAATTCCATTCCAGACTCTATGGATTGTCACAAACATGGGGAAATTTAGTCGATCTGGATCAGCGCCTCCGCTTCCACGCCTGAGCCCGTTCACGAAAGGCATTCATCTCCCTCTGCGTACTGGAGCATCCCTCGTAATGGCTGATGATTTGCCGAAGGGTCTCCTCTATAGGAGTTGGTGGACCTGGGCAGATGGCGTCCAAATGCGCCCGCACCTCCATAAGCGGCCGCCACACGTCAGGAGGTATCACTACAGGCACGCCAGCCCTGCTGGGTTTCATCAACCCTTCTTCTCGCCGCCTTCTTATATTTCCCACTAGGGTGCTGAAGCTGTTAGCCTTGGAATGAAGAGCTCTGCTGTGGGAACGTGATAGATCCTAGATAACTGGAATCTTAGGTTCCATAGGCAACATAACAACACGAAACCTACTTGGTGCTTAGGTTTACCTCTATAAACACGTCCTCTGGAACGTGCAAACGCATCAGTTGACGCATGGTCCTATCATCCGCATCCAAGTCTATCAGACGCCTATGAACCCTCATCTCCCACCGATCATAGGTGTGAGATCCTTGACCACTCGGTGCCTTTCTCGTCACAACCTTCAATCTCTTTGTCGGCAGAGGAATTGGGCCCTTGACTTTTATCCCGGTCTTTTCAGTCAATGACCTGATCTCCTTGCATACCCCCTCCAAGTTTTGGAGGTTCGTGCTGGTTAGCTTTATCCTCGCCAGCTGAGCCATCCATTCTCTGCCTTTTCCATCAGCGCCTTGGTGCGATGTATATAGACTTTGATTGAGAGAACAGATCGGAAACCTGACTTGAGAGATACATTTTCCGTCGAAATCAAAGTTTGGTTTAGGGACATCGATGTTCTAGGCCATGTTAACAACGCAACTTATTTCACCTATATGGAGACAGCGCGAATTGAATACCTTTCAAACCTGCTGGGAATTAGATCGCCCTCTAAGATGCGAGTAATCATAGCTAGAGCTTCTTGCAATTTCAGATCCCCCGCTTCCTTCGGAGAAACTCTCGTAGTTTCATGCAAACCCTCGAAAGTCGGAAACAGAAGCTGGACGTACGTATATGAAATCAGAGAAAAGGAAAGTCGACGCCTAGTTGCCGACGGGGAAACGGTTCAAGTGATGTACGACTATCGAAAAAGGAAATCCATGCAGATTCCCCAATACCTCAGAAACAAGCTCATCAAGCTAGCTAAGGAGTCTAAATGACTTTAGTCCTCCTCCTTCTGCGGATTCAGATAAGAGAAGTACTCTGCTAGCGCTAGCTTGTCCGAAACTGATGGATCCTTGATAAGCTCGGCCTCGATTTCCTGCACAAATTCTCTCGTAAAACCTCTCGGTAGAGACGTGCCTTCATCAATCAAGTCTATGGGCCACGGCAAACCGGTGGCAGGATTGTGGAATGCTTGGAAGTAAGCGATAAGGGGCTCCATCTCGAACTCAAGCGGTGTCTCAGATTCGAAGGGCACTTGGTTTGAACATCTCGAATAGTGCCTAGCCGTTCTGAGTATCCTCTCTGCGCCGTAACCCAGAGATTTCTTGACGTGATTACTCACGTCTCTCCTGGCTGCTCGTAGAAGACCTTCAGCGTCGACCTTCCTCTTTGCCTGAAGCACCAGATACCTGTAAACTGCCCTTAGCCTCGCAAAGTAGTTGAAGTCAATGGGAGATTCAAAGACAAAATCGTAGGAAAACCATTGGCCAGGCTTCATCATAGAGGCCAGAACGTGCTTGTCGTTGGAGTTGAGACAATGAGACTCATCAAGGTGCCTCCATACCAGCCATCCGTCTATCGCGCTGGTCCTAGTCCTCTTGATCACACCAACAACTTTCTTCGATTTCAACAGCTCAAGGGTCTTACTCGTCACGTCAAGAGTAAGGTCAATCCCCCTCGGAAATTCACCCATGTTGATGATCTCGTGCTTTATGAAGTAAGCATCAACTCTAAAACCGAAGAAGCTACCGTCAATCAGAACAAGGTCAACATCCTTCTCCTTCAAGCAGCGTAACGCGACCTCGCGTTCCAACCGAAAGCGCATCATCGCTAAGACCTTCAGAGCAACATCTTGGCTGCTGATCTGTTCCTGGGAGAAGGAATCCGAGAAGTAATTCTCCTCTATCCTCTTTTCTCCTTCAAAGATCATGTAGCCGGCACAATAAGCCCCAAATCTGATTCCTAGTCTCTCACTCGTCGAGGGAGAGTTGGAGCCATCGATGACAGCGACGCGCCAGCTCCGCCAGCTTTCATCTGCCGGAGTATTTCCAAGGCGAATCTCCTGCTTCAGTTCCTGTAGTTTTTGAGTCCGAGCCATCAGACGCTCCTTGCATCTATTCGCCTCCATCTCTGCATGCTTGAAAAACTGATGCTGTAGAGTTGAAGGTAACTTCATCCAGTCAGGCACTAATCTGGGTTGAGCGGACAATTCAGATCATTGCGGCGCTTCGAAGGTTAGAAGAAGAGGTATCGGCGACGGGTTCATGTTCCCCATAAAGTAGAAGTGTCCTGGAGGAAGAGAAAGCAGGAATTTAGGATCGATATTGAAGGGGGAGAGCCAGTTACCGACCTCAATCATGTCAAGAGGATGGATTTTACCTACAAACTGTGTGTTCAGGTTTCTTCTTACTGCGGCATTGATCCCTATCTCACCAGCTATGCCTTGAGATAACAGGCATATGCAGAGTCTGTGAGTCCGGCCAAGGGCGCACAAGTCTATGATACTGTCAGTAGTCTTCTCCTGGATGCCTTTTGGCTTGAACGGAACATACTGGGGCCCTTCGTCAATCACGAGTGCTACATCAAGGTCCTCGTCGTTATGCATCCTCTCCATCAGATGATTAGCAAGGGTCAAAAACATCGAAAGCTTCTCAGAAGAACCGGTTCTCTTCATGTCGACAACCAGAAGATGCTTCTTTCGAAGCTGCTCCAGAATGTCGTTCGAAGTGCTCGTGCCCAGTATACTCTGTACATCCATATCCCTTAGGCGCTTTAGACCTCTTCGGAAGCGATGCTCATCTTCAAACGGCCTTCCAGAAACAGCCCTGCCGGGGTTTACGGAATTAACGATAGAATGTTCTACTACTCGCGTGAATTCCTCAATGTTCAGGCCTCTCCATTTCTCCGCGTAGATGAATTCCTCCAGAGCCTGCGTCACTGTACCGCCATAGGATGAATAACCGAAATTCCCCATCTTTTCCGCGAGGTATGCCGTTACAGTATCGACATCGAGCGCGACCTGCGATATGCCTAGAACGTTATCCTTGGAGAAGAAAGGAGCATAGTCTCTGCCTTTCCAATCCAAGATTAGTACATCGTAGCCAGCTTTCCGAAGGAGCGGAATGATTTGGAAGCGAGCTAGGAAACTCTTCCCCCCTCCAGTTGATGCGAAGACACCTAGGTGGTAAGGAATGAAGTTCGAGTCAACTGGTACCCGCCAGTTGGGGTGTCCCTCGTAGAACCCGAGGGTGAAGTTATGCCTAGTCCCTGCTAGAAAGCGCATGGGATTATCCTCATCAGTAAAAATCTCGACCGAAGAGCTTGGCGCAACTATCCTTTTGTTCTGAGATACGGATTCTCCGGCTTCGCCTATCACCGACAGAGCAAAGTCATAGGTCTCCTTAGCAGTAGATGGCTGCCCACCTATGCGTGCATATGCAACTCCCGGATGGTAGCCTCCCGGGTTCAAATTCTCGTTAGAACCGAGTCCCTTCCGCAGTACGGCGAGAATCTCACCCCCGTTTCGATTATTAACCAGAACGAGATCCTCAGCCTTCACAACCCTCTCCTCACCCTCCTTCAGTATCACCCGCGCCTCTGTCTCCGAAGACAAACTGGCGATGATACCTATCTCTCTCAAGAAAATCAGGTATTCCTTCTCAGCTAGATTTTGTACTACTCACTTAAGCCTTCTCGGGAAGAAAAGATCCCGCGATCCGCTACGGGACCCGAATAGTATGGTAAACTAGGCCTTCGCGACTACCTTCTCAACAGTCGCCTTCTGAGTGATTTCCTTTACGACGCCCGCAGCTATTGTTGTCCCCATGTCTCGCAAGGCAAATCTGCCCAACTCCGGAAACTCCTTGAAAGTTTCTATGCATAGGGGCCTCAAAGGCTGTAATTTGAGCAAGGCCGAATCACCGGTCTTGATTGACTTCGGCTTCTCTTCCGTTGGTTGACCAGTTCTGGGATCGATCTTTGCAATAATTTCAACAATCGTTGCCGCCACCTGAGAGGTGTGGGCGTGCAGAACCGGAGTATATCCCGCAGCAATTGCCGTCGGATGATACACCACGATTATCTGTGCTACGACCTCCTTAGCAACCGTTGGAGGGTTGCCTGGTGCGCCGACCACATCACCCCTCTTCATGTCCTGTTTTGACACCCCTCTAAGGTTGAATCCTATGTTGTCTCCGGCTAGAGCCTCCTGCATGGCTGTATGATGCGTCTCAATAGACTTTACCTCAGCTGTCAAGCCTGAAGGCATTATCACGACGGTATCTCCAACTTTCATCTTCCCGGTTTCCACTCTACCCACAGGTACGGTGCCGACTCCCGTGATGGAGTAGACATCCTGGATGGGTATTCGCAGAGGCTTCGCGATCGGCTTCTCCGGCTCCTCGAACTTGTCCAAAGCTTCAAACAAGGTTGGGCCTTTGTACCAACTCAACTTATCCGACTTCTTGACTATGTTTTCGCCAGTCCATCCTGAGACTGGAATGAAATCGACCTTCTTTGTGTCATAGCCGACCGTCTTTAGCAGTTTGTCTACCTCCTCCCTACATTCGTCGTAGCGCTTCTGGTTGTAGTTCACTAGTTGGTCATCCATCTTGTTGATCGCCACGACGAGCTGGTTAACCCCTAGCGTTCTGAGCAGGAAGGCGTGTTCACGAGTTTGACCTCCTGGACCCGAGCCAACTTCAAATTCACCCTTCTTCGCGGATGAAACTAGGATAGCGCAGTCGGCTTCTGACGCCCCAGTTATCATATTCTTGATGAAATCCCTATGGCCGGGTGCGTCTATGAGAGTGAAAAAGTACCTGTTCGTTTCAAACTTCTGAAAAGCCAGATCTATGGTTACGCCTCTCTCCCTCTCGTCCTTCAAACTATCTAGGACCCAAGCAAACTTGAAAGTATCACCTGCGCCGGTCTTCTCGGACTCCTTTGCGTATTCATCGATAAGCCTCTGATCCACTACGCCTAGGTCGAAGAGAAAATGACCCATGGTAGTAGACTTACCATGATCTACATGGCCGACTATGACCAAGTTCAGATGCGGCTTACCAGCCAACTGCGGAATACACCTTTACTTGGGTCGCACCCGATTTAGCTTATATAAGTCTTAAAGACAATCAGAGGAAAATCGGCAAATTTTGAAAGATTCTCACAGAATTGCATCTACCTAGAAGACATGGAGATACGCTCCTGCTCGTTCTTCTTCTTAATTGCGTAGCTGTTTGTATCAGCGTTGGCAGCCAAAATTATTCCGTCGGCCAAAGTTTCCTCAATCGTCTTCATCGAGGAGAAGCTCGATTCCCTGGCTCCTTCACAGATGAAACGGATAGCGAGATCTATTCGTCTCAGGGGGGAGATATCGACTGAAACGTGATAGACCACACCACCGTAAGCAATCCTCGTTGTGTCTTCATTCGGAGATGCTTCCTCAATGGCTTTCACCAACAGCTGCACTGGATTCTCTCCGGTCCTAAGACTGATTATCTCTAACGCGGTTTTGACGATATTCGCTGAATGATGCTTCTTCCCCCCCATTCTGCCAGTATTTTTTGCGTGCTTTCGACCGAAATGCATGAGGCCATTGATCAATCTCTCGACCACGTTAAGGTCCGCTTTCGCGAACTTCCTATGCTCATGTCTTCCCATCGAAGCGGGAGCCATGGTAGGCTTAAGCGAAAGGACCCTCTTCAGACCAACGTCCTCAACCTTAACATCGCTTAGGTCCCACTTACCGAAAAGGAGAAGGGGGGGATGGGGCACGAACCAATCACCTTCTGGGCTTCTCCTTCCTGCCCAATACGAGCTCGTTCAAGGCGACACCGTTTATCTGGAAGACGGTCCACCTCACGCCTGGAATGTCGCCCATCGCCCTACCCATGGAGCCGCCTATCCCCTGAATCATGACCTCGTCATGCTCATCGACGTAGTTCAAAGCACCATCTCCCGGGAGGAACGCGGTGATTTGCTTCCCATTCTTCACTAGCTGCAGTCTTATGCACTTTCGAATAGCGGAGTTGGGCTGTTTAGACTCGACGCCCACCTTCTCGAGCACAATCCCACGAGCCTGAGTGGAGCCACCCAGGGGGTCAGCCTTCTCATCCAACATCAACAACCTCCGCTTGTAGTACTTGTCCGACCATCTCAGTCTCTGTCTCTTCTTCCCTAGCTGCCGGGCGGCGAACAGGCCGCGTGGTGA
>Ga0213870_1001166_pt1 | contig 11970 bp, 12 predicted proteins | sample WICALVC2017_Meta_FD_160119 | JGI IMG/M metagenome (GOLD analysis project Ga0213870, IMG submission 160119) | Freshwater microbial communities from subterranean cave lake in Wind Cave National Park, South Dakota, United States - WICALVC2017 | ecosystem: Environmental > Aquatic > Deep subsurface >... | reverse complement strand
ATGCAAAAGATTGTAGTAGTTATTATTTAACATCTTCATATTTGCTCTTTTTGAAAGTGCCTGAAATATTAACTACAGTTAGGTTACTTAACGCTTTCTTTTCGATGCTATCAAGACTTAATGTATCGAGCGTTGGGTATTTTTTTAAAGAATTTACATAAAAACGTATAGAAGACATATTCTGTACGTCTGTCGTTATACTGAAGTTCTCCTTAGTTAAAGATATGGTGCTTAATTTCATGCCCTGCGGCGTTAGACTCAATATATCTTTTAACGTTGTAATCCGCTCCATAGTAAGAGCGGAAAAATTTGACGCTAGATAAAGACGATCTTGCAGATCGCGATATTTAGATTCGTTTTCTTTCTGAGAGGAGAGAATTGTTTGTTTCTGTTTAATTTGACTTCGTAAGTCGATAAGTTGTCTATCTAAAGAGAATCTATACAAAAATGCGGAAAGTGCTATCAATTCAATTATTATAACAACTAAACGACCAATTGTTAACACCCAGTTGATAAATTGATTAAAGAAATCACCCTGCTTATTTTTAAGCAAGTTTATAGAAGGAAGTCTGTTTGGCATAGCAATTTTATCCAGCATCAAATCTGGTGCTGGATTTAGTTTAGGATTTTTTTTATGATTTGTCAAAGAGGAAAAGACCCAAAATTGTGTCTGGCTGCGGGACTTGGACTCGAACCAAGATTACCAGATTCAGAGTCTGGCTGCCTACCATTAGCAGATCCCGCAATGCAAGTCTATTCTATCAAATCTAGGTTTTATCCACAAATGAAACACTATGTCGAGGGCTATTGGTGGTTTGTTATTTGTAGTTTGTCTTCTACTTTTCTTTCAACACGTAATAGGTCGCTCTTGCTTTACCACGTCTTTCTATTAATCCAAGTTCAATGAGTTTTTGAAAATCAAGCGCTCTTGTTGCTTTTGCGCGGGAAGTCTGCTTTGCATAATCACTGTCATTAACGAAGCCTTTCTTTTGAATAAACTCGAGAATTTTAAGGTGATAGGGTTGTAGTTCGTTTTCAGGGCTTACTGATATCTCTGGGAGAAGTTTTTGTACTCGTAAAAGCTCATCAATGATGCCTTCAGAAAAATACTCAAGCCAGTTGGTGAAATCAATTTTCTTTACAAGTTCATAATAATTACCGAATTCTCCAACTGTTAAGAAGTATTTTGTGACATTTTTATTGTAGTAATTTTCAAAACTAAAAAGATTAAATGTATTTAGTCCCATTGCTGCAAGTAATGCTTTTGTTACAAGCCGTGTTGTTCTGCCATTGCCATCCATAAAAGGATGAATAATTACAGTCTGCTTATGAAATAGCCCAGCTAAGATAAGAGGGTCTATTTTATTCTGATGATTATTAATAAACTCAACCAAGTCTTCCATCAAGGGTTCTACGTCTTTTACATCTGGAGGCAAATAAACAACTTGTCCAGATATCGGATCATTAACAGCAACTGACTTTTCCCTGAGTTTTCCTGATTCAAATTTTGGCAACAATCCACCTACAACTTGTTTCTGGATTTTCAAAATAAAATGGAGAGACAATTTTATTTCACCTATCTTAAGCTGCCTATTTAAATCTTGTAATGCTTGATTATAGTTAATTACTTCTTTTTCACTATCTCGTATATGGATTGGTGCTGATTTAAGGATTTTTTTAACTTCAGTTAAGGGTAATGGATTCCCTTCAATGCTTGTTGAGGCATAAGAAGATACTTCACGAGCACTTCTTTCCAACTCCAAAAGCACGACATTTGGGAATCGTTTATTATTAAGTTCAGTAACAAGGCTACTAATTCTTTTAATATTTGCTAAAAGTTGATCTGTAATGCTATATTGAGGTTGAAACATAAGGGATATAGACGAATTATAGACGATTATTAGACGATTTGCAAGTAGTATTTTTGTGAATCTTGGTTCGGCAACATGATTATGGTAAGATATTCGTATGGTCATGCTGTTTTTTCTGGCGGCTTTTGTTTCTGAAGTTGCTGGAACAATGGCGGGGTTTGGCTCATCTACTATATTTCTTCCTTTGGCTCTACTCTTCGTTAACTTTAAAGCTGCGTTAGTATTGGTTGCGTTTTTGCACATTTTTGGAAATCTTGGAAGAATCGTTTTTTTCAAACATAGAATAGATTGGAATTTGATTCTAAAGTTTGGAATTCCCAGCATTCTTTTTACAATTATAGGCGCATTACTTGTGCCCCGCATACCACAGGATACCCTCAAAGGGTACTTAGGAGTATTTCTAATCGGATATGCTTTTTATTCTCTATGGAAAGAGAATTTTGCAGTTTCTCCATCTAGTACAAACGCAATAGTGGGTGGTGGAATATCTGGATTTCTAGCAGGACTTATCGGCACAGGCGGAGCATTAAGAGGGGCATTTTTAACAGGATTTAGATTGCCAAAAGAAAAATACATTGCAACTGCGGCAGTAATTGCTCTTGCTGTTGACATAACAAGAATTCCTCTTTATATAGGCATGGGATTTTTAGAAAGCAAATATTACTGGTATATCCCAATTTTGTTTTTAGTAGCTTTAGTAGGATCATTTACCGGAAAAAAGATCGTTAAGAAAATATCACAGAGACAATTCAGAAAGCTTATTTTGATTGCAATTCTTCTCATCGGAATAAAATTCGTCTTTGATTTGCTTGGTTAATTGATTTTGCACTTTTGGCTGACATTACCCCAGTTTAGCTTCAAAACACCCATGTCATTGCGAGTGAAACGAAGCAATCTCTTTTTTCCTGATGGGATTGCCGCGTCGGGCTGATTTCATCATCCCTCCTCGCAATGACAGCCACAAAGTGGGGTATTCTCAGACCATAAAAGGCTTGACAAATCCCGTAATTAGTACTAATATTAGGAATATGATCCTAAGATTGATTGAAGATTTAGTGTTTTCAAAGCTAACTACTTCTCAAAAGGTAATTTTGGTATTGGGAGCAAGACAAGTAGGGAAAACCACCCTAGTTAAAAATATTGAGAGAAAACTAGAAACAGATGGAAAAAAAGTATTATATCTAAACTGCGACCTAGCAGAGGATAATACTGCTGTAAATACAACCTCTAAGGCTGTTTTAGAAAGATTGTTAGTTTTATCACCTGTGGACTTTTTAATTATTGATGAGGCTCAAAGGCTGGATAATCCCGGCCTGACTCTTAAAATTATTTATGATAATTTTCCGCAAGTTAGAGTTTTAGCGACTGGCTCTTCTAGTTTTGATCTAAAAAACAAACTCAGCGATCCTTTAACCGGACGCTATCTTGATTTTACTCTTTATCCTCTTTCTTTTACCGAAGTTTTGGGACCCAACAAATCCCCAAATGAAGTTCTTCTTAAAAACCAGGCCGATGAATTGTTATACCAGGCAATGCTGTATGGATTATACCCGGATGTCTATTTAGAAAATACTCTTAGGCAAAAACAAATACTACTGGATAAGATTGTTGAGAGTTATTTATTTAAGGACATCTTAAGTTTTCAACGGGTTAAAAATGCGCAAGCGATTAAAGATTTAACTAAGGCACTTTCATATCAGATTGGCTCAGAAATAAACGAAAATGAGCTTGCTAATAGGTTAAAAATTGATCGTAAAACAGTAGTAAGCTATCTGGATATTTTAGAAAAGGCTTACGTTATTGTTAGCGTTCATCCTTGCTCTAAAAACCCAAGAAGAGAAATAGGCAGAAACTATAAAATCTACTTTGTTGATTTGGGTATTAGAAATGCCTTAATTGGGGATTTTAATCCACTTGAACTGCGTTCGGATATCGGGTTTTTATGGGAGAATTTCCTTTTTATGGAGCGAAGAAAGCTTTTTGCCAACTTAGAAAAAAGCGTCTCTTCCTATTTTTGGCGAAGTTATTCAGGGGCAGAGGTTGATTATATTGAAAAAATTGTAAATACAGGTATTCAAGCATTTGAATTTAAGTATTCTGGTACCGCACTTAGCAGAGGAGCAGGCTCTTTTAGTAAGGAGTATAATACAGCGGTAAAACTTATTACCAAAGAGAATTACCTAAAGTTTCTTCAATCCATTCCTTAGGCAATTCTAGGAGCCCACAGGTTTGTGATATGCTGTTGAGAAAATACCAGGGTGGCTTAAGGGGCATACAGTAAAACTTAGAAGTTGAGGCAACTGAATTATGCTGGGTGAAGAATCAGCGATTTCGAGGTCGAGTCTGAAGATCCTCGCCCTTATTAAACTTTATGTGGATTTTATTCCCTGCAATTAAAATTCTCTCTGTACGCCATAAAGGATTAGCTTTAGGATCAATTTGTTTATTTAACCCTCTTTTGACATTAGTATTTATGTTAGCGAGTTGTTCTTCGATCTTCCCACGAGCACCAAAAGTATTTGCGGTCTTATTATCATTGTAATAATTTTGAAGCCTTGCGTCTATGCCATCTCCAACTGGTCTATTAGTTATAATAATATCTACGGTAGCTTTTGCAGTAGCCATCAGCACCTTCTTTTCTATTTGAACTCCTTTTAGCAGTATTGTATTGTTTGATAATACTTCGACTAATCCGCCTTTTACAAGACCTTGGGCAATAGAAGTTAGATATTGTTTTAATACATCAGGGGGTACAGAGAAAGTAACGTTAACTGCGGTTTGATTTTTTAAATGATTATTAACCCATTCTGCCAGATTGGTGGTGTCGCCAGCTCTACGCTCTATAATATTTTCTTTATTTAAACCTTGAGGTCTTCCTGTAGGGTCTTCAACATCAGGAGATTTATCTTTTTGACCGTCAGGCGTAATAGGTGCTTCACCTACGCTGGTACCTACAGCTGGCGACTGAGCACCAGATTCGTTATCACCCTTGTCGCCATCGTCATCTTCAGGATTGGGCGTTTGTGCTCCCGCTGGTGGTGGTATTAGTTCTTGATCGGCTAATGGTGGAGGGAGAGGTTGTGTTCCTTCGGGCTGGGGGCGAAGTCTATCCGCAAAAAAATTACGGGTATTGTCCCAGTTGTTTTTTGACTCTGCTTCGATCAGAATTTGCGTTTCAATCATTGATGCAGTTTCGCTACCAAAAAAGCCAGTAGCAACCCATCTTAGATGAGGAAGTCTTGTCTTCAATACTTCTAAGTCGGTCGCATCTGCTATTGCTCGCCTCATGAATTTATCTATATCGCTTTTGTTTTCTGAGTAATCTCTAAAAAGCACAGTGGCATCTTCGAGTGAAAGATCGTTAAGGTTCTTCTCTCGAAGTTCGGGATTGTCTTCTGGCAAAATACTCCTGATCGTTGATATTCTTGTTGTGTCCGTTACTCGATTTACAACTGTTTTAAATCTTTCTTTCCATTGGGCAAGAGCATCGTCATACGAAATATTTTTCGTCTCCCAATATTGTCTTCGCTCGTCAAGGGAACGAGGTCCAAGAATCGGATTATATATTGCTTCAATCTGTGGGTCTAAATCCTCAAGTTTTATTTCCGGCTGATTGAGTATGGAATCAATTGCCTCCTGTTCTCTGACTCTTGCTGCTGCAAAAAAGCGGATACCCATTACTGTTTCTCTTTCAGAAAGACCCTTAAGCCCAAGGGTTTCTGGCGGACGTTGTTCTTCATGGGCCCCATAAGGCTGTTCTGTCATGTATGTACTATATCATGGGTGATTCAATTACGCAATTAATATCCATGTTGGAAGCGCTGCAGGCTTTTTCTATAAACACCCAACAAGCCCAAAAACCTTAACACTCAACTCCTGTTACATGGCTGAGATTACCCCACTTTGTGGCTGTCATTGCGAGGAGGGATGATGAAATCAGCCCGACGCGGCAATCCCATCAGGAAAAAAGAGATTGCTTCGCTACGCTCGCAATGACAAAATCGTGTCAGAACCGTGAGCTACTACTGGTCATTCTCGTGTGCCCCTTAAGCCACCCTGCAATATCTTCAACAGAAAGCCTTTCGTTTTCTACTTTTAGCGCAAAATTGACTACCTCTTTTTGTTTCGCAATGAATCGATAATCGTTTAACTCAAGAAAAGTCATTGCCGAATACATCGATGATCGTTTATTCCCATCTACAAATGGGTGGTTGCGAAGAAGTGAATGAACAAGGGCTCCTGCTTTTATAAAAATCGTTGGATAAAGATCTTCTCCCCCGAAGGAAGCCTGTGGACGCGCAACTGCTGATTCAAGAAGCCCTAAGTCTCTAAGTCCATGAGAACCTCCGCTTTCATCTATTGCTAAATTATGTAGGAGCAAAACGTCTTTAACAGTTAAATATTTCACTTACCTTTTTGCTAATTCTTTGAATGCAGGAAGATAGCGACGAAGGAGTTGTTTCGCAACTTTATACACTTCCTTATCAACCGTTTCATTAACCAGATCTCTTCCGCCATTAAAATCAAGAATAAGTCTCCCCTTTTTAGGCTCCTCAAACATATTCACAGAAACACCCTTTCTAAGACCAAAAGACTCAACAACGTTCTTTGGAATAATAACCGCATACGAATTGCCTACCTGCGTAACTTTCTGTAGCATATCGCCTCCTTTCGCTTGGTTATAACCATATTATAACAAGTCTTTGACATCTGTCAAGGGTAAAAATTTTCACAAAACCCGCCTTTTTAATCTCTTTTGACCTAGTTTGATAATCTTGAAATAGGATTTTTCACGTTATATGCTATTAACATAGAGTGTATAGTTGTTTATTGTAAAAATCCTAAACACTAAATTCCAAATTCTAAATAAATACAAATGAACAAAATTAAAAATACAAAAAAATATGATCTGGAGGGCAGAACTTTTGAATTCGCAAAACGATGCAGAGATTATGTTAAGAAATTACCAAAAACTCTTTCTAATATTGAATACGGAAAGCAACTAATCAGATCATCAGGATCGCAAGCCAGTAATTATATAGAAGCTAATGAGTCACTAAGTAAAAAAGATTTTATAATGAGAGCTAAGATTTGTAGAAAAGAAGCTAAAGAGAGTAGGCTCTGGTTAAGTTTAAGCGAGCCAGAAGAAACGAATTTAAAAGGAAAAGAAAAACTTATACAGGAAGCGCTAGAATTGACAAAAATATTTGGTTCAATTGTAGAAAACTCAAAATAGTTTTGAACATTGGAATTTTGAAAATTTGAATTTTTTTAGGATTTAGAGTTTAGAATTTAGGGTTTGATATTTAATATATAAAGAGGTTTATTATTATGGAAGATGTTGAAAGTCACCCAATTCCTCAAGACGTAACCGGATTCCAATTCAAAATTATTGGAGATATGACTATAAAGCAATTTGCATATCTAATGGTATCTGTATTTTTGGGATGGGTTTTTTATCAACTACCGATTATTGGGTTTATTAAACTACCTCTTGCTCTTGGTATAGGAGGAATTGGGCCTGCTTTGGCATTTTTACCCCTAGAAGGTCGCCCAATGGACTTAATGATACTTAAATTCATCGAAGCCTTTTTTAAGCCAACGCGTTTTATATATCAAAAGACCGGAGGCGGCACTTGGCTATCTACAGTTACTGCTCAGTTGCCCATTGGTCATAAAGAAAAAGCTCAAGCACAAAGCAGCATCTTGATTGACAAAAACTATCCATTACCCTTGCCAAAAATTCAAACGGCACCACCTATTATTCAAGAACAAATACCTTCCCCTCGCATTGTGTCAATGTATTCTTCCCCTACTACTTCCCAAAGGGAGATGCCAGACGGTACCTCCCAAAGCGAACCGCCAAAACCAATCCCAAATACTGTTGCAGAAATTCAGGGGGATAAAAACGATGCTCTTAAAAAAAGAGTTCTTGAATTAGAAAAAGACCTTGAGGCAACAAGAAAAGAAAAAACAGAGCTTGAGCGAAAACAAAACACAACTTCTCCCCAACAACAAGAGTCAATAGGTATTGAAAAGCAACTACTGGGAATTACTGCGCAAAAGGAGGCGCTAACCAAACAATTAATAGCTTTACAGCAGAAGTTAGATATGCAAAAAAATAATGTTTTTGCGCCAACAATGGCTACGGTAAAAACTCAAACTCAAAATGTAAAACAGATTCCTAAAGGCATGGGGAAAAATATTGGCCTACCAATAACACCTGAGTTCCCAAATATTATAACCGGCATAATAAAGGATCCTAGAGGAAATCCTTTAGGGAATATGTTGGTTGAGGTTAAAGACAAGGAGGGTAATCCTGTCCGAGCATTTAAAACCAATGGTTTGGGTCAGTTTATATCAGCAACCGCTCTTGCAAATGGAGAGTATACAATCTTATTTGAAGATCCAAAAGGACAAAATAAATTTGATGCTATAGGATTTAAGGCAAGTGGAGAAGTCATCTTGCCTATTGAGGTTACCTCAATAGACGAAAGAGAGGAGCTAAGAAAATCTCTTTTTAGAGAAAGTTAAAAATTATGTCTGCTCAAAAACTACGCTCAACAACACAAAGATTCACAGAAATCGTAGACGTTACCGACAATATGGCAGTGTTTTCTTCTGGAAATGCCTGTTTAATTATTGAAGTTACTGCAACTAATTTTGCTCTTTTATCAAAAGAGGAGCAAGATGCAAAAATTTTTGCTTATTCATCGCTTCTTAATTCTCTTTCATTCTCAATTCAAATATTTATAAGAAGTAAAAAAATCGACATATCTTCTTACTTAAAACTGTTGGACCAAGAGGCAAGGAAAACCCAAAATCAAGCATTAGGAAGCCGTATTAGGCAATACAAAGATTTTGTTCAGGAATTAGTCAGAGTAAATACTATTTTAGATAAAAAATTTTATATCGTTATCCCCTATTCGTTTCTTGAGGCCGGTGGACCCGGTACAAACCTAACTTCTATAAGCAAAAATCAAGCACAAAAAAAAACATTTGCAGGTTCGGCAAAGATAATGCTCGATCTTAAAGCTAAATCTATATTATCCCAACTTCAGAGATTAAATTTATTTGCAAAAACGCTCGAAAAAGAAGAGCTAACGAAAGTCTTCTATGAAATATATAACGGAGATTTAGTAGAAACAAATCAAACAGCAGACAATGTTAAAACGCTAATTGTTAGAGCCGAAGATTCCCTATGAAACTATTTGGATTATCTAGCCCTGCTTTGTCAAAAACTAACGCTCCTTCACCTCGCGAGTCCCCTCTTCAAAGAGGCATGGTTTCTCTTGCTGATATTGTTGCGCCATCGTCAGTTGAGGTGGACTTTAGCTCTATAAGAGTAGGAGAACGGTTTTATAAAACTTTTTTTGCTGTTGGATATCCTAGATTTGTATCTGCTAGTTGGCTTTCTCCCCTTATTGATTTTGACCATTCTTTAAATATTTCAATGTTTATCTACCCAGCCCAATCTTCCGATGTGCTATCTGACCTTCGCCGCAAAATTGCAGAAATGGAAGCACTTATTGCATCACAAATTGAAGAAAATAAAGTAGTTGACGTGAAAACTCAAGTAGCCCTCGAGGATGCGCTATCTCTTGCAGAAGAACTAGCTAAGGGTGTTGAGCGGTTTTTTGAGTTTAGTTTATATATTACTATTGTTTCGGATTCCCTAATTGATCTCAATGAGACCGCGAGAAGACTCAGCTCAACGCTCTCCTCTCTTCTGATACTGACTAAAGTTTCAACTCTGCAAATGGAGGAGGGTTTCAAATCTACAATACCCATGGGACAAGACAAGCTTTTTATAACTCGCAATATGGACACAACGTCACTTGCCTCGACATTCCCCTTTACATCAGCAATGCTTACCCAAGATAAGGGAATAATGTATGGCGTAAACCAGCAAAATGGGTCTCTTATTATTTTTGATAGGTATTCATTGGAAAATGCCAACGAAGTAGTATTGGGTAAATCTGGATCAGGAAAGTCGTACCTTATAAAACTAGAGGTAATGCGTCAGTTTATGTTCGGTGTCGAGGTAATAATAATCGATCCCGAAGGTGAATACGAACCTTTAACAAAAAGCATGGGAGGCGAATATGTTGCATTCACCCCATCTGCCCCAATCAAGATAAATCCTTTTGATCTTTCCGGCTTGTACCAAGAAGGCGAAAACGAACTGGGTCTTAAGATACTTTCCCTGCATGCTCTTTTTGCAATTGTCCTAGGAGAGCTAGACAGCGTTCATGATGCAATACTTGACAGAGCCTTGGTAGAAACATACAAGCAAAAGGGCATAACAATTGATCCCTCAACCCAAACAAAATCCCCGCCTATTATGGAGGATCTTTACAAGACTCTTCTTGGCATGGAAGATGCAATCGCCTCGGATCTTGCTCTTCGTCTTGAGAAATTCATTAAAGGGTCTTTGTCTGGAATATTCAACCAGCAATCTAATTTCGATATCAAAAACCCCTTTACGGTTTTTTCAATCAAGGCTTTGGAGGATAAATTAAGACCGATTGCGATGCATGTTGTTTTGGATTTTGTTTGGACTAAGGTTAGAAAAACGCTTAAAAAAAGACTGCTTGTAATTGATGAGAGCTGGTACCTTATGAGTTACGAAGACTCTGCTTCTTTTGTTTATGGAATTGCCAAAAGGGCAAGAAAATATTATCTCGCCTTAACAACTGCTACCCAAGATGTTCAGGATTTTCTTTCAACCGATTACGGAAAAGCAGTGTTATCCAACTCCTCTATCCAAATGCTTTTAAAACAAAGCCCAACGGAAATAGACACTATAGATAAAGTTTTTTACTTATCAAGGGGAGAAAAAGAATACCTTCTGTCATCTAACGTTGGAGAAGGATTGTTTTTCGCAGGTTTAAACCATGTGGCAATGAGGGTTGTTGCAGCGCCTTTTGAGCATACAGTTATAACATCAAACCCGCAAGAAGTGAAGCAAATGCAAGAGCAATCCGCTTTGAATCAGCCATTAACCCAAGTGCCCCCAGCAACAAATCCTCAGCCCATCCCAACCATCACGCCGCCATTACAAGATATCAAAACGACACCATAACCCTAAGCTCGTTTTTAAAATATGGATACAGAAATAAGAAATTTTGCTGAAATAGAGCGACTCATAAGAGAGAATCCCAATAGGGCAAACGCTTTAGTTGCTAAATGGCAAGAGTTTGCGAGGCAAAACCCAGAAACCCTCCCTACAGACGCGGAAATATTGCTTGGGAAAGATATAGAGGAAGTATATTTTTATCTAAGAGACCAACATGAAGATAGGCAAATGCAAGAGCAAGGAGAAATTAATCCAAATATTGTTCCAGCCGGACTTGTTGTCCTGCCAATATTAGCCCTTGCATTTCGCGATCGTCCCAAAATGATAGAAGACGATAGGGATTATCAAAAATTGGCTGAGAAACATAAAAAGCTTTGGCTTGAGAAAAATCCGGGGAAAGACTTTAATAGCAAAGAGGGTTTAGATTATTTGCATGGTTCGCTTGACGACGACAACGCTCCAACGTTAAAAAAAGACGCAGAACAAGAATTCCGCAATAATCCTAAATTCAAAAAAAGAATAGAAAGATACGACAGGGAAAAAAAGAAGGTTTATAAAAACCTAGATGAAGACCCAGCTGTAATTAAAACAAGACGTGAAATAGAAGATCACACAAAAAGTAGACACGCATATCTTAAAACCCACGAAGACAAAAAAACACCTGAGGAAACAAGCGCATTGATTCAAAAACGCTCATGGGAAAGATTTGTAGCAGAAAACCCAGAGAAAACCAAAACATACTCTCAGACAAACACTGATATAAAAAAGGCGCATGAAAAACAAGAGATAAAAAAACAGCTTGCTGAGACTGAACAGAAAACAGGCAGACAAGTACGCTATGTTGAAAAAACCCATAGGCCGCAAGGCGTAGGCATTGAAGAAGCCACTAGGAAGCTAGAGTCGATTATCCCTTCCCAACCGCCGCCAACTCCTCCTGAACGCCCAACAACTATCTCTCAGACAGTCGGGAGACGGTTCGGGCCACAGGGAAGAAGGATTGGTTCGGGTATAGGGAGACTG
>Ga0213870_1001165_pt1 | contig 11976 bp, 15 predicted proteins | sample WICALVC2017_Meta_FD_160119 | JGI IMG/M metagenome (GOLD analysis project Ga0213870, IMG submission 160119) | Freshwater microbial communities from subterranean cave lake in Wind Cave National Park, South Dakota, United States - WICALVC2017 | ecosystem: Environmental > Aquatic > Deep subsurface >... | reverse complement strand
AGGATGATGCGCAGTCGTTGATAACGTCAGAGAATTTCGGTGACGATGGGTTTCCTAAAAACCCGAATCATGGGAATCGTGGCTGGGGCGTTATTGTTGAAGACGATGGTATCGCAAAACAGTTAGAAAATATTTTTCTCTCGGATCTAAAGGATTCAAAGCGCTTCGTGTGTGACCGGGATTATACTATCCAAGAAACAGAAGTAACAGGTACATATAATCCCATATTTAAGCCGCATAAATTCGATAATCAATCTGTTTTTTTAATAATCGCGCCCAATGCTCTACAGCCACTGCTGGATTTGATAAATTCCGCAAAATCGCGCATCTTGGTTGAACAGTTCTATATATATCGCTACTTTGACCGAAAAAGTAAGACCGAAAATCCGCTTTTAGAAGCGTTGATAGATGCGGCTAGGCGCGGAACAAATGTTTCCGTCCTGCTGGACAGCTTTTATTACAACGTCGAGAGCGACGACCCGTCGAGCAATCTGTACACGGATGAGTATTTGAATAATGTAAGCAAAACCGAAAATCTGAGCATAAAATCACAGCTGATTGATCTCAGCAACGGCATACTCAAGCTGCACAACAAAGGCATGATTGTTGACGACGCTGTACTCATTTCTTCCATAAACTGGAACCAGAACTCGCCCACCCGCAACAGGGAAGTCGGCATAATAGTAAAAGGCGAAGCCGCAGACTATTTCACCGACGCGTTTAACTACGATTTCTACCCGGAGAACCGCATAACAGGGCTGGCGACGGCGCGGAACTACATCGGGCTGGCATTGGTGATACTCATCATAGCCTTCCTGTTATGGTTGCAGCGGAAGCGGCACTAGATGTTGTTACTATTATGTAGTGAATAATAGAAATCTTTAAATACTAATAAAATCAAGATGTTTGTATAAATTTAGAGGGTATTCAATATGACAAAATATAATATCAGAGTAAGAGGCGGTGGAAATCTTAACGTAAGAATAGGTGAAGATTTTGTTCAAGTAAATAAACTAAGAATTAATCTTGGGGGTTCTAAAGAACCAAGTTATAATCCTCCACAACCTCCAAGAGGAGAAGGAGAACCTAGGATTGTTTATGATAGGCCAAATGCATCTAAGCTTCTAGAAACTTATCAAAGAACAGGACAAGCTTTTCCTTGTTTAACAAATGACTATCAACCTAAACATGGTGAAAAGCCTGGAACAACAAGTTGTGACGGCTGTCCAATTGCAGCTAGAAGACTATTTCCTACTAAAGATGCACAAGACCCACTTAGAGACGTAGCTAGAGAAGAACGTTATTGTGTGGTATCAGAAAATACTTATGATATGAAAGAAATAGATGAAGAACTTAGACAAATGGGCATAATAACTCTTAGATAAATTTTCTAAAAATTATTGTTGGTGATTAAATGTCTCCTATGACTAGAAGAGAATTTTTAAAAACAGCAGGTCTAGTTACAGGAGGCTTGATGTTATCTGGCGGTTTAGGAAAAGTGTTATACGATCTTTTTACCAGTACTTCACAAGACTATCTTGGAGCTACAAAAGATACAATAGAAAGATTGAAAAGAACTGATAATCCTCAATCTTGGATATATCTTGGAAACGTAAACGATTTTGATGAAAGAATTGGTGCTTATGTTCCATTAGCTATTGATCCGACACAAACACCTTCTTTTATTATACCAGGATACGTTACAAACGCGGTAAAAAATAAGAAAGATGCATTAAGAGTTTTATATTTAGATTCTGGACTAGGAAATCCCTATCGTCAAAAAGTTGATAAGGTAGCTCAAGTAGTGGAAACTGGAATAAAAGAGCTTTTCCCTAGTTTACAACTTACTGTATCAACAGATGTATTACCTTGGAGAAAAGGAATGGTTTGGACACCAGGAGCTATTGCAAATTACGAAGTAGAGGAAGAGTTTATACCAGGTCAGATGCTACAAATGGCTATAAATAGAAAATATTTGCTTCTTGCTGAAGATCCAGAGTTAGTTTCCCCAGGATTAGCAGGTGCCGCTCACAAGTTGTTTTCAAATGCGGCAGGAGTAAGAGTCCCACAAGGAAATAATAATCAAGATTTCTTTTACAGAACTACTGTTCATGAAACAGGTCATATATATGGATTACCTCACTGTTGGGAAGCCGGATGTGCAATGAGTTACGATTTTCTTTCGGGAAGAAAAGATTTTGCTCCCACGCCTAGATTTAATCAACGCTGTAAAATGATAGGGAATAATATAATCAATGGTGACGTAATTGTTAGGGAAGTCCCATTTGATCCTCAAAATGACCCTACAAAAAAGATTCAAATAGGATTTTTACAAAGTGCTAGGTCTATATCGGAAAGCACAGCCAAGTATGATTTAGAAACGCATTTACTTAGATACTTATCAGATGTCTCACCTTCTTTACAAAGAGTTAACGATTTAGAACTAGAAACTCACTTGGGCAAGGAAACTGACGAGGTTATTTTGTATCAAGGTAGAGGGAAAAGAATTTTAGGTAGAATCTTTATAGACAAATTTGTGAGAGATATCATAACTCCTTAAAGTGTTCTTATTTTTAATTTATAGTCAACCTATTTGCAACAAACCCGTTCATCAACCGTTGATGCAACAGAACCAAATTATAATCTCTCGGAGAAACCCTCTAGAACGGACAGAGACGAGTTACCAGGTAAATACAGGCGGTTTTTTAGCCATTTGGTGACGCAATAGCCCTCTCTTCCAGATCGCCATCTCTATCCGCAATGCCCCGGGCCATCATGTTTCTTTTTAACTGGCGCAAAACACCATCAGTGATATAATTCACCCCTTCGGTCATGAAATAGCCCCAGCATATCTCCCCAGCTTGTAATCTCCCTGCAAGCGATAGATATGGCTCTCTTGCCCCATCAGGCAGATCTCCAGGTTCTGCATTATCTATGTATGTGTGGACCAATCCGCGCCCGTACGCTCCAGCTCCACGTAACAAAAGTCTAAGATCCGCAGTTGCTGCATCCATGCATTTACTATCATGCAAAATTTTATATTTGTACTGGCCGCCGGCGACAGTTCTTAAGAAGATGTTACAGGGCCTACAAAAGTAAGCTTTAAATAATTCTAGTCTTACTTAATATCGGTGAAGTAAGATGGAAATGCGCGTATCCTCTAAAGGGCAGATCGTTATACCGCAACAAATCAGGGAGAAGCTTCGCATAAAGAAGGGGAGAAAGGTTGCCGTAGAAGAAGTTGGCGGAACAATTGTGATTGTCCCGGTGCCTAAGGATCCTGTTAAGGCAATGAAAGGCATGGCGCGAGGCATTTTTAAGGAATCTTCTGTCGAGATTGTAAGAAGGCTGAGAGAAGAGTGGAAATGATAGTTATAGACACCAATATTCTTGTAGCTTTTGCAAAAGAGGAAGAGGATAAAGATCTCAAAGCTGTAGAAAGGCTGTTTTTATCAATGAAAGAAGGGAATGTAAAGTCTTTTATGCCCTCTATCGTTATATCCGAAATATTTGCAATATTTTTTAAGTCCAACGAACTAAGGAAGGCTATAGAGCTTTTGATTTACACGAAAGAGCTAAACACAAGCATCGTCGATCTTAATGAAGAACTGGCAAAGTCCGCAGGAATTATAAAAGCAAAATACGGCACATCATACGGCGATGCGATTGTTGCATGCACCGCATCTGAAAAAGGAGCTGTAGTGATAACATACGACCCGCAATTTTCCAGCATAAAAGATGTAAAATCGATGAAGCCAGAAGAATTTCTGAAAAGGTCATGACATGTACGAAAACTACTCGCCTGCAATTCAGAACTTCTTGAAGAAAAGTAAAATAGAGATTGGCCATCGCATTGCCGCTGGAGGCTATGAAGGCGTACTAATGCCTAAAAGCGCAGGCGATCCAGATACCCTTGTGATAAAATTGGATAACGGATATAACATCGGCATTGCGTTCAAAGGTGCGAAAATTAAAAAATTGAAAGGCGAAGAAAGAGAGAAAAAGATTCCAAAAATTAAGGAGTATAAACCAGACCCGGCTAAAAAGACTATTGCTATGATACACACAGGCGGGACAATTGCTTCTCGAATTGATTACCGCACGGGTGGCGTCTACCCAGCTTTCACCCCGGAAGACTTGTTCTTCTCCACGCCTGAGCTTGTGGGCATTGCTAATTTCCGCACACGGGTCGCGTTCCAGATGTTCTCGGAGGATATGGAACCGATGCACTGGATTATACTTGCTGGAAAAATAAAGGAAGAAATTGAGATTGGCTGCGACGGCATTATAGTAGTTCATGGCACGGATACAATGGTTTACACAGCTGCAGCTCTGTCGTATATGCTGCACAATCTGCCTGTGCCAGTGCTCTTGGTTGGCGCGCAGCGCTCCTCTGATCGCGGCAGCAGCGATGCAGCGATGAATCTTATCTGCGCTGCAAATTTCATAACCAAAACAGATTTAGCCGAAGTGGCAATTTGCATGCACGGCTCCCTGGATGACGAGTACTGCTTCGTGCTGCCAGCAACTAATGTGAAAAAAATGCACGCCTCACGACGCGACACGTTCCGCAGCGTTGACGTTCTGCCTTTTGCCAAAGCCTACTACAACGGCAAAATAGAATTCCTGAAAAAGCACTACACCTACAGGGACAAAAACAGGCAGCTGGCTGTGGAGAATAAATTCGATACGCGCGTCGCAATTGTAAAGCTGCGGCCGGGCTTTACATATCGCGAATTAGAGCTTTTCGAGAAAGCTGGCTACAAAGGCATTATCATAGAAGGCACAGGCCTCGGCAATGCGCCTGTTACGGTTCTGGACAAGTACACGCAGCATCATAAAAAGCTTTTGAAAACAATTGCGCGCATGACAAAGAAAGGCATATTCATAGGCATGACATCCCAATGCCCATACGGCCGGGTGAACATGAACGTTTACTCCACTGGCCGAGATCTGCAAAAAGCAGGCGTTGTGCCGCTAGCGATGACGCCTGAAGCTGCTTATGTCAAGTTGGGCTGGGCGATTGCAATGAATCCGAAGAAAATAAAGGAAACAATGCTGACAAATATTGCCGGGGAGATTGTTGGAAAAATAGACCCTGAGGCATTCCTCTATTAAAGGGGCCATGTGGGATTAACTTTAAATATCCCCACTTCTAATAGACGAGCATGATAGAGATTAAGATTGACGAAAAAGGCAGAATGCAGCTTCCAAAAGATGTTAGAAAAGAACTAGGGATAAGCACAAAAGGAAATGTAGTTCTGGTAAAGGAGGCTACAGGATATGCTATACTGCCCAAGAGAAAATACAAGCACCCAACAGAAGCACTAAAAGGTATAGCTGTGAAAGCTTCTGGGCATCCGAATCCGAAAAAGGAAGCAAGGGAATGGGTGCTTTCCAGGATAAAAAAGTAGATACAAATGAAGTATTTGGATGCTAATATCTTTATTTATGTACTTGATTTATCTGCAAAGAAAGAATTCAGCAGAAGCGCAGAGACTATTTTGAAAGGAATTGAGGATGGGGAGCGTGCTGTAATTTCATCCATAACCTTGATGGAAGTGTTATGGTGGTGTGAAAAATATTTGAAAGAAAAAATAAAAGATACATACGAGATGATTTTGTCTTACGATAATCTTAAAACCACCAATGTCACAGCTGATATAATAGAAGATGCGATATTCTATAAATATAAGTATGGTTTAGAGCTAAACGATTGCATTTCGTTATCTTTGATGGTAGCGATTGGCATAAAAGAAATTTATTCAAATGATTCCGGATTTGATGACATAGAGTGGATTAAAAGATTATTTTAGCTTTTGTCGCCGAGAAGTCCTCTTTCGCAAGATGGGGATGAGAGACGATAAATAGAAAGATATTTATAGTTTCTTGTGTATGTGTTGTGTATGGAACAAAGAACCAATATTCAGATAGAAAGAAAGACTCTGGAAAAATTGAAAAAATTGCGAATCACAAAAAGAGAAACCTATGATGAGATAATAAACAGGTTGATAAAAAATGCAAACAGCATATAAATTCAGACTGTATCCGACAAAGGAGCAGGAGCAGAAATTGCTCTGGACTCTGAATAAGTGCAGGTATGTTTATAACTTCTTGCTTGATGAGTTGAACAACCAAAGGGTTATCGACAAGGCACAACTTCAGGAAATGATAACCGATTTGAAAAGAATAGAGCCTGATTTGAAGAATGTTCATTCAAAAGTTCTACAGTATGAAAATTATCGTTTATTCTCAAATTTGCGAGGCTTGGCACAAACAAAGAAAAAAGGCAGGAAAGTCGGGAGCTTGCGGTTCAAAGGCAAGAACTGGTTCAAGACATTCACATACAACCAAAGCGGATTCGCCATCATGCAGAACCAGACAAGATACGATAAGTTGTGGCTATCAAAAATAGCCGAGATACCTTTTATCATGCACAGGGATATAGAAGGCAAGATAAAGCAGATTATGATAAAGCATTATCCTTCTGGCAAATGGTATGCATCCATACTTGCTGAAACAAAAGAAGAAATCAAGCCAACACAGAATACGAACAAAGTCGGTATAGATTTAGGCACTATGAACTATGCCTACGATAGTGATGGGCATCACTTCGATAATCCAAAACATCTTGATAAATCCCTGAAGAAATTGCGAAAAGAACAGCAAAAATTATCCAAAAAGAAGAAAGGTTCTCAAAACAGGGCAAAGCAACGAATTCAGGTTGCGAGGATACACGAAAAGATTGCAAATCAAAGGGACGATTTTCTTCACAAGCTTTCAAGATACTACATAAACAATTATGGCTACATAGCAGTTGAAGATTTACAAGTCTCAAACATGGTAAGGCATCCTTACCTTGCAAAATCGATTTCAGATGCTTCATGGTCAAGGTTCATCCAGATGCTGTGCTTCAAGGCTGAGAGAGCTGGCTGCACGGTCGTGAAGGTCGAACCGAGAGGAACAACACAAAAATGCTCGAATTGTGGAAGCGAGGAAGTCCATAAAGAACTCTGGAACAGGTTGCATAAATGCGAGTGTGGGTTAGAACTTGACAGGGACTACAATTCCGCAATGAACATACTCAAACGAGCGTTAGGGCAGGAATTGTCCGAATCTACGCCTGTGGAGATTGTGCCTCTACTCAGCAATGAGCAAGCTCGGTCAGAGAAGCAGGAAGCCCCTTGCGATAGCTGGGAGTAGTTCACAAGTGACACTTATGGATTATAAACAACTCGGCCTGAAAGTGGGGTTGGAGATTCATCAGCAATTAGCATCGCGGTACAAGCTGTTCTGCGGTTGCCCAATAATTAAAAGCGAAGAATTTGGTATTGAGGTTAAAAGAAAGCTGCGCGCTGTTGCTGGAGAGATGGGCGAATACGACCCCGCCGCGCTGTACGAATTTCTCCGTGGCAGGGTATTTAATTATAAACTCAACAGGGAATCGTCCTGCCTCGTTGAGTTGGACGATGACCCGCCACGGGAAATTAACCAGGAGGCTTTGACTACAGCCCTGCAGATATGCAAGCTGGTCAATTGTGAAATCCCGGCCGAGGTCTATGTGATGAGAAAAACGGTTATCGACGGCAGTTCAGTAAGCGGATTTCAAAGAACAGCACTAGTAGGAATGAACGGCAGCATAGATACATCCTTCGGCACAGTTGCGATAGCCACTGTCTGCCTGGAAGAGGATTCTGCGCCTGCAATAACTAAAGAAGCTTCTATAGTCGAATATCGCTTGGACCGCTTAGGTACTCCGTTAGTTGAGATATCTACCGAAGCAGATATGCATTCTCCGCAAGAAGCGAAGGAAGCAGCTGAGCGCCTTGGTTTGTTGTTGCGTAGCGTTAACGTTGTTCGCGGCATTGGGAGTATACGCCAGGACGTAAATGTTTCCATAGAGGGCGGCGAGCGCATCGAAATCAAGGGCTTTCAGGAGCTTGAGCGCATACCAGAGCTCATTGAAAATGAGACCAAGCGCCAGCTGGCGCTGCTGCAGATAAAGGACGAATTGCATCGCCGCGGATTGATTGCTTTCAAGCCCCCACGGGACGTAACGCATATTTTCAGAAATACAAAAAACAATTTCCTGAGGAAGATTATCAGCGATAACGAAAAGATTCTTGCCATGCTTCTGCCAAACTTTTCAGGATTACTAAAGCTGCAGTGCGGCGACAGGACTTTCGGCAAAGAACTCGACAGCTATGCTCGCGCTTACGGCTATGGAATAATACATAGCGATGAAGACCTCGGGAAATACGATCTAACAAGAGAATTCGTCCAGCTTAGAAAGGAATTAGCTGCGGAAGAGCGTGACGTCATAGTTATAACAGCCGGCAAAAATCCGGATAAAGCGGCTAACGCTGTGCTGGACCGCGCAAGGCATTGCCTGCTAGGCATTCCTAAAGAAACGCGCGTTGCAGACAGCTTAGGCTCCAGATATACCCGTCCTTTGCCTGGCAGCGAACGCATGTACCCTGAAACAGATGTTCCGCCTGTAGACGTAGCAAAATTAGTAGCTGCAATAAAGTTGCCTAAAACATTATTTGAAAAGGAAAAGGAACTTGCTAAAATAATGCCGCAACATCTGGCCTCGCAGCTTATACACTCGCCTGATCTTGCTGTTTTCGAGGAAGTTGTAGGTAAGACAAAAGCAGACCCTGTGCTTGTTGCAACAACGCTTTTATCGACCATAAAAGATTTGCGCAGAAAAAGCGTTGCAACAGAAAACGTGTCGACAAAGGATATAATTTCTTTGTTTATGCTGATCAAAAATAATAGGATAGCCAAGGAAGCCTTGCCGGATGCATTAACGATGCTTGCAGATGGCAAGAAGCTAGAGGAAATTGAGCAGAGATTTGCATCAGTGAGCGATGCAGATTTCCGCAGGATAATTGCTTCGATAGTGAAAGAGAATAAGGGGAAGCCTGAATCCATGCTGATGGGTCTGGCAATGCAGCAGCTGCGCGGCCGCGTGCCTGGCGAGAAGGTTCTGCACGCGCTGCGCGAAGAAATGAAATAAGTTTATATACAGCGCGAGAAATAACTTATTATGGCATTGGATCTTGCACTTCCCATAAGTACCTCTCTCGCAATAACATACCTTATTAATACTCTGCTTGCATTCGCCGCTGTCGTGCTATCAGACCGCATCATTGCGCACGAGGTTGAAGCCAAACACGCACTGATACTTTCGGTCATCTCACTTTTCGTTGTCCCGATGCTGGCGCCTTATATAGGCATATTCGATCGTGGCATTGCAATAATCTTATCCTTCGTTGTATGGGTTGCGCTCGGGGAAGTTCTGTTACGATCAGATTATACAACAAAGTTTAAAGTCCTCGCAATAGCTTTTGTTGCCTATTACATTCTGTCTATATTCCTGCTAGAAACGATACAAGGATATTTACGGGGCTTTATGCCGTTCTAGAAATCAGGCATGTTATTTTTGCATCTGTTATTTCAACGCTGACGACATCTCCGAGGGCGGCATTGCCATTTACTGCAATTGGCTTGTAAGAAATATTTCTGGCAACAAAATTGTGTCTTAATTCATTGAACTCGTCTACTATGGCGTCGCCGCGCCAGCCGACCCATTTTTTGTTCTGTTCCAGATGTATACCATTAACTAATTCAGAGATTATTCTTGTTCTCTCTTTCTTGACCTCTGTGCGTATTTGGTTCATCCCAGATGCTTTCGTATTCTCTCTGGAACCATACTGGGAAAAATTTGTATAGTCGGGCCTTACTTCGTTGAGTAAGTCGATGGTCAGCTGGAAATCGCTCTCCGTCTCCGTAGGAAAGCCGGCTATTATGTCTGTCCATATGGATATCTCTGGAATTTCTTTTCTAAAGCGCTTTATTATCTTAACGAATTCCTCAACAGAGCCCTTGCGTTTCATATCCTCTAGGACTTTATTGCTGCCAGACTGGACAGGCAGATGCAGGAATTTGAAAACCTTCCCGTTCTTGTACGTCTCTAAAAGCTCGTCCATAATAGGAAGCACGCTGTAAGGGTGCATCATCCCAAGCCGCAGGAAATAGTTTCCTTCTACTTGCGAAGTTATTTTTTCTATAAGCTGAGGAAGGTTTACTCCGTCATTGTAGCCGGCAATCTCCTGTCCCGTTATCCAGAATTCTTTTACGCCGTTTCCAACAGCCACCTGCACCTCTTTAACTATGTCGCGATTAGGATAGGAATAATCCGCGCCTTTTGCAAGCTTTGTCGCACAGAATGTGCAACTATAATTGCAGCCGGACTGGATTTCGAGTATCTGTACAACCGGATTCTTTCTGTACTTCGGGAGCAACGTCTTTGGTCTCTTGTCCTTTCCCAGCAAAACAGTTTTCTGGTTATTGAATGTATTTCCAACTACATTGACTATGTCTGTTATGTGGTTTGTGCTTATCATGCTTGCTGCTGGAGCTATGTTGCCGATGCGAGGCGATGCCTCTGGCAAGCAGCCTGCAATAACAAGCTTCTTGCCAGCTCTTTGCAGCTCGTTTATGCGATGGCGTTCCTTGTTTTCTGTGGTTTGCTTTACAGCGCAGGTGTTTATTACTACAAGATCCGCTGTCTCTGCTGTATCCACAATTTGATAGTCCTTGCTCAGTAAGCCGTGCATTATCTGCGAATCCATCTGGTTGCTGCTGCAGCCATACGTTTCGATGTAAATCTTTTTCATTTTGCGTCATTTTGTTTCGAGTCGATAGCCATATCATTTATTATTGTAAAAATTCATCCGGTGATGGAATCTTTATGTTCCATCTTTTTTCTAGAAGTTGAAGTATCTTCTCTAACTTTTCATCACTAGTATTCCTAGCAATCAGTCTTCTCAGGGCACGCTTATCGACTTCCAATTCACTTGCATCCATATTTTTGACGTGCTCCTCTTCGTGAAGCAGGACGAAATCTTCGACATCTTTTAGCCCTTCTTTTATTACGATGGCACGACCGTTAGTAAAGCCTAATAGTGAGTGGGGCATATCGCTATCCGATGCGGTTAAAATATCGACGCCCAGATAGGAAGGATAGCTGTAGAGTATCATTGGAAAATCAACAGAGCTGAGGCCGAAATTCTTTTTGTAGGTGTAAAATGTTAGAGGTTTACGATACGAATACATAGAAATAGATCGAGTGCAAACTATTTAATTTCTTCCATGGTATTTCAAGTTGTATGCATTAAGCATATGCCTGCTGTCCGGATTGAAAGCAAGGCTCCTTATCTTTCCTTCGGCGGCTCCCGGATCGTAGTTGTGCCCTACCTCATGTACTAGAACAATTCCAAAAGGTATATTCATAGCCCATGGATGCTCAAGAAACAGATCATAACCAAGACGTTCATGTGGCCTTGTGCATACAACCCTGCGTTCAGGTTCCGTATGCGCCCATGCGCCTTCGGCTGTATACCGATCTGTTATGAATATATCGAGCGTGGGCTTGTAGGGATATTTTCCGAACCTATATTCGACTCTTTCATCAAGGAATTCTCTGAAATTATCAGCAGGGTTGTATGTATCATTAGAGTAGGGTAGAGGATTTTTCCTTTCTGCCTTTTTCATGATATCTTCTATTTCCATTACAACCTTGGGGCTAAGTATATCAATCATTTCAATCACACAAGCAGCTACACCTCCTCCTTTACCTTTGCCTCTTCGACTATTGCAAGCGCTTCATCAACTCTTGCGCCATCGTGCACAATAGCGCGCACAGCTTTTATCATTGCCACAGGATGATCGTTCTGCCAGATGTTTCTGCCCATATCAACGCCTATTGCGCCATTGGTAACAGAATCGTAAACAAGCTGCAGCACGTCCCGTTCTGTTTCAAGCTTTTTGCCGCCTGCCACGACTAGCGGTACAGGACAGCTGTCTGCTACCTTCTGGAAATCGTCGCAGTAATACGTTTTCACGAATTTTGCGCCCAGCTCTGCTGCAATGCGGCATGCCAGCGCGAGGTAGCGCGCATCCTGATTT
>Ga0213870_1001164_pt1 | contig 11978 bp, 9 predicted proteins | sample WICALVC2017_Meta_FD_160119 | JGI IMG/M metagenome (GOLD analysis project Ga0213870, IMG submission 160119) | Freshwater microbial communities from subterranean cave lake in Wind Cave National Park, South Dakota, United States - WICALVC2017 | ecosystem: Environmental > Aquatic > Deep subsurface >... | reverse complement strand
CCACTTTTCCGGACCATCCGGGTTGTAGAGCGGTAAGGTAATATAAGTATAAAGACCATTATTTCTTACTCCATCAAGCGTTAAGGGAAGTCCATCATCCCAATGTTCGACTGCAATTTTTGAGCCCTGCGGCAAATTTTCATAAATCCAATTTGAAGCCCAAACCCTGGAATGCGGTTTTGAATAAATGGTTAGGAAAGAAGCAGGATAAATTAAACATAATAGAACTACGGTTAAAAGACCGAAACGGCCAATTGATTTTGATTTGGAGGAAGAAAATATTTTTGTTAAGCAGTAGCCTGTGATTAAACACGCAAAGGGCAAAAGAGGAGTAAGGTATCTTAAGGCTTTGGCAAATTCTTTTCCTTGGTATCCAAATAGCAAAACAATCCACAATAGCGATAAAAGCAGAGTCAGATTATTGTACGTTTTTTTGTTTATCAGCAAATAAACTAAAGATGCGACAAACAAGAGTGAGAAAGGAAGCCCCATACCCCAAAGAGTCAGGTGGGTTGCGGGGTAGATATATGCTTTTGTCGGGATCCATTGTAAAGCTGGCGGGAAGGAGGTTTCCGGTCCGTCAAAACTTTTTAAAGTTTTCAGGCTTTCAATAAAGTTTTGGTTAATATGAAAATCAAGAACTGAAGGATTTGCAAAGGCGTAAGGTTGAGCAAGTCTGAAAGTTAATAGACAAAAAACAAGAAACAAAAAACAAGAGACAATAAACTGGATAAAATTTTTTCTTTTTACCAGATAGAGGAGCAATCCAAGGGCAACCACAGGTAGAAAAAGTACTGCTGAGATTTTGGAAGCAAGTGATAACCCAAAACTAATTCCTATACCAATTATATAAAGCAAATATATTATACTTAATTTGTATATTTGATATTTACTTTTTAAAATTTTATATTTAGGTTGTAAATCATTTTGATAGGTTGTGAAGATCCTAGTGCATAGATAAAACGTTAATGTAATAAAGAATGTTAAGTAGGTGTCGACTGCATAAAAGTGGGAAAGTTGGATAGGGAGGACCATAGCTGCATAAAAATATGCAGCAAATAAACCAATTATCCAATTATCCAATTTCCAATTAACCAATAATTTTGAAGACTTGTTAATACTAGGTTGATACTTGTTAGTACTTATTAATTGGTTGGTACTTATTTGTTTTCCGATAAGGAAAACTATAACGACAGTACCAAGATCGAATAATGCAGATAGTTGTCTGCCTACAATCGTTAGATTAAAGTAATCTCCCTTTGCAATAGTTTCTGCAATCAACTTAGTAAAAAATATAGGAAATGTACCATAGACAAAAAATCCAAAACCGCGATTGTGAGGATTAAGAGGCGAAGTCGATGCGTCAAGATACTCAGTAAGTGTTTTTGGCCATGATATTGCTCCTGTTACCATAGTTAGAAAACGTTCATCAGGGTGAAGATGTTGGTTTTGGTCCCAATTAACACCATAGAATCGGAAGAATGCAGCCAGAAGAAATATGGCTAATGGAAGTGCGATTTTTAGATTTATTTTCATAATGTCTTAAGTTACCTAAGTCACTTAAGTGACTTAAATTATTCCTCTCAATAGTGAATCATACTCTAGTTGCGACTTTGCTTGAACCTTTCGGTAGATTCTCACCACCGGGTGATCAAATACAGACCAAGATTCTTCTGCATCCTCATCTGGAAAAGTGGTTAGAGTGTAGGGATTTGCGGTTAGGGGGATTTGGAGAGAAGGATAAGAAGTAAAAATGGCCACACGCTCAAATCCTAAACTGCCTGAAAATAGTGATTGGTAATACTTGGTAACCAAAGGATATTTTTGTGGAAACTTCATATGATTTTTAAAAACTCTGCGGGAAGGGACAAAAATATAGTCTGCTTTTTCCAAGTGCGTAAGCAGTTGGGGCAATAACTGTTTATTTTCATCCAGGTGATAAAAATCAAAAGAAACTAATTTATAATTTTTATTGACTTCATTTTTATCAGGTAGACCTAAAGGAATGTCAATCACATTTGCGGTATCAAAAAGAATATATGAATTTTCAGAAATATTATCATAAATCCAGCGGGACGCCTGAACACGGGTATCTTCATGGGAGTAAATAGACATGAAGGCGATGCCAGGAAGCAAGGAAATAAATACCAATAACCCAATAACCCAACCTGCCTGCCGGCGAGGCAGGTAACCCAATTTCAAATTACCATGAATTCTTTTCAAGTGTAGTTTGGGATGCTGAAATAAATTCAGCATGACATGGAATGTATAGCCTGAATAAATTGCAAAGAAAGGAAGAATTGGTGTCATAAATCGTGTCCATTTAACAAATAGGAAAGCGTTGGGGAGGAAGTATAATAAAAATGAAAAAATCAAAATGAAAAAATCAAAATGAAATTGAAAAATTTTGAATTTAAAATTGTAATTTTTACTTTTTAATTTTAAATTTTTAATTTTAAGAAGAATATATTGACTTAAAGATACTAGTGATTGTAGGGATAATAACAAGAAACCTAGACTACCAAGTATAAACACCGGCCAGCCCAATGCGTAGGGGAATATTTTTTCGGCTTGAAATAGAATTGGTCGGGTAGCTATGAATTGTCTGGTATAAAATACACCAGATTTTCCCAATGCAACATCCGCCTCATAACCAAATACAGCACTTTTGAAGTTATTTAATTCAATAATATTGTAAGGAGAGGAGAGGATGAAGATTAGAATACTACCAATAAGTACCAATAACCCAATAACCCAATTCCGCCAACTGGCGGACCAATAACCCAACATCAACTTACTTTTATTTTTCTTAAAAGATTTTAGAGTTTGTATTACCAGTGCAATAAATGGTGGGATAAAGAAGAAAATACCTGTAAGTTTGGAGCCTAATCCAAGGCCAATGGTTAATGAGCTTAGAAAGATAAATTTTAAGTGACTTAAGTTACTTAAATACCTTATTGAGAGATAGGCAGATGTTACAAAGAAAAAGGTAAGTAGCGATTCTGTAGTGCCAAAATGGGCGGACTGGATAAGGCCAGGGGTGAAAGCACAAAGTGCAGAAGTTAAAAGTGCAAAGTTAAAAGTTAAAAATTGTTTTGAGATTAGAAAAACCATTAAAACTGTAAAAGTTGAACTAAGTGCAGAGTAAAAGCGCAGCCAGAAGATGGCGGAAGGGAAGGTAGTTGTTAGAGCTTGACCTGTTGGAGAAGGTTGGGTTTCAGCTGTCAGTCGATGAGTTGTAAATGGTAGTGATTTTAGTATTGGTTTCGTGATTTGATCGCTTGCAAAAGCCAAATAAAGAGGGAATTGACCGTAGGCGAAAAAGTGAGGATTGAGGTTGCAGTTAGCGTTTAGCCTAGAGCGCCTGCCTGCCGGCAAGGCAGGTTTAGCATATGATTGCGAAAATATACAAGATGGAATTTCTCTTAATTTACTTGGTAGTCTGAATTGACTTACCGCGTTTGTCATATTACGCTCGTCGGGATTGAAAAAATATGGATAATCAAACATGAGGTTATAGAAACGAATAAAAGCGGTTGTAAGAAGTAATAGTAGGAGAATAATACTATTTCTGTTTCTCTTAATCATGCAAGAAGGGTAATTAAGATGCGGTTACGGCGAGGAAGCCCGATTCGTTGCCGGGTGACGTTGTACGTAACCGTATATCGAAACGGGAATCGTTACCGATTAACGCTAAACATAAATATCTAAAGTACATAAAGGATCGTTATCACAGTCAAACCCCAAATTAAAATAGAAACAATTAGCGGTATATCAGTTGTTATAATTTTCTCTGGTTGTTCTCCTGCAGGGCTTTCATAAGCAAGTTGAGCATAACGCATCAGGCCATATATAACGAATGGAATAGTTGTGATCATCCATTTTCTCTCTAGAGCATATGGTAATACATTGAGTAGAAATGCTCTAAGAGGTGCATCGAATTTTGGCGGTTCTTCAACAAACGTAAACAGAGAGTAAGCAAGTATTGCAGCTGATCCAAACATAGAAGCATAAAAATCTAGTAGATGTTCCCTATATTGAAAAAGAGTAGGCCGAGTAGAAGTCCCCTGACGCAATAGTTCTGAATGCCGTTTGGTTGAAGCGACAAAAAGAGCAACAAAAAATATGGTTAGAAAAAGCCAAAAAGGTAAATGATAGCCAGTTAATACTTCTCCAGCAAACGCCCTTAGAATGAAAGAAAAAGCAATACTTAATATATCTAGAATTGCATAATTTTTGAATATACTGGAGTAAAGTATATGAAGTAGAGTAAAGGTAGCGGCAACAACAAAAAACATATTTGAGAGTAGAAGTGCGGCAATAAGACCTGCGAAACCAAGCAAAAAAGCTACTTCTGATGCCGTGTTCAAAGACACCATACCCGAAGCAACCGGCCTATTTTTCTTCTCTGGATGGAGCTTATCGAATCTAAGGTCAATGATGTCGTTAAATAAATACGAGGCAGAAGAAACTGCGCAAAATATGATAAAACCAAATAGGGTTAGGAAAAAAAATTGACCTTCAAATAATTTCCCGTTGAAGATAATGGCTGCAAAAAGTATGAGATTTTTCACCCACTGGTTTGGTCTAAGTGCTTTGACCAAAGCGATCCAATTCTCTTTTCTCATAGTTCGATTATCACTCACCATGACCCTAAGCTTGTTGCACGGGGCTATGACCCTGAGCCCGTCGAACGGGTCATAGGAGTATTTTGCCAGAGTTACTGGTTAATATCAATTACTTAAACAATCTCACTCTCTTCTTGCTCGCACAGTAAATTTTCTAGCTTACAAATTGGAAGGTTTTAATGTGTACTGTTATGATAAATAAATCTTAATTAATTCAACTCTTATAATCCCTTATATTACTATAAAAGTCCCGTGTGTGCGCTTCGAAAATTTACTAATGCTTCGCAAGTTAATTCCTTTTAATTTCTTATCTTATACCCGTGATACTCGTGGTACTCGTGATTCTCGTGATACTTTACTCAATTAGTATCATAGCGAGTTATTATTTTTATCTAGCACAAATTCAGAAACTTTATACCCTAGCTCTATAGCATAGTTAGTGCCCCAGTATAACGCTTACTTGCTCGCATGGTCTACATCCATGCCTCGCAAGAGCGCGTATACGGGGCGAGCTGTTTTAATTATTTTCTTTGTAATAAAAGATTAGCTACTTTCTCACCTAATTCAATCGCATAGTTAGTTCCTCTATCCCAGGGATAGACCATATCCATGTTAGCCAGAAATACATTGGGAATTGGTGTAGTGAAATCAGGTTTAATTTTGGAATAATTGATAGGGAAAACTGGTTGGGCAAAAGGACCCAGGAATAACTCTGAACCGAGAACTGAGGACTTAAAACTGAATCGTGGATTTATTTTTTTAAGATAAGGAAGGTAGGTTTTCAATAGTTGCTCCTTTGTCATCTGCAAGTACTTGTGATCCGGTGGTAGATAATTTGCTACCCAGGTGATGTGATTGCCTGCATAATGTCTTTTGTCCACTAGATTAGTATGTTGGACCACGGCTATAAAAGGATAGTTTGCTTCATTAATATTGAGCCAATAGGTGTCAGGTAATATTTTTTCTTTGGAGATTATAAGAAGATTAAGAGCATGAAGATGGGGGATTGATTTTAATCTAAAACCGTACTGCGTAGTTATAAGATTAGGAAAGATATGAAGAAGAACTGCGCCAGGAGTAGTTGCGATGATTTTATCAAATTGGTTACTTATTTTTGGATCAAACGGTGTTGAAAATTTTATCGTGCCTCCATCTTTTTTAATTTGACCAGCCATGGCCTCTAGCAAGAGATGATAACCACCCTGCAAGTAACCCAGCTTAGGAGTTCTTTTTTTAATTCTAGCCCAAAACCAGGCCATATTAACGTCTTTTGCAAAGGGGCCAAACTTTCCAGAGAGGAGTGGTTTCCAAAGGATCGAAAAAACTTCTTTTCCATAATATTTTTCCAACCATTGCCAGGCAGTGAAACGTTCCAGAGAAACCGCTTTTATTTCCGGCAACAGTTTAAGATAAAGTGTAACAAGACCTGTACGAAGACGTTGGAAGATAGTTAGAGGGGTAAAAGTCAAGACGTCGAAAGGGGAATTAAAGGGATATATTTTACTCTGATAGTAGATAGAGGTAACAGTTTTAGGAAAAATGAGTCGATTTTTAAGTCCTAATTTTTCTATAAGATCCAGAGCATAAGAGTCATTGGTAAACCAGTGGTGATAATGTTTTTCCAGAGCCCATTGCCAAGAAGGTAGTCTGAACGTTGAAGCAAGCCCCCCGAGAGTCTTTTCTTTTTCAAAAATAGTTACTTTAACTTTGCGTTCACTTAATTTTAACCCTGCGGATAAACCAGTAAATCCAGCACCAACTATCGCTACTTTCATAATACTCGTGGTTATTGCGTAAATTCAACGCTGGGGATATTTACAACTGAGGTATTACTACCCACATCGGTTGCAGTAAGAATTGCCTTTCCAGCAGAAGCCGAGGTTAACATAAATTGAGCTTGTCCGATGTTGTTCGTTACTTGTGTATCTGCGGGTGAGACGATTACTGAAGGTAGTGAGGATGTTAATCTAACTGTACGATCTGCCAGAACACTACCATTGACATCTCGCATGTAGACGGAAACCTTTATTTGCGTTCCTTTACTTGAGCTGCCAGGAATTGTCGCTACTCCAACCTGCGGAAATGCGACAGCAAATGATTTCAGGGGTGAAGGAGCTTCGTTTTTGGCCCGTAGTAAATTCGCTGCCGGTTTCTCTATGACTAAAATTCCAATTCCCGCGATAAAAATAAAAAAGAAAAGAGCAGATAAAGTAATAAATTTTTTATCTTTCATGCTTTATCATGGAGCTAAACGTAGCTTCAACTTTGATTGTTTCACGTTTAAAAAAAATTGTCAAACTTAATTAATCCTTTGGACGATACCGGGGGATTGACAAGGTGTTTTTGTTTTGGCATACTAAGTCTGCCCTTCGGGAGCGGTGGAAAGCTTGAGATATTTTTCCTCCACAAACTCCGATTTGGGAATCCTGATTTATCAGGACATAGGGTGAAAGTATCCACGATCCTAAGGGATCGGGATCTACCCCCCCAATTTTTTCTCGGGGAAAAATCTCAAGAGCCTTCCTTCTCGAAGGGTTTTATATTTGACAAAAGAATTAAAATCTGTTTAAATAGGGACAGTTGAATTTCCCTCATCCGCGAGCTTGTAGACCCACAAAACTTTATGTCAGCAAAAGCTAAACCGATTACATCAAAATCCATTAGTGTGGAAGACTTAATTGGAGATACTCCCAAACCAGCATCACCGAGTTTTATTCCTGGAGTTGTATCATCAGTAACTGCCCCCAACAACGGATTACCACAAACCAGTCTACCAACACAGGTAAGTCAGCCAGCTGGACAAGTAACGACAACTGCGCCACAACTCGGGCAAACAAGTCCACCTATTGCTATGGGACTGCCTGCTAACGGCTATCTGCCTGCGCAAACTGGTGATCGTTATTCGACTACTCCCACCAAAACAGTTTCAGGTTTTCTGGACGTTATGCCCGAAGGACATGGATTTTTGCGTCCAAAATTTGTAGCTGGGGAAGGCGATATTTATATCTCTCAATCACAAATCAGAAAGTTTCAGTTGCGTGAAGGCGACGATGTAGAGGGTCAGGCTAGGATGCCCAAAGAAAACGAGCGCTATTTAGGGCTTCTAAAGGTAGAAAAAGTCAATGATAAGCCGGCCGAGGATTCTCTCAAAAGACCACATTTTGATGATCTTACTCCAATTTATCCAAATAAACAAATAATTCTCGAGACTGGTAAAACTCCACTTTCTACTCGAATTATGGATTTACTCGCGCCAATTGGATTTGGTCAGAGAGGACTAGTCGTTTCTCCACCCAAAGCTGGCAAGACGACGATACTCAAGGAAATTGCACATGGGATATCTGAAAATCACCCCAAAATTCACTTGATGGCAGTTTTAATAGGGGAGAGACCTGAGGAAGTAACAGATATAAGTAGATCGGTTCGAGGAGAAGTGATTGCTAGTAATTTTGATGAGGCACCAGAAGCTCAAACCAAAGTAGCAGAAGTGGCTCTTGATCGAGCTAAGAGGCTCGTTGAGTTAGGGGTAGAAGTGATAATCTTACTTGATTCTATAACTCGACTAGCTAGAGCTTATAATCTCTGTGTAAATCCGTCTGGTAGAACTCTTTCTGGCGGGTTTGATCCCGCAGCTCTATATCCAGCCAAACGCTTTTTGGGTGCAGCTAGAAAATGTGAGGAAGGTGGTAGTTTAACAATATTGGGTACTGCTTTAGTTGATACAGGCTCACGTATGGATGATCTTATTTACGAAGAATTTAAAGGAACCGGCAATATGGAGCTTCATCTGTCACGTTACCTGCAAGAGCAGAGGGTTTTTCCTGCAATTGATATAGATAAGTCAGGCACTAGACATGAAGAACTTTTTATTTCTTCCGACAACCTCAAAAAAATTGTAACTTTACGTCATATGCTTTCACTTCTAGGGGAAGGTCAGGAACGTACAGTCACATTGATAGATCGCCTCATTAAATCCAAAAGTAACAAAGAGTTTCTTGAGAGTCTGAATAAGGGTTAAATTCAACAATTAGTGACTATCAGTGACAATCAATGACTATTAATGACCGATCTTCACTTGTTGTCATTTATGGTCATAAGTTGTCATTTGTTGCAGGAATTTAATGCTTCGTATTTTATCTCATGAATTTTTCCTCAAAATTTGAAACCTTACGGTCTGATTTCAAACAATATAAAATTGATTTAAGAGATTGGCTAAAATTTCTTTATTTTTTTATCAGGAAAAGAGTTTTAACAGGTTTAGTATATTTTGAGCGTGGTAAAGATCTATTAGTGTCTTTGCTAGTTATCAAAAGAGGGGGTTATAGTAAGCATTTTCTTAATATTTCCTTTATATTCTTGGTGGCTGGGGCAATTGTAGGCGGACCGGCAATTGCCGAATATTACCCAACTGTTTCTCCAGATAATTTTGCATCCGAAAGTGCCGCTTCAATGGAACTGCTTGGAGACGAGCCGGGAGTTTTATCGACTACTACAGAAATATCGGAAAAACCCCGTTTTGAAATTATTGATTATCAGACTGTACAAGGCGACACTTTAGCCTCAATTTCCGATAAATTTGGAGTCTCAGTTGACACTATTAAATGGGCCAATAATCTAAAGACTGAGAAAATTGCTACAGGCCAAACTTTAAAGATTCCTCCTGTAACTGGTATAGTGCATAAAGTTGTTCCTGGAGACACGATTTACTCGCTTGCTAAAAAATATAAATCAGAACCACAAAAGGTAGTAAATTTTCCTGCAAATGATTTTTCCGATCTGGATACTTTTGCCCTAAATGTTGGGCAAGTCTTGTTTGTTCCAGATGGAGTTATGCCTCAGGCAGCTCCTGTATATAAACCGGGAGTTGTACCACAATTTATCGCGGGAGCCGGAGGCAAATTTATCTGGCCAACACAAGGGTCTATTAGTCAATATCCTGTTTCATATCATATGGCTGTTGATATTGCCAATCGGTCGTATCCTCCAGTTGGCGCGGGAGATGCAGGAACGGTAGCCTATGCTGGTTGCGTCCGCTACGGTTACGGCTGTCACGTAATTATAAATCACGCTGATGGTTATCAGACTTTGTATGCCCATTTGTCTTCATATGCGGTCGAAGCAGGAGTAAAAGTAGGACGTGGGCAGGTTATAGGAAAAATAGGAATCACTGGAAGATCGTCAGGTCCTCATCTTCATTTTGAAGTAAGAAGAAATGGAGTACTACTAAATCCTCTGTCATTTCTTAAATAAGTTTATTGTGATAAAATCCAAACTTAATTGGGGCCTATAGGTAAACGGTATACCACAGTCTTCGCATGACTGAATTCCGAGTTCGATTCTCGGTAGGTCCACCCATTAACTAATAAGATAGTCTCAGGGCCGGTAGCGCAACGGTAGCGCACCTCGATGGCATCGAGGGGGTTGAGAGTTCGAATCTCTTCCGGTCCACTGCATAGGCGGTAAGACTAGGGGGTTCCCGACATTAAAATCGGGATCCACGATGCTGTAATTACTTACCACCAGATGGCGGATCGTAAACAGCATCGGGACAAATCCCCCTGGGTCCACAGTTTTGGAGAAAAAGAGTCGTCGGGAAATTATTCTAATTTTAAGAGATTTTGCTTTTCTTCAAAAATAATCCTGAATTGTCTAAAAAAAGCCTCCCTCCCTAGTAAATTAAAGGAAACCAGATATTCGTGGGAAAAAACCACGGGGCAGATAAACTTCTTGCCAGCAATTTCTATCTCTAGTTTGTGGATGTATCCTTTGATTCTCCCGCCAACTCCTCCGAGATAAGTTTCTGTACCTTCCTCGATTGCCACCCCGAGTTGTTCAGCTATGTCATCTTTAAAAACTGAAACAGTTGCCCCAGAGTCAATCAACGCTGAAGTTCTCTGGACTTTACCTTTGGAGTAGATCAAAAAGTCAATAATGGGGAAATAGTCGCCGTGCGCATCTGTCTGATATGGGAAATTAAGCATTAAGTTATTCAAGCCCCAAAATATACGGCCCCTCGTCCTTGCGAGGAACTTTAAACGAAAAGGCTTTTATTTTTGCTTCTTCTCCAACCTTGCCGGAGACCAGAGGAGAAATGTCTTTCAAGGTTTTTCCAACAGCAATAATACGATCTTTTTTAGGATCAATCGCCACCCACTTTCCTGCAAATTGGCCGATTTGTTTTTTGGAGACATTAACTCTTTTCATAACAGCTTCATCTTAACAAAACTCAAAGAAAAACGCAAAAAATTTAATGAACAAAACTTAAATGCCCTCACTGGTTGTGCTCCCGTCCTTTCGGATATGTTCAATGAGGGTATTAAAAATCCCAACGGTATTTTTTGAGCTCGATTTGAGCATGCCCAATCTTTGTTGCGTTTTCAAGTGGAAACTGACAAAATTTGATATATGAGTTTACCAGAATTTAGTTGGGTCCCTCTACAAACAATAAATATTAAAATAGGCACTATTGAAGAAAGAGGAAAACCTAGAGTATTGCAGGATCCTTGTAAACCTAAATGTGGTGGAATGCTAAATTATACACAGGGTTCACATATTATGGACTGGGATGGTAACCATGTCGAAGTAGAATCTGTCTGGGCGTACCGTTGCAGTAATAATTGCGGAGTAATTGTTTTTTTAGAGGAGGTGGGAGCAGTTATTGAGAGACACATTGGTGAGGCATGGGCTAAAGTAGGACGAGTTGTCCCTGTAAACTTATAGTCACTGTCATATTTGCGACAGTTTGGGTAAAGGGAACCATCCAGAGTAATAAGTAGGGGAATTCTCGCCGAAGGCGAGCGCAAAATCGCGCGCGGGACGTCAAACGTCCCAGCCACGTTTGACTGTGGCGCGAAACATCTTTCTGTTACACTCAGGATAAGTAAGCGAGGTTGAAAGGAACAATAACACCAAACCCCTCACACAAATCCTGAATGCGGTTCCAATTATGGTATACTTTGTCCGCATTTTATGAATAAATCTTCAGTTAATGTAAAAATTGTCCCTTTCACTATAGCTGACAATTCACTTAAAGTTTTTTTAGCCGAAAAAAAATTACCAGGTGGAATATTGCTTAGGGGAGAATTATTAGATGAGGCAGCTAAAAGAATTTTTAGAAATAGATTCGGCTTTCCGGTAGGGGATAATTATATAGAACAACTTTATACAGTATCTTATCCTGAAGGTAAAACAAATCGTATAAATATAGTCTTTTTCATACTGTTGCCTTCCCATAAATTAAAACAGTTTAATAAAAATAATTGGCTAAGTATAGATAAAATAGGCACTTCTTCGATTGATAAAGAAATAATTTCCTATGCAGTTCAGAGATTGCGCTGGAAAGTAGAGTAC
>Ga0213870_1001163_pt1 | contig 11981 bp, 9 predicted proteins | sample WICALVC2017_Meta_FD_160119 | JGI IMG/M metagenome (GOLD analysis project Ga0213870, IMG submission 160119) | Freshwater microbial communities from subterranean cave lake in Wind Cave National Park, South Dakota, United States - WICALVC2017 | ecosystem: Environmental > Aquatic > Deep subsurface >... | reverse complement strand
GCCCGCGACCCCGCACCTTGGGATTCGGATCGCGCGCGGCGACCACCACACAAGTGATGCCGCTTGCGATGATGGTCGGCACGCAGGGCGGCGTGCGCTTGTCGAGGTGACAGCAGGGTTCCAATGTGACGTAGAGCGTCGCCCCGCGCGCGCGCGGGCCGGCGCGCCGTAGCGCCGACACTTCGGCATGAGGCCCACCGGCGCGCCGGTGGTAGCCCTCACCAACGATATGGCCGCGACGCACGACCACGGCTCCTACCGGCGGATTGGGACTCGTCGCACCGAGACCACGCGCGGCCAGCGCAAGCGCCCGCGCCATGAAATGATGCTCAAGCTCTCGGCTGCTGGGAGGCAATTGTGGGTTAACGTTTCTTCCGATGGACCATCCGGCGTTTGGCCGGGCGCGCGGCCTTGCCGCGCTTGGCCGTTGCGATGGCGGCCTGCGCTGCGGCCAGCCTGGCAATGGGCACGCGATAGGGCGAGCAACTCACGTAATTGAGGCCGAGGTCATGGCAGAAGGCCACGGATAGGGGATCGCCCCCATGCTCACCGCAAATGCCGAGCTTAAGGTCCGGCTTGACCGAGCGGCCGCCCTTGATCGCCAGCTTCATCATTCCTCCCACCCCTTCCTGGTCGAGCGTGGCGAAGGGGTCGGCGTCGAGGATGTTCTCCGGGGCCTCGCTGAGCTGAAGCCCGCAGGCCCGGCACAGCATGGTCTTTTGATCCACCTCGCGGCTGAGGCAGCGGGGGCAACGATCGCGGCGGTTCATGTAGAAGTCGGTGAACTTGGCGGCGTCGTCGCGGGAGAACCCGAAGGCCGTCTGGGTCAGATCGTTGGTCCCGAAGGAGAAGAAGTCCGCTTCGAGCGCAATCGTGTCGGCGACCACGCACGCGCGCGGCAACTCGATCATGGCGCCGACCAGATACGGGAACTTTGTCCGGTAGCGGCGCATGGTGTCGCCGGCAATTTCTCGCACCAGGTCTTTCTGCGCCTTCATCTCGGCGGCCAGACCGACCAACGGGATCATGATCTCCGGCACCACTCTGATCCCCTCGCGGGTGACCTCGCAGGCGGCCTCTATGATGGCTTGGACCTGCATCCTGGTGATCTCCGGCATCGTGATGCCGAGCCGGCAGCCGCGGAGCCCCAGCATCGGATTGAATTCATGTAACTCCTCAATGCGGGCCAGCAGTTTTCGTTTTTGCTCGATGCTCGCCGCATCGGCATGATTCAGCTCCATGCGCGCGATCTCGACCATCAGATTCTCACGCTTGGGCAGAAACTCGTGCAACGGCGGATCAAGCAACCTGATGGTCACCGGATAGCCCTTCATCGCCCGGTACAGGCCGATGAAATCGCTCTTCTGGAGCGGCAGGAGCGTGGCCAGCTCGCGCTCGCGGTCCTCGCGGGTCTTGGCCAGGATCATCTGCTGCATGATGGGGACGCGGTCCTCGGCAAAAAACATGTGTTCGGTCCGGCAGAGGCCGATCCCCGCCGCGCCGAATCCCCGCGCGATGATGGCTTGATCGGGCACGTCGGCATTGGCGCGGACGCCGAGCGTCCGGAACTCGTCGGCCCACGTGAGCAGCGTGGAGAAGTACCGGTACTTCTCGGACGCCTCAGGCTTAAGACGCCCCTGGACTACCTGGATGATTTCGGATGCGACGACCGGAATCTCTCCCGCGTAGACCGCCCCCGTAAAGCCGTTGATCGAGAGCGCGTCCCCCTCCTTGAGTATGAGTGATCCAAAGCGGACGATGCCATCGTGGCTGACCTCCAACGCCTCGCAGCCTGCCACGCAGACCTTGCCCATCTGACGCGCCACGACAGCCGCGTGAGAGGTCATGCCCCCCTTGGCCGTCAGGAATCCCGCCGACGCGCTCATACCATGGATGTCGTCCGGGTTCGTCTCGCGACGCACGAGAATAGCGCGCTCGCCCCGCTCCTTCATCTCCACCGCGCGTTCCGGCGTCAGCGCGATCTTGCCGGACGCGGCGCCCGGCCCGGCGGGCAATCCCTTGCCTACCGCCTGGTTCGTGGACTCCTGTTGGGGGTCGAAAATCGGATAGAGATATTGGGCGAGTTGCTCCGGGCCGACGCGCATCACCGCCTCGCGCTTGTCAATCACGCCTTCCTTGACCAGGTCCACTGCGATCCGAACGGCCGCGATCCCCGTGCGCTTGCCGACCCGCGTCTGAAGCATATAGAGCGTGCCCTCCTGGATGGTGAATTCCAGATCAAGCATATCGCGGTAATGGCGCTCCAGTTTTTTGTACGTGGCCATCAACTCTCGGTAAGCTTGGGGGAGCGGCGCGGCCAGGGCCTCGATCGGCAGCGGCGTGCGGATGCCGGCCACCACGTCTTCGCCCTGGGCATTGAGCAGACATTCCCCCAAGACCGTCGGCGCGCCGGTGGACGGATCGCGCGTGAAGGCCACGCCGGTGCCGCTCGTGTCCCCCATGTTGCCAAACACCATCGCCACCACATTCACCGCCGTGCCCCAGGTGTCCGGGATGTCGTACAACCGCCGATACGTGACCGCGCGCGCGCCGTACCAGGAATTGAAGACGGCGTGAATGCCCATCTTGAGTTGAGCGTAGGGGTCTTCCGGAAAATTGCGCCCGGTGTCGTCCTTCACGATCTGCTTGAAGCGCGCGACCAGGGACTTGAGGGCCGCCGCCGTCAGGTCGGTGTCATGGACCGCGCCCGTCTCGGTCTTCATGTCCTTCAGCGCCTCCTCGAACCGCTCGCGCGTGAGGTCCATGACCACGGTTGCAAACATCGTAATGAACCGCCGGTGCGCATCGTACGCGAACCGCTCATTGCCGGTCTTCCGGATCAGCCCCTGAACGGTCCGCTCGTTGAGGCCCAGGTTGAGGACGGTATCCATCATGCCCGGCATGGAGGCCCGCGCGCCCGACCGCACCGAGACCAGCAGGGGATTCGCGGGATCGCCGAACTTCGCCCCCATCGCCGACTCCAACCGCGTCATGTATCGCAAGACCTCCTCCCAGAGTCCAGGAGGCAACTTCTTTTTGTTCTTGAAAAACGCCGCGCAGGCGTCGGTGCTGATCGTGAAGCCGGCCGGCACCGGAACCTTGAGATTGGTCATCTCCGCTAGGCCGGCGCCCTTGCCGCCCAGCAGGTTCTTCATGCCGGACTTGCCTTCGGCCTTGCCGTTCCCGAAGAAATAGACGAATTTCTGTGTTGCCACGGTTACCTCGTTTCTGTTCGAATCTTGGAAAAGTCGGCGTACTGCCTGAACAGGTTTCGCACACGGACCAGCAGAGCCAGCCGATTGCCACGGATCGGGGCCTCTTCAACCATCACCATCACCCCCACAAAGAAGGTGTCAATGGGCGCCTTCAGCGCGACCAGGGCATCGAACGCGTCTTCATACGTCCGGCTTTCGATCAAGCCGGGCATGACATGCTCGGCGGCCTGCAACGACGCATAGAGACCCGTCTCGGCGGCATCCTGAAACAACGACGGGTCCACGCCGTCAGCCTCGTGCGCCTTGGTGATATTCTCCGCCCGCTTGAAGGCCATCACGAGCGTCTGGAACTCCGGGCGGCCCGCGAACGCATGGAGTGCCCTGGCGCGCGCCACCAGGTCCCGCGGATCGAACTCGCCATATTGCCACGTGGACAGCACGGCTTCCACCACATCGCCCCGCAGCTTGGTCACGTCCTGGCAATAGTGCCGGAGCCTTTCACCGAGGAATCGTTGGAGCTCGGCCAGAGCCTTGTCGTCAACCGCAATGCCCTGATCCCTAAGCAATCCGAACGTATGTTCGGCGGCCCATCGCAGGTTGACCGGCAACCCGCCTTCTACCAGGATTCTGACCACGGCATACGCGTGGCGCCGGAGCGCGAACGGGTCCTGCGAGCCGGACGGCACAAGGCCCACGGCGAAAAACGCCGCGAGGGTATCCAGGCGGTCGGCCAGGGAAAGGATCTTCCCCGCCAGGCTCGGCGGGATCGCGTCCTCGGCGAAGCGCGGCAGATAATGCTCGGCAATCGCGTCCGCCACGGTCTTCGGTTCCCCATCATGACAGGCGTACTCCCGGCCCATGACGCCTTGAAGCGTGGGGAACTCCCCGACCATGCCAGTCACCAGATCGGCCTTGCAGAGCGTGGCAGCCTGCCGACACTGGGCGGCCATCTCGCGGTCGCCCAGTGTCTCGGCCAGCTTCGATGCTAATGCCGTCACGCGCTCCACCTTCTGATAGAGCGTGCCGAGCTTCTGGTGGAACGTCACCCCTTTGAGTTTCTCAACGCGGCTCTCCAGACGAACTTTGCGGTCCTCGTCAAAGAAGAATCGGGCGTCCGCCAGGCGCGCCGCCAGCACCCGCTCGTTCCCGGCCCGGATCGTGCCCGTCCGGCTGTCCTTCATATTGACCACGGCGATGAAATGCGGGAGCAAGCCGCCGTCCTTCGCGAGGAGGGAAAGATAGCCCTGGTGCTCCTTCATCGAGGTCATGAGCACGGTCTGGGGAAGGGCCAGGTGTTGCGGATTGAATGCGCCGATCAGCACCGTCGGCATCTCGACCGAGAACACCGCCTGCTCCAGCAGGGCCTCGTCCTCATGCACGTGCCCCTTCTTCTGCACGGCGATCCGAGTCATCTGCGACAGGATCAGCGCCCGCCGCCGGTCGGGTTCCACAATCACGCCGGCCTGCTCCAAGGATGTCTTATACCCTTGAACGTCCTTGACGCGCAGAGGGCAGCCGGAGGACAGAACCCGATGGCCGAACGTCTGGTCGCCGGCCGTCAATCCGGCGAACTTAAAACGAACAGGCTTGCCGCCATAGAGAGCCAGCAGCCAGCGGACCGGCCGCGCGAACCGGACGCCTGTATCGTTCCACCGCATGGCCTTCGGGAATGTGAGTCCGCCCACCAGTTCGGCAAGGAGGGTCGGTAACAGCAGGGACGTCTTGCGACCGGCGTCCTGCGTGACGGCGAACAGGTACTCGCCCTTGGGCATTGTCCGCGTGACCAACGCGGTGACGTCCACCCCATGCGAGGCCGCAAATCCCATCGCCGCCCTGGTCGGCTGCCCCTGGGCGTCGAAGCCGACCGCCTTCGATGGTCCCATCGCGTCTGTCGCCACCGGTTCCTGATGGTCTGCCAGCCCTTGCACCCACAATGCCAGGCGCCGGGGCGTGCCCATCGTCTTCACGATTCCGTGCGACAGGCGGGCATCCTTGAGCAGGTGTGCGGCCCGCTCCCCCAGATCGGACAGCGCCGGCGGCACGAACTGCGCTGGTAACTCTTCGGTCCCGATCTCAAGCAGCAACTCAAACCCGGAAGCTTGTGTGCGCGTCATGCCGTCGCCTGGCTGTTCACGGCAAGGTGGTACTGTTCAGCGCACAGGCGGGCCAGCCCACGGACGCGGGCGATGTAGGCCGTCCGCTCGGCGACACTGAGCGCGCCGCGGGCGTCCAGCAGGTTGAAGAGGTGCGAGATCTTCATGCAGCAGTCGTAGGCCGGCCGCACGAGGCCCTGTCCGATCAAGCGTGTACCCTCGGCCTCGTAGGCCGTAAAAGTCGTCATCAACACCTGCACGTCGGCCACTTCAAAATTATATTGGGAGAACTGGACTTCATCCTCGTGATGGATATCGCCATAGGTCACGTCTTTTGTCCACTCTACATCAAAGACATTATCCACGCCTTGCAAATACATGGCGATCCGCTCGGTCCCGTAGGTGATCTCGGCCGGGATTGGATTCACTTCGATCCCGCCCACCTCCTGGAAATACGTAAACTGGGTGATCTCCATCCCGTCCAGCCGGACCTCCCAGCCAAGGCCCCAGGCGCCAAGCGTCGGCGATTCCCAGTCGTCCTGCATGAAGCGGATGTCGTGCTGCTTGGGGTTGATGCCGAGCGCGCGCAGGCTCTCCAAGTACACGTCCTGCACATCGGCCGGCGCGGGTTTGAGAATGACCTGATACTGGTAGTAATGCTGAAGGCGATTGGGGTTGTTGCCGTAGCGCCCGTCGGCGGGCCGCCGGCAGGGCTGCACGTAGGCCGCGCGCCAGGGGTCGGGACCCAGCACTTTCAGGAACGTCGCCGGATGGAACGTCCCGGCGCCAACTTCAAGATCGTAGGGTTCGTGGACCACGCACCCCCGATCAGCCCAAAAACGATGGAGGGCAAGAAACAGATTTTGAAGGGTCACCCGTACGGTCTCCCGAGCGGAAAATCGGCGGGCCAACCCTAACAAATGCGGTGGGGGTTGTCAATCGAACGGCCTGAGCCTGCCACTGGCCGGATTGACTGTCCGCGACGCTTTTGCTAGGCTCCGCCAGGACTTGCCACCCAATCAATTTTTCAACAAGGAGAAGCCTCTGTGACACCGACAGGCCTGACCGCCGAGACCCGCATCGCAACGTTGAATCACCGGGCCGCCCGGCTGCGCATTCTCAGCGTCCGGGCCACCACCGAAGCCGGCAGCGGCCACCCCACGAGCTGCTGCTCGGCGGCGGACGTGGTGGCCGTGTTGTTTTTCGCGGTCATGCGCTTCGCCCCCCACGACCCCAAACATCCGAACAACGACCGGTTTGTGCTGTCGAAGGGCCATGCCGCGCCGCTGCTGTACGCCGCCTGGGCCGAGGCCGGCGCGTTCAATCCGGACGATCTGCTCCGCCTGCGGACATTGGAGTCGGACCTCGAGGGCCATCCCACGCCGCGATTGAACTTCGTGGACGTCGCCACGGGATCGCTCGGCCAGGGGCTGAACGCCGGGATCGGATTGGCCCTGAACGCGCGGCTGGACCGTTCCGGCTACCGCACCTACGTCCTGATGGGCGATGGGGAAACGATGGAAGGCTCCACCTGGGAGGCTGCCGAAGCGGCGCGTCATTTTCAACTCGACAATCTCTGCGCAATCGTGGATGTCAACCGCCTGGGGCAGAGCGACCCGACGATGCTCCAGCACGATATGGAGGCGTACCGCGCGCGCTGGAGCGCGTTCGGCTGGCACGCCATCGTGGTCGATGGACACGACACCACGGCCTTGTTGAACGCCTTCGAGCAGGCTGCCAAAACGACGGGCAAGCCGACCGTTCTCCTGGCCCGCACGCTCAAGGGCAAGGGCGTGTCCTTTGCGGAGGACAAGCCGGACTGGCACGGGAAGGCCTTCAAGAAAGGCGAGGAAGCCGACGCAGCCCTGGCGGAATTGAGCGCCCGGCTTCTCCCTTCATCCCCTGCAATTGACATCCGTCTGCCGAATCCGCCGGCGAACGCGCCGGCCGCAGCCACACCGGTGGCGCCGCCGGAGTACCGGCCCGCAGACTCCGTCGCAACACGCGAAGCCTTCGGCGCCGTGCTGGTGAAGCTGGGCGAGGCCAATCCGCGGGTCGTCGCCCTTGATGCGGACGTCAAGAACTCCACCTTCACGGACAAGTTCGGCAAGAAGTTTCCGGAACGGTTTTTCGAGACCTTCATCGCCGAACAGAATATGGTCGGCGCCGGAGTCGGGCTGGCGAGTCAGGGCAAGATTCCCTTCGTCGCGACCTTTGCCGCCTTTTGGACAAGGGCGTATGATTTCATCCGCATGGCCGCGATCAGCCGCGCGAACCTCAAGCTCATGGGCTCGCACGTCGGGGTCTCCATCGGCGAAGATGGACCGTCGCAGATGGGTTTGGAGGATCTGGCCATGATGGCGGCCCAGCCGGGCGTTGTAGTGCTCTACCCCTCCGATGCGGTGTGTACACACTGGTTGACGGTTTTGGCGGCGGATCATCACGGCATGGTCTATCTCCGTACCGGGCGTCCCAAGACGCCCATTCTCTACACGAACGATGAACCGTTCACGATCGGCGGGTCGAAAGTCCTGCGCGAGAGCGCCACGGATCGGCTCACGGTGGTCGCGGCCGGCGTCACGCTGTTCGAGGCGCTCAAGGCCCACGACGAGCTGGCCAGGCAGGGCATCGCGATCCGCGTCGTGGACCTCTACAGCATCGTGCCCATCGACCGCGCGACCTTGGTCGCCTGCGGCCGTGCGACGAACAATCTCATGCTGACGGTCGAGGATCACTACGCGCACGGCGGGATCGGGGATGCAGTGACGGCGGCGGTGAACTGTGACGGCGTGCGGGTGCATAAGATGGCCGTGACGGAGATTCCCCACAGCGGCAAGCCGGAACAGCTTCTCGACCGCTACGGCATCAGCGCCCGCCACATCGTGGAGAAGATCAAAAAGCTCGTCTCTTAAAGGGGACTGGCTAAGGAAGGTGGTGAGCCGGCTGGGACTTGAACCCAGGGCCCTCGCCTTAAAAGGGCGATGCTCTACCAACTGAGCTACCGGCTCACGCGCACGCGCCTCGGTTCAGCGCCGACTGTACCATAGCGCCTCGCACACGTTCAAGAAATCAGCGGCGCCGGCGGGCGCAAAGCAGCGGATTCCTGATCACAATCGTCTCTTCCCGCTTGGCGCCGGTCGAGACGATATCGATCGGGCAGTGGGCCAGCTCTTCCAATCGCGCCAGGTAGCGGCGAGCCTCGCGTGGCAGGTCGCGATAGACCGTCACGCCCGTCGTGGACTTGGTCCAACCCGGCCACGTTTCATACCGCGGCTCGCAGGCGCCCAGCATCGCGCTGTTCTGGGGCATGTCCACCGGCTTCGTGCCCTTGAACCTATACCCCGTGCAGAGCCGGATCTCGCCGAGGCCGTCGAGGACATCCAGCTTCGTGATGGCCAGCGAGGTCAGCCCGTTCACCCGAACCGCATAGCGGACCAGCACGGCGTCGTACCACCCACAGCGACGCTCCCGTCCGGTGACGGCGCCGACTTCATTGCCACGCGTCTGCAACGCCGCGCCGAGATCGTCGGTGAGCTCGGCGGGAAACGGTCCGCTCCCAACACGGGTGGTATAAGCCTTGGCAATCCCGAGCACGGCATCAATGGCGGTCGGGCCCACGCCCGTGCCGGTGCAGGCGCCGCCGGCCGCCGCGCTCGACGAAGTCACATAGGGATAGGTGCCGTGGTCCACATCCAAATGCGTGCCCTGCGCGCCCTCCAGCAACACCATGCGCCCTTTGGCAACGGCCCGGTGGCCCAACAGACCCGTGTCCACGATCATGCCCCGCAGCCGCTCGGCATAGCGCACATATTCCTGGAAAATCTTCTCCGCCTCGAATCCCGGCGCATGGTAGAACGTCTTCAGCAGCGCGTTCGTCTCCGCCACATTATCTTCCAATTGCCGGCGGAAATAGGGCGGGTCCAGCAGATCCCCCATGCGGATCCCGATCCGGGCCATCTTGTCCACGTACGCCGGCCCGATGCCGCGGCCGGTCGTACCGATGCGCCGCCCGCCCTTCTGTGTCTCGCTTGCCTTCTCAATCGCCTTGTGGTACGGCATGATCACATGCGCGGCCTGGCTGATGGAGAGGTGCGTGTCGGCCCGCACGCCCTTGGCCTTCAGACCATCTATTTCCGCGATCAGATCAGCCGGGTCAATGACCACGCCGTTGCCGATCACGCAGGCCGTGCCGCGATACAGCACCCCGGACGGGATCAGCTTGAAGACGTACTTCTGCCCGCCCTTCACCACCGTGTGGCCGGCATTGGATCCGCCCTGGTAGCGGACCACCATGTCGGCATCCCGGGCCAGCAGATCCACGATCTTGCCCTTGCCTTCGTCGCCCCACTGAGCGCCGATCACCACCAACACACCCATCGCTTACAACATCCTCCTCCCGACACGAAAAGAGCCCTGTCCGAAATGGCACAGAGCTCCACAGCGGTGCAGTCTAGGCACCTCCCCTGCCTTTGTCAACTGCCGCCCAAGAACCGTGTCAACCGTACGGCACGACTAGGCAGGAATGACTTTACGGTTTCCGAGGGGTTCGTGCCGCTCAGTCTGACTCTCATTGCGCTTACACCTGTTCATCGCGCGTTCCTCGCAACGCTTTCAGTCGCCCTCGCTTCGTCTTGCTCTCCAACCGTCGTTGTTGCGAACCGGTTGTCGGCGTCGTCGCTTGTCGTTTCTTGCGCGGGATGGCGATGCTCTGAATGAGCGTTCGGAGTCGCGTGAGGGCATCCTCTCGATTCCGTTCCTGGCTCCGATACTGCTGGGCCTTGATGGTAAGCACGCCCTCTCGTGAAATGCGATGATCCTTCAGCTTGAAAAGTTGTTCTTTGTAGAACGCAGGCAACGAGGACGCCGCAATATCGAAGCGCACATGCACCGCCGTCGAGACTTTATTCACGTGTTGCCCACCGGCGCCCTGCGCACGCATCGCATGGATGGCGATCTCCGTCTCCGGAATCGTCACGCGCGGCGAGATGTACAGCATCGAGATTGCGGTCCTTCGGGGTAATGAGGGGAGTAATTACCGGTAGACGTCCTTGCGGTGCTCGATCGAGACAACGTCTAGCCATTTCGTCCCGACGCGCCGATAGAGAACACGGTATGGCCACACCCGATAGGACCACACCTTCTCTTTTTGGAACGTGCCTTTGAGCGGTTTGCCGTCAAGGGGATTCTGGGCCAGATGCCGGAGCGCGTCCTTGATTTTCTCACGAGTGGCGTCGTCAAATGATGCCAGGTCCTTGACCGCCTGGGACGTGAGACGGACCTGCCTCACTGGTTTTCGCCGAAGACTTCCTGAAAGGCGTGCATCTTCCCGGCCTTGGCTTCTCGGAGGCCTTGTTCGAGGGCCTTGACGGCCTTCGGGTGGGCCATAAACTCCAACGTCTCCACCCAACTCTCAAACTCCTCCGCGCTCATCACCACGGCCTTCGGCACCCCGCTTTTGGTCACAATGTACCGATCTGAAAGCTGATCCACACGATCGACCAGTTTCGAGAATGTCGCGCGAGCCTCTTTGAGCGGAATCGTCTTGTTCATCACTATGACCTCCTGTTTCCTAAAGTGTACACAATTAAGGCTACTCGGTCAATCAGGCAATGTCACAGGTTTTCCCTCAGCGGGATAAGGATGCAGAATCTTGGGCGTCGGAAGCCAGCGGCTACTCAGCTTGGAGAAATGTTCCCAGGTCATGCGGCGGCCGCGTTGGCTGCGACGACGCAGCGCGCGGAGCCACATCTCCTGGACAGCGTCACGGAATTGTCGCAGGCGTGCGTAATTGCCAGGGACAGCGTAGTACTGACACCAGCCACGATACACGCTTCGCAACCAGCCGCCGATCGACCCGAGGTCGTCATGGCGCCCTCTGTGCCACCATACTTGAGACACCGACCCCCCCTTGAGTTTAGTGGAGAGGGCGGGGAGGAGAAGACGAATGGAAACCATACCTGAGATGACGATGGCGGGGCCGCATCGCCAAGACGGGACTGGCGGCGCGCACGCGCGGGCCGACGGCCAAGACGGTGGCCCCGCGGGTCACGCAGCTTGAGCGCGAGAACGCGCGGCTCCGGCGACGCACCCAGCAGGTGGAGATCCTGCTCGAGATCCAAAAAAAAGCCTCCGAGCTCCTGGGGATCCCCCTGAGCCCCCCCGACAACGGCGAGCCCGCCTGCTCGCCGCCGCCGCCCGCCATCCCGAGCGGTTCGTGCGGCCGCTGCCTCGCCCGCCGAGACTGCCCGAGGCGGCGTGGATCAACCCGCCGGCGAAAAACACGACGCGCCAGGAGGCCCCAGGATCAACGATCGTGACCCGGGCCGATACCTTGGGTGCCCCCCGATTCGGTGGTCCAGGTGCTGTCGCATCCCGAACCGGGGCTCAGCGAGGTTGCTCAATAAATGCCACCGGTCGGTGTCTCAAAGTCGTTGGCAGGCTCCGCCAACAGCGCCAACAGATTGACTAGGTCTTTCCCGTACTTCCAGACATAGGAACACTGGCTGTCATACCGGGCGGCGTCCCAGCTCACCGGATCTCCTTCATTGTGGCTCTGTTGAATTTCAAGTGGGTTGCGGGGCATGGGGGTTGATAGCGTGGAAGTTGAGTTTGCCAGCGATGAGAAAGATGACGGTCTTGATGGTGGACAGGCGCGTGAAGCCGCGTGCGCGGC
>Ga0213870_1001162_pt1 | contig 11985 bp, 10 predicted proteins | sample WICALVC2017_Meta_FD_160119 | JGI IMG/M metagenome (GOLD analysis project Ga0213870, IMG submission 160119) | Freshwater microbial communities from subterranean cave lake in Wind Cave National Park, South Dakota, United States - WICALVC2017 | ecosystem: Environmental > Aquatic > Deep subsurface >... | reverse complement strand
ACCACGGCCCAAAAGATTAAAGAAACTGGGGTCTAGTCCCAACTCCATCTCCAAAAGGAGACTCACGCATCTTCCAACCCCAGTTCCTCTTGAAGATTAAAGCAATTTCCAACTGGCTCCGCAAACTCAAGGTAATAAGGATATCTGATGCCGTTAAATACAACATGAATCTCTCTAAATTATTCTTCCAAAGAAACAAAGCACATTATGTGGAACTATTCGCGCGAATTAGAGATGATAAACTGCTTCTGGCCGGCAATCATTTTAAAAATGAAGTTTGAATTGCTATCATCAGATGAATGTTTCTCTACGACAGTCTTTCCCAAAAAAAGAAACGGGTAGAAAAACCCGGCGGGGGGCCGCTTAAACTTTTTGTTTGCGGACCGACGGTCTACGACTACGCCCACATCGGTCATGCCCGGACCTATTTAACCTTTGACACTCTGGTCCGCTATCTCCGCCACCGCGGTTTTAAAGTCAGCTACCTGCAAAATATTACAGACATTGATGACAAGATTATCAACCGCGCTCTCCTCGCTAAAAAACCGCCGCGGGCCATTGCCCAATTTTTTGAAAAAGAATATCTCAATAATATGAAGGCTCTCGGAATAACCAGTGTTGATCGCTATGCCCGCGCCAGCGCTTATCTCAAAGAAATCAAAAAACAAATCCGGCAACTCATTAAAAAAGGCTTTGCTTACCAAACTGCTTCGGGGGTTTATTTTGAGGTTAAAAAATTTAAAGATTACGGCCGGCTTTCCCAGCAAGATCTGGCTAAGCTTCGACCCGGCTGGCGCATTGACCCCGACCCCGAGAAAAAAGATCCGCTCGATTTTGCTCTTTGGAAAAGAACTCCGGCCGCCAGTCAACTGTCAACCGCCAGAGGTCAACGGCTAGTCTTTGCCAGTCCTTGGGGGCCGGGCAGGCCCGGTTGGCATATTGAGGACACCGCTATTACCGAAAAATTCTTCGGGCCGCAATATGATATTCACGGAGCGGCTGTCGATTTAAAATTTCCTCACCATGAATCGGAAATTGCTCAGCAGGAAGCGGCTTCGGGCAAAACCCCCTTCGTTAAAATCTGGGTCCATATCGGTTTTCTGCTGGTCAATAATCAAAAAATGTCGAAAAGTTTGAGAAACTTCATCACTATCAGCCAGTTTCTCAAGGGGCATTCGGCTAACGTTCTGCGGTTGCTCGTTCTTGGTCACCATTACCGCTCCCCCATCAACTACACCAGCCGGCTGGCCCACCAATACCAAAACTCGCTGGCCAACATTGAAAAATTTTTCCGGACCATCGCCCTTAAAAAAGCCGGTAATGAAACTAAAGCATTCCTTGAAGAAAAAGAGAGAGAGTGGCGAGCGGCCTTAGACAACGATTTCAATACTCCCGAGGCTCTGGCAATTCTCTTTGCGGTGATGGCTCAAGCTCCGAAAACGACGGTGGTGAAAAAATGGCTGGCTGGTAAACTAGCTGTTCTGGGCATAAAAATAAAAGCGCCGGCCATTCCAGTAAATGTCCGCCAACTGCTTAAGCAACGGCAGATTTTACGCCAAAAAGAGCAATTCAGCGCCGCCGACCAATTAAGAAAGAAGATTGGTTCTCTCGGCTTATTGATCGAGGATTAAAAATTATCCCGGGCGCGCGACACGGCAACATTTAGTCTCCTTTGTCATATTCTTGTTCCACGGGAGCGCTTGTGTATAATCAAAAGGCTAAATAAATGGCCACGAGACTGCCGCCCCAAAATCTCGAAGCGGAAGAGTCAGTGCTGGGAGCGCTGATGATTGATAAAGATGCAATTATCAAAGTTGCTGACCGACTGGCGCCGGCTGATTTTTATAAAGCTCACCACGGCCAAATCTACGAAGCCATTCTCAAGCTTTTTGAAAGACACGAGCCGATCGATATTTTAAGCGTTACCAGTAAGCTCAAGGAATTGGGGGCTCTCAAAGACATTGGCGGTTCCACTTACTTAACCCAACTAATCGAAGGCGTGCCCACCTCTTCGCATGTGGAGCATTACACTCAGATTGTCAAAGAGAAAAAAATTCTCCGGGATTTAATAAACACCTCGGCTGAAATAACCGAGACGGCTTTTAGTCCGGGCGACGATGTTGAAACAGTGCTTGATACAATTGAACAAAAAATCTTCGCTATTTCTCAAAAATCAACCGCTTACCGCTTTATTCCCATCAGAGAAGAACTTAAATCAGCCTACGAGCGAATAGAAAAACTTCATCAGGGCGAAGGCCGCCTGCGGGGAGTGGGTACTGGTTTTACCGCTCTTGATAACTACCTGTCCGGCCTGCAAAAATCGGACTTGATAGTTTTGGGGGCAAGACCATCGCTGGGCAAGACATCTTTTGCTCTGGATGTCGCCCGCCACGCTGCCATTGTAGAAAATCGATCGGTGGGGATTTTCTCTTTAGAAATGTCCCGAGAACAAGTGATTGATCGTTTCATTGCCGCTGAATCAAGAGTGCCGCTTTGGCGATTGCGAACCGGCCGCCTCTCCGACGACACTGAATTCGAACTTATTCAGGCTGGTTTGGATGTCCTCTCCCGCGCCCCGATTTTCATTGACGATGCCCCAACGCCCAACATCCTCCAGATGCGCTCGATGGCCCGGCGGCTCCAAGCCGAACACGGCCTTGATCTGATCATTGCCGATTACCTCCAACTCATCCAGCCCCGGACCGCTACGGAAAACCTCGTTCAGCAAGTAACAGAAATTTCCCGGGGACTGAAAGCTCTGGCTCGAGAACTAAGCATACCGGTATTGGCCATTTCTCAATTGTCCCGCTCCATTGACCATCGGGAAACCAAAATTCCCCGCCTCTCCGACCTTCGAGAGAGCGGCTGTCTGGCAGGAAAAAGTCAAATAATGCGGGCAGACACAGGAGAACTAGTAACTATCAGAGAATTGGCTGAAGGGAGGGTGCGGACACCAATCCCAGTTTTTACCCTCGACAATAATTGGCAATTGACTATTAAGCCGCTTACCAAAGCTTTTGCTAACGGAATAAAAAAAGTCTACGAGTTAAAAACTCAGAGCGGCAGAACTATCAAGGCATCAGCCAATCACCCTTTCCGGCGGTTAGAAAATTGGAGCAGGCTTGATGAGCTTAAGCCGGAAGACAGAATTGCCTTACCTCGTTCGCTCTTACCAATTATTAGCGATAGTCAGCTCGCGGATGATGAGTTAATTTTACTAGCCCACCTTATTGGTGACGGCTGTATTTTACCTAACCGCCCGTTCCACTATACAAGCGCTGATTGGGGAAATATCCAAACCGTTAAAGAATCGGCTAAAAAACTTTTCTCTATAAATGGCAGAATAGTAAGACAACAAAACTGGTGGCATGTTTATCTGCCTTCACCTTATCATCTTACTCATAACCGCCCCCACCCTATTACCAAATGGCTTAGGAAATTAGGCACAGATCTCTATCACTCGTACCGCAAAATAATTCCCCCACCAGTTTTTGAATGTTCGGGAACAAAAATTGCCCTCTTTCTTCGACACCTCTGGAGCACCGACGGCAACATCTCCTGGAAAAAATTAAAGGGCCGTCTGCCAACTGGTGCGATTTATTATTCAACTGCCAGCGAGACACTAGCAGAACAAGTCCAGCATTTACTGCTTAGATTTGCTATCCAAAGCCGCCTTTCCCGAATCAGTCAGGGAAATTACCGGCCGTCGTTTCAAGTACATATTCAGGGAACCCAAAATCAACAAATGTTTCTTAAAACTGTAGGCTGTGCTGGAAAAAGAGGCGAAATAATTCCTCAACTCTTGGAAGCCCTGAAAAAGATTGTTCCTAATCCCAACAACGATATTATCCCATTAGAAGCTTGGCAGTTAGCTGTTACGCCAGCAAAGGCAACAGTGGGTCTTAGTTGGCGGGGAGTTGCCGCTGGGATAGAGAATTCCTATAGCGGAAGCTCACTCTTTAAGTCGGGTATCGGCCGGGAACGGATGGCGAGACTGGCTAAGGTTTGTACTAACCGGGAATTAACTTTCCTATCAACCTCTGACGTTTATTGGGACAAGATAGTCTCCATAACTCCTCTTGGTAAAGAAGAAGTTTACGATGCTACAGTGGAAGATACTCATAACTTTATTGCTAACGACATCATCGTTCACAATTCGATAGAGCAAGATAGCGACGTGGTGCTTTTTATTTACCGCAAAGATCGGGATAAAATTAATCCAACGCCTGAAGAACAAAATACAGCCGAGATAATCATTGCCAAGCACCGCAACGGTCCCCTCGGCACTGTTCAGCTAAAATTCGATCCGGAGCAAGTCAGTTTCAGAAACATTGACAAAGTTCATTAATGCTGCCCGAACCGATTAAAAAATTTGTTGATCTTTTTTCTAATCTGCCATCGATCGGGCCCAGACAAGCCACCCGGCTGGCTTTCTACCTAGCTAGTTTAGGAAAAGAACAGATCAGCCAACTGGCCCAAAGCCTTGCCGGTCTGCAGCAACTCAAACGTTGCCCCAGTTGCTTTGCCACCTACCAAAATCCAGAAGCCCAGTGCCTGATTTGCCTGAACAGCCAGAGACGGCGCGATGTCATCATGGTGGTTGAGAAGGAGACGGATCTTGTCTCTTTGGAAAAAACCAAAAAATTTGCCGGCCGCTATTTAGTGCTGGGTGAACTAAGAAAAACCGGCCTGCTCGAACCAGAGCAAAAATTAAGGATTAACTCTCTAAAAAACCTAATAAAAAAAGAGGGGGGCGGCCAAGCGGAGGAAATAATTTTAGCTATCAACCCGACCACTTACGGCGATCTTAACGCGGCCACCCTCGCTCAAGAATTCAAAGACTTTGCTAAAAAAATAACTCGTCTGGGCCGCGGCATCCCCACCGGCGGCGAAATTGAATTTGCTGATGAAGATACTCTAAGCGGCGCTTTAAGCAATCGATCCTAATAAGAAGGCGGATTAACTAATGCCGGTGATTTGTACCTCGGTATAAGGCTGGCGGTGGCCTTTCTTTTTTGTTTGGCGGGTCTTGGATTTATATTTGAAAACAATCACTTTCTGGTGCCGGCCTTGCTGAAGTATTTTGGCCGCTGCTTTCCGCCCTGCGAGATAAGGCTGACCAATTTGCACCTTGTCGCCCTCACTAAGCAAAAGCAATTTATCGAAAATAATCTCGCCCTCTTGGCTGGGCTGTACTTTCTCTATTTTTAGTTTTTGTCCAACGGCCAGGCAATACTGCTTGCCGCCAGTCTCAACAATTGCAAAAGTCATTTTATAAAGATTAATTTACCGCAATGATAGCAAAGACAACCACCAAAATCAACGACGATGCCAGCAAATTGCCCAGCCCCAAAAGGTGACTGGAGAACCGATCGCGATAGTAGAAAAAAACCGCCAGCAATCCGTTAAGCAGATTAAGGATTAGCCCCATCAGCAATACCCCATAAACATCCCACTTGCTGCCCAAAAAACTAGCTCCCGAGTCGCTAAAGTGAATCACCAACAAATGTCTGACTTCCCCAAGATTGACGAAAGCCACCGACCAGCCAATGAGCAGGAACAGCAGGCTGACCAGAAAAGAGCTGAGGAGGATTTTACTTTTAAGCATTGATTTGTTTTAATATAAACCAAGTTCGCCGTCAATCCATTCGACACTGAACAGCCCTCATCGTCTAGTGGCCTAGGACACATGGTTCTCAGCCATGGAACCGGGGTTCAATTCCCCGTGAGGGCGCCTTAAACCAGAGTTGCCTGCGGCAACACGGTTTAGGGTTGCCCCGCACTGTGATTGCCGAAGGCAATCTCTAATATAGATCGCCCTAACTTAAATAGAACTAACGACTGTTAGAAATTACCAATTGAATCTCCCTCACTATTTTTTCCAGTTCCATGGCGCGCGAGCCTTTGATTAAAACCAAATCACCTCTCTCCAATAAAGCTTGAACTTCTAATCTAGCCTGATCGGCGGTGTCGAAACTCAAAACATTCTTTCGCTCAAAACCGGATTTAATGGCCGCATCAGCAATAAATTTAGCCCGCAGACCAACCGTCACTAAAATATCAAAAACCCCAAAAGACAATTGACCAATGGCTTGATGAGCTCCGGCGCTGTACTGACCGAGCTCCAGCATATCACCGAGGACAGCAATTTTTCTTCTAGCTGGCAAATCGCTGACCGTTTCCAAAGCCGCTTGGGTGGATAAGGGCGAAGCATTATAAGTGTCATCAATAATAAAAGTACCCTTAACGCCCGGCAGGAGGGTCATCCGGTGAGGCGGCGGCTGATAGTACTGTAAAGCTTCCGCCACTCGAACCAAATTCAAACCGAAAGCCAAACCGGCCGCGGCGGCGGCGGCGGCGGCGTAAGCCTGGGCTTTACCAAAGGCGCCATTGAGTCTAATCGGCACAAAACTGCCGTTGTGCTCCAGTTTGAAGCTAACCCCAACCGGCCGCGAGCCGCCGGCCGGCAACTCCTCATTGCGCACTTCAAAATTACTGATCCGCACCTCGGCGTTTTTACCAAAACCGAAAGTGATGATATGGGCCCGCGTTTTCTCCTGCATATTTAAAACTGCCTCATCGTCAAAGTTTAAAATGGCAAAACCGGCGACCGGCAATGATTCAATGACCCGCGATTTTTCCCGAGCGACTGCCTCCGGTCCGGTGTAAAACTCAACATGAACAGGAATATCCCCCAAGGCTGTTACTAAACCAATTTGCGGTCGAGCAATATCTAATAAATAACGAATGTCACCCGGCCGGTCAGCGCCATATTCCAATACCAAAATTTCCGGATAGCCAACTTTAAAAACCAAGTTTTTCAGAGAAATGGCCAGAACTCTCGGCCAAAAAAATAAACCTTTGATTTCCGTCCAATCTCCCAAAATTGTCAGCGGTAAGCCAATTTCGTTATTAAAATTACCGCGGCTGGCCCGGACCCGCCGCCACTGCCGCAAAACGGCGTAGACCGCTTCCTTAGTTGAGGTCTTCCCCACCGTCCCGGTGATTGCCACAATCCCCGGCTGATACTTAATGATTGTCTTGATCGCCAAAAATTTAAGCCAGTCTCTCAGATAATTTTTAAAAAGAAGATTCATGTTTATTGGCTTAAGTTATCCGGCGCTGCATTATAGTAATTTAAAATGAATTGAGCCAATTCGCGAAAGGCCGGCACGACTGTCAAGCCTGCCAACGGCGCCCCGGGCGGCTGATCAATCTTAATCAGCGCCACAAATTGCGGGTCGGTGGCTGGAGCAAAACCAATATAAGTGTTGATGACTTCTTCAGTGTAACCGCCGGTTTGGAAATTAGGCACTTGGGCAGTACCGGTTTTGCCGGCCACCCGGTAGTTGGCAATCCGGGCTACTTGAGCTTTGTCAACCGCCGACACCATCATCGCGGTAATTTGCCCGGCTGCTTCCTGACTAACCACCCGCCGGACAACTTGGGGCGCTTGATCCTTAATTAAATTGGGCCGCATCAAGACACCCTTATTAGCGATCGCCGCCACCGCGCTAATTAAAGACAAAGGCGTCACCGATATTCCCTGACCAAAAGAAGCTGTGGCTAAATTTATCTCTCTTGGTTTGCGAACATTTTCAATATTACCGACGATTTCATCGGGCAGCTGCACACCAGTTTTCTCTTTTAAACCAAATTTAACCAAGTAATCATAAAAAGAATTACCGCCGACCAGTCGGGCGGCAAAAGCGCTGCCAGTGTTAATTGATTTTTCAATGACCTCCGTCATGGTTGTTTGACCATACGATTTTAAATCCCAGTTTTTAATAACCTTGCCGTTAAGGTGGATTTCGCCCGTATCGTAGTAAGTGGTCTGGGGTGAAATTTTTTTCAAATCAAGGGCAATCGCCATTGTGATTACTTTAAAAACCGAGCCCGGTTCATAAATTGCCTGGACCGCCGGATTGAGAAAGGAATAAATATCAAACTTCGAGTAGTCGTTCGGATCAAAATTCCGGTAATTACCCAAGGCCAAAATGCTGCCGGTCCGCGGCTGTAAAACAATCACTGTTCCGCCTTTAGCCTGGTACTGATTTACCAGCTTCTCAAGAATTTCTTCCGCCCGGCCTTGAATATTTCTATCAATGGTCAGCGTCAAGTCCTCGCCCTGGATCGGCTCAATCATCCGGTTGTCATCAACCCGACCCGGCACACCCCCCAAACTTTCGCTAAAGAGCCGCTCCAGACCGTAACGCCCCACCAAGCCGCCGCCGTTCTCACTGGGACCGACAAAACCCAAAAGGTGAGCCGCCAGCTTGCCTAACGGATAAAAGCGGAGTTCCTGTTCATCAACGTAAATCCCGGGCAAGTCGGCTTGTTTTATTTTTGTAAACTCATTAGCGCTCGCCTTTTTAGCCAGCAGACGATAGAGCGAACGGCGATCGGCTAAAGTTGACCTTAGCTCCTCTTCTCTCAATGAGAGAATGGGAGCGATGGTGCCAACCGTTTCTTCTAGATCATCAATCTTCCGCGGCACCGCAAAAATAACCGGATAAGATCGGTTCAAAGCGGCCGGAATAGCATTGCCCCCTTTATCAGTGAAATAAATCACCCCGCGATGGGGCTCGAGAAAACCGGCCAGACGGTATTGAGCGGCGGCTTGATTGGAGTAGTAATCCTGCTTGCTAATCTGCAAGTGGTAAAGATTAAAAATCAAATAGCCAAAAGCGCCGAAGATCGCCAAGATCAATACTGTGAAGCGGAAACGACTGACCATTGCTGATCAAGTTTAAAATAACGGGGGGCGCTGATTTTCACTAAACCTTTCGACTCTGCCAGCTGGTTAAGCTGCTGGATATTAGTCAGGGAATAAAGTTGATTTTTTAGATCGGCGTTGGCCACTTTGAGACGCTGGAGCTGATCAGTCTGACCGCCCAATGAATATCTAAGATCAACAACCTGGTTGTAAATAATGACGCTCCACAAAGTTAATATAAAAAAAATCAGAAGCAAGCCAGTCAAAAATGGATTGGCAATTATCTTGTTTTTTTTCGGTTCTAAAATTGTCATTTCTTCCTTAGTTTCTAATTCACCCCAGCTTGATTGCTCTCAATTTGGCTGACCGCGACCGGGGGTTTTCCCCGATTTCCCCGGCGGTCGGCCTGACCGGCTTTTTAGTTAAAATTTCTCCTTGGCCGCCGGCGGCTAGTTCAGCAAACGCCCGCTTAACCAATCGATCCTCTAATGAGTGAAAGGAGATAATCACTGCCCGGCCGCCGGCCGCCAGGATTTTTTCCAGCTTGCCGAGAACCGCTGCCAGATTTTCCAGCTCGCGGTTGGCGTAAATCCGCAATGCTTGAAAAGTTCTAGTTGCGGGATGAATCCGGCCGCGCTCGTAATTCTTCAGGACAGCTTGGGCAATCCGCTGAGCCAAATCGCCGCTCGTTCGAGGAATGGGACTTGATTTAATAGCGGCGGCAATCCTCCCAGCAAATTTTTCTTCACCATAATCCCTAATGACTTTGGCTAATTGTTCCTGGCTAAGCCGGCGGAGAATTTCCCAAACCGGCGGTTGATCATCACTGTAAGTCATAAACAGCGGTTCATCTTTTTGGAAAGAAAAACCTCTACCCGAACTCTCCAGCTCTTCCGACGAAACCCCCAAGTCAAGCAGTAAACTATTAGCCTGGCCATAACCTCGGGCTTTCATAATTTCCGGCAGTTGAGCAAAATTTCCGACCGCGCAATCCACCATTTGACTTTGATAAAGTTGGCGGCATTTTTTGACAGCCGCTTCATTCCAATCAAGAGCCAATAATTTACCCAACGGTCGGATCTTTTCCAAAATCAGTCGGGCATGACCGCCAGCGCCAAAAGTGCCGTCAATCACCAAATCACCTGACTGGGGATCTAAAAATCTTATTGCTTCTTCTAAAAGAACTGGCTTATGCATTACAAATTCGACAATCAATCTTAGATTCCTAAACCAGACAGTCGTTCAGCAATCTCGTCCGATTTTGACTCTGTCTTGCGTTTGTAATTCTGCCACCTGATCTGATCCCAGATTTCCACCCGGTTGAACAAGCCAGTTATTGCCACTTGCTTCCGCAGCCCGGCATACTCTCTCAAATAATCAGGCAAGAGAACTCTGCCTTGACTGTCCAAACTGATTTGGACTGCTCCGGCCATCATTAACCTGACAAACGCCCGGGAATTGGCTTGGGTCATCGGCAGGGCCACCAGCTTTTGGGCTAGTGTCTGCCATTCAGTTTCGGTGAAGAGAAAAAGGCAGGTGTCTAAACCTCGGGTAACCACCACTCCCGCTCCGAGCTGGGGCCGGAATTTTACTGGAATTGCCAATCGGCCTTTCTCATCAATTCGGTGCTGATATTCACCAATAAACATAGGTTATCCCCAGATTACCTAATTATCCCCACCTTTATCCACAATTCCCCACCTAGGGCTAATTCTTACAAGTAGGGAAAGCAAGTCAACCCCACTTGCCTGTGGATAACCTCTTAGACAAGCTCTGCACGGCGGGGCTGTCGCCCATAAAGAAAAAGGGTCTGCCATCTTGCGATAGCAGACCCAGAGAACCGGTGCGGATTCCTATTAAACTTACACTTTGCTGTTCTTCGGCTGGTACCACGGCAACCCTTTTTCTGTTGTCACCTCAAAGTCGCCGAAGAGATGAGGATAGCGCCGGCGAACGATTTCACCGACCTTGCCAAACACCAGACGGATTTCTTCCTCGGCTGTCGGATGAGTGCGCATTTCCAGCGTCCAGCGAAGGGCCCGCGGGTTCGCCGACCAGCCAATAGTGGTGGCGAGGCCGATGGGGGCGATTCGCCGCATCGCCGATGTGATTTCTTTCTTCACCGTGAACGGCACCCCCTCGTCGTCAAGCCTGAACAGTTCAGCCAGTTTGATCTGGAGACCTTCGAGATGGCGAAAGGTTGTACCGAAGATCTCAATTGCCTCGGGACTTTCTCGAATAACGGCCGGCAGCCATTGGCCGAGATCTTCCAGCCGCACAAACCGGAGCGACTCTTGGGAAATGGCCACGCCCGCTCGGTGCCGCACAAGTTCGTGCGTGAAGACACGGCTCACGTCAGTAAAAATAAAGTTCGTCACCGGATGCTCGATGACCGACCCATGCTTAACGTTAAGGATGTTAGCAAGATAATCGCTGTTGCGCTCGCGGATTTTAGTTATGTTCCGGTTCATTCCGGGTTGGAAACTCCGGTAACACAACCGGCCCATCACCTCTATAATCTTCTCGCTATCAGTTGGTGCATCAGAAACCCAATCAGGAATCCCAAGATAATCAAGATAGGCCTGAAGGCCTTCCTCAATAATTCTAGTTTCCCCAATGAGAAAAACCTGCGGTTCAACTTTATGCATCTCATTGCCTCTTCTTTAGTTGGGAAGGTACAACTTAAGCCTGACGATCGGGCTTAACACCGAAATCACTTCACTGGAATGTCAAAGAAAAACCAACCCGGTAGCGGTCACTAATAGCCTTCCATTCCTCACCGCTAGCGAGGAACTAATTGACGATCCAACCACCACCGGGCGAATTTAGGTCCGCGGTCCGTCCCAAGAATCATCCCAGAGTTAGCATCCAGGACTAAAGGCATGAACCAACCACGACCTGTCAACAACCTAGCATTTTCCGTCGAGGTTAATCAACGATCTCACGAAGGGCGATTCTTCCAGCGAAGAATGAGGCCTGCCATTCGAAGCTCCTTCAGGAGCGAAGAAGTGAGCCCAGATGGATTTGAACCATCGGCCTTTCCGATGTGAACGGAACGCTCTGCCACTGAGCTATGGGCTCTAAAACTATCTAAAACTAATAGTGCCGGCGGTAAAGAACTATTGCAACTCCGCCACGGCGCCGGCGGCTTCCAGTTTCTTTTTTATTTCTTCTGCCTCTTCTTTTTTCAAGCCAGTTTTTACTACCTTAGGCGCGCCATCAACCAGGTTTTTAGATTCCTGCAAACCAAGACCGGTGATTTCCTTAAC
>Ga0213870_1001161_pt1 | contig 11994 bp, 8 predicted proteins | sample WICALVC2017_Meta_FD_160119 | JGI IMG/M metagenome (GOLD analysis project Ga0213870, IMG submission 160119) | Freshwater microbial communities from subterranean cave lake in Wind Cave National Park, South Dakota, United States - WICALVC2017 | ecosystem: Environmental > Aquatic > Deep subsurface >... | reverse complement strand
TTTAAATACTAGATAAAAAATCATATAATAAAATGGAGTTGCCAAAAAACTACAATCCAAAAGAATCAGAGCCAAAATGGCTTAAATTCTGGGAGAAAGAAAAAATCTATTCTTTTAATCCGGAAAGCAAAGCTGAAATCTATTCTGTTGATACTCCCCCTCCTACAGTCTCTGGCAAGATGCACCTTGGGCATTCTTTCTCTTATGCGCAGCAGGACTTTGTTGTAAGATTCCATAGAATGTCAGGCAAAAATGTATTTTATCCATTTGGAGTAGATGATAACGGTCTTGCCACTGAAAGAATGATTGAGAAAATGAAGAATGTCAAAGGGCAGTTTATGCCAAGGCAGAAATTTGTTAAATTATGTTATCAAACTGTGGAAGAAATAAGGCATGACTTTGTTCAAGATTGGAAGATAATTGGCGTAAGCGCAGATTTCAATATTTTTTATTCAACAATAAACAAGCATTCACAAAAAATTTCACAGCGCTCTTTTGTTGAACTGCACAAAATGAAAAGAATCTACAGGAGAAGAGCCCCTTTCATCTGGTGCCCTGAATGCCAGACAGCAATTGCTCAAGTGGAAATGAAGGACAGCGAAAGGGACAGCAAAATGGTTTATATGAAGTTTGATACCAGCAAAAATGAGCAAATCACAATCGCCACAACAAGGCCGGAATTATTGCCAGCATGCGTCGCAATACACATTCATCCAGACGATAAAAGATATAAGCACTTGATTGGAGCAAAGGCAAAAATCCCATTTTCAAATCGGGAAGTAAAAATAACTGCAAACAGGGATGTTGACATGGAATTCGGCTCTGGAATTGTTTACCACTGCACCTACGGCGACATGGATGATGTAAAATGGCTTGAAGAATTGAAGATAGAGCCGATTGAAATTCTCAACAAAGATGGCATTTTGAATGAAAAAGCAGGCCAATTTAAAGGATTGCATATAAAAAAAGCAAGAGATGATGTGATCAAAGCATTGAAAGAGGAAGGAAGAATTGCAAAAATAGAGCCGATAAGGCATGTTGTGAATGTGCATGAAAGATGCGGCACAGACATAGAAATACTGAACACAGAGCAATGGTACATCAAATACCTCGACCTGAAAAAGGATTTCATAAAATATGGAAGGAAAATAAAGTGGTACCCGGAGCATATGAGGGTAAGATATGAAAACTGGGTCAATGGCCTGAAATGGGACTGGAATATATCAAGGCAAAGGCATTTCGGCATTCCAATTCCGGTTTGGTACTGCAGGAAATGCTTGCAAATTATTGTTGCGGATGAAAAACAGCTGCCAGTCGATCCACTGGTAGACAAGCCATTGCATAAATGCAAATGCGGCTCAAATGAGTTTACAGGCGAAAAAGATGTTCTGGATACTTGGGCAACTTCTTCTTTAACGCCAGACATTGCAATCGAACTTTTTGATAAAAAAATTCAGAAAAAATTATTTCCAATGAGTTTAAGGCCGCAAGCGCATGACATTATTACATTCTGGCTTTTTAACACTGTTGTAAAAAGCTATTTCCACAACAAAAATATTCCATGGCATAATGTTATGATATCTGGCTTTGTACTTGACCCTCACGGCAAGAAGATGAGCAAAAGCAAAGGCAATATAATAGACCCAAGAGAGATGATAAAAAAATATTCTGCAGATGCATTAAGGTTCTGGGCAGCAGGTTCCCGCTTAGGAGATGACATGCCTTTCCAGGAGAAAGATCTTGTGACAGGCAGTAAGTTTATAACAAAGTTATGGAATGCCGCAAAGTTTGCTTCAATGCATCTTGAAGATTACAGGCTGCAGAGGCCAAGCAAGCTGCATTTGACAGAGAGATGGATTTTGTCAAAGCTAGGCAGAGTTGTTAAGGAAGCTACTGAAAATTTTGTGGATTATGAATACTCCCATACAAAGCTTGCAGCAGAAACATTTTTCTGGCATGTTTTTTGCGACAATTATTTGGAAATAATAAAAGATAGATTATACAATTCCGATAAAAGAGGAGAAGATGCAAGACTGTCCGCGCAATACGGCTTGTATCATACCCTATTGACGATAATAAAACTTATGGCTCCGATAACGCCTTTCATAACAGAAGAGCTTTACCAGCTTTATTACAGAAAACATGAGGATACAAAAAGCATTCATCTAGCAAAATGGCCTGACATAAAAATGATTGATGAGCATGCAGAACATATTGGTGATTTTGTTGTCAAGGTTGTTGAATTTGCAAGGAAACAAAAAACCGCTAAGCAATTATCATTGAAAACTCCTATTAACAAATTAACAATAAAGGCAAAAATAGAGGAAAAGGATTTTGACAATGTTGAAGCAGAGATAAAAGCAGCAACTAATACTCAGCATATTATTTTTGAGCCAACAAGAGGCAAACATACAGATAAGGATTTGGAGATTGAGGTTGAGTTCTAGAAAAGTTTAAATAGAAGTAGTTTCAAAATATAAGTTGGAAAGAGGTCGGAGTTGGTTTAAGGTGTCGGAAAAAGCATTAAGGAATTTTAGAGGTCTCAAAAGAGTATTGGACACCCCACCAGAATTTAGTGATACAACTTCTAGACCAAATAGGGAGTATTCCGGAACAAATGTAATTCTACATGATTTAGGTATGCCAAATCATGACACAAATGAGTATGTGGGGTTCTATGGGAAGGGAATTGCAAAAGTTACTTCTAGAATAGCATATGACCATTCAAGAAGAACTGGTTTGTCATTGGATTTTAGATATTTATTTGAAGCTGTTGATCGCCTTGGAGCAAAAACTGTGCGCGACTTCCTAAATAAGAGTATAGAGTTGGAAAATATTTTAACAAATTATGATATTCGTAATTTTAATGGATTCAGAATTGTAACACCCATTGAATCTAAGACACCGTTAGAAGTAATTACTTCAGGTCCAAGTATACCTAAAAATGTTAGATTAGTGTCCGAAAGTCTAAAACCATTGGGATTGTCATTAAAATATGCTGGACCAGAAGCTGTGTTGTTTGATTACTAAATAGATTACTTATTGAGTACGTAATCTATCCTTTTCCATCTAACCCCTTCTTGAGTATCCTCAAGAATAATCCCTTTTTTCTTCAATTCCTCCCTTATCTTGTCTGCTTTTATAAAATTCTTCTCTTTTCTTGTTTTTTCCCTTTCATCAATTAATCTTTTCAATTCTGGGCTTAATTTTTCTTCTTTTTCCTCAAGAATTCCAAGAACTTTATCAAATTCCATCATAAATTTTATTATTTTTTTGGCATTATTTTTTCCAATTTTGTTTTCCATCACCAATGTGTTTATTTTTGTTATAAATGTAAAAATGTTGGATAGTGCAATGCTTATATTTAAATCATCATCCATAGCTTCTTGAAAATGAACTTTAGTTTTTTGGATTATCTTGTCAATTTTTTTGTTGTTGATTTCATTTTTAATTTCTTTCAATTTAATCATAAAATCTTTTAACCTTTGCACTGAATTCTCTGCTGCTTTTACAGCCTCTTCTGTAAAATTCAATTGAACTCTGTAATTTGCAGAAAGCAAAAGATACCTTATTGCTCTTGGCGAATAACCCTTTTTTAACAAATCCCTTAAAGTATAAAAATTTCCAAGAGACTTGCTCATTTTGTGGCCATCAACAAGCAAATGCTCATTATGAAACCAGTAATTTACAAATTTTTTCTTGCTTGATGCTTCACTTTGCGCAATTTCATTCTCATGATGTGGAAATATCAAGTCAACTCCTCCAGCATGAATGTCAAAATGATTGCCAAGATATTTCATAGACATTGCAGAGCATTCAATATGCCATCCTGGGCGCCCTTTTCCGAGTTCAGTTTTCCAGAAAACATTGCCATCTTCCTTGTCATAAGATTTCCATAATGCAAAATCCTTTGCTTCTTCCTTTTCATAGCTGTCTTGCTTTACTCTAGCGCCTTCTTTCAACTCTGTAATTTTAGAATGAGACAATTTTCCGTAATCTTCAAATTTTGAGATATCATAATATATGCTTCCGTCTTCACTTTTGTAAGCAGTTTTATTGTTTAATAATTTTTTAATTATAGCAATCATTTCCTTTATGTGCTCAGTTGCTCTTGGAAAAATATCTGCTTTGTCTATATTCAAAATTTTAATGTCCTCAAAAAATGCCTTTTCATACCTTCTTGTGTACCCTTTTAGAGAAATACCTTCTTTATTTGCGCCTTTTATTGTCTTGTCATCAACATCTGTAGTATTCATCACATGCTTTATTTTGAAGCCTTTGTGTTTTAGGTATCTTTTAAGAATGTCGCTGCATACGTAAGCCCTGAAGTTGCCAATGTGGGCGAAATCCCAGACCGTTGGCCCGCATGTATAAAGCTTGACAATCTTGTCTTTTATTGGCTTGAAGATTTCTTTTTTTCGAGTTAGCGTGTTGTATAATTTTAATGACATTTTATAAATAAAAATTTATTAGTTTTTAAATGTTTACTACATATCTTTATATCTGTCCAAATGATCTGGGAATAATGTTACAACTATTCCCTCTTTTATATTTCCATTTTTTATTAATTTAACAATTCCAGCAATATTTGCACCAGAGGACATGCCAACATCAAACTTTGACTTACGAAGCCAATCCCACCATTTTACAGCTTCTTCTGTTATTACACCAACTTTATTTATAATCAATTCATTGTATTTCTCAAAGATATTTGACATTATTCTTCCATCAATAAAAGGTTCTTTTACATAAGTGGGTTTAACAAAAGGTTGCAAGCCTTGTACACCAGGGAAATTGGAGGGGTGTATAGAATAAACATTTAGAGAAGGTTTTATTTTCTTTAAATAAATAGTAGCTCCAATTATAGTTCCGCCAGTTCCAACTCCTGCAACAAAATGAGTTAGCTCGCCATTTGTTTGTTCCCATATCTCTTTTCCTGTGCCATCACGATGAGCATTTAGATTTCCTAAATTGTCGTATTGATTCACGTATAAATATTTAGGGTTTTTTGCCAATTCTTTTACTTTTTTTAAGGCGCCATGATAATCTTCCATTGGGTCTGTCTGAATTGGTTCTACTCCATTATCTCTAATTTTTTGCAGCAATCTTCTTGGTATATTTCCTGGTACAACTAATTGAACATCCAATCCATACATTCTTCCAAAATAAGCTAATGAAACTCCATAATTACCAGAGCTTGAGTCAAGAATTATCACACTTGGCCTGTACTCTAATCTTCTTGGAACAAACTTTCTTTCGCCAAACTCGTCTTCTCTGCAATCAAGAACATAATTCTCTCCCGATAGAAGCTCTTCTATTATTTTTTGAGCTGCTCTGTCTTTAACAGAACCAGTTGGATTTTCGCTTTCTAGTTTTGCAAATACCTTAACACTGCTTGCAATATCAGGAAGTTTTACCTCAATAAGACGCGTATTACCACTTTTTACAATTTGCTCTAATTTCCTCATTTCATCAAAATTATTAAAATAAAAAAAAGCGAGGGAAGGGAATTTCGCCAAAGAACATTGCCGTTGGACTCGAACCCTTGAATAAGCGGGTTGCAGCATCGAGTTTTCTTGCATTGCAAGAAAATCGCTCGCCTTAGCCGCTTGGCTTTAAGGTTTTGTAAAAACCCTCGCAAAGCGGACAGTTGCATGCAATAGCATGCTCGCTTTCATCTTTGCCCTCGCTTAACTAATTAAAACAATGAGAATTAGCAACAACAACAATCACATCTATAATAATCTTGCCTAATCATGACATGAAAGTTATGCCAATACATATTTAAACCTTTATATTCTTTCATTTTTATTTATACTTCGATTCTTCTCCGCGATTACTGAAGTCTACTAATGATAAGCTTTGAAGGAATTCTTCAAATTCCCTGAGCTGCACGCGAGCTCGCAAGCCACTTTCCGCAGAGTTTAGTTTTGTCTTTTGCACCAATTTTAACACCTCCAATCTGTTTAGAAAAAAGTAAGGTTAAAATCAGCAATTAACACATAAATTTGTGGATAGGCCTAAATGTATACAGAATGCATTTTCCTATCCATGTGTTATTTGCCATCTAAAAGCGCTTATATCTAGGTTATATTTAAATATATCGAAAATGTAGAGCATTCCGACTTAAATCAAACAAAATAATCCGAGACCCATGCACTGCATAACTTAAATGGGTAGATGTGTGCGAGAGTGGAATGTCAAGCATCTAGAAAATTTCATAATTTAGGCACTACGCATTACATATAATTAGGCACTACATTCTATATTTAATAGAACTGCGCAGTGCATTCAACGCTGCATTTCTGGCATGTGAACTTCTCTATAAAGTTGCATTTCTCAACCTGGGCGCATAAAGTGACAGGAACACCAGCATTCATTGTGCCTCCTTCAGGAATGCATTTTCCTTCACCGTCAATTGCAACTGTATCAACTCCTACCTGCCATGTGCACGTTGGAACAAAAGTTTGGCAGTTTTCTGGGGATTCTTCATAGAAGGCTTCAGTTGCCGTTCCTACAATGCCAAAGGTTAAAGACAAAGCAGAAAGCCCTAAGGCTGTATATGCAAGTAAACCTTTCTCAGCTAAAGTAGTAGTAATAAATCCTATAGCTTCTGTTATTCCTTGTGTAAATAAAGTTGTCCATAGTCCTGAAAAAATAATTGAGAACAATATTACCGATACAATTAACAAACCCAAGCTTACAAAACAAGTTCCACTAGGCTCAAAAACTTGCCTTGCAACAACCTTTTTTAGCCTTTGGCTCTCGCAAAATACTGGTGTGAAATCTGTGAAACCTAGTATAAACGCAAATACATTTCTGTTTGCTCTGTCCTCAAATGATGGAATCGGCACCCAAAAGCCATTTTTGCCTTGTAATATGCCAACACCTCTTGCATCTTTGCCTTGAGGGTCATCATAATAAAGCGTTAGTTTCTGGATTTTATTGAAAAGCAAGCCACTTGGCTCAAAGCTATAAACAGAATTGTCTAAAACATAGGTTAAGTCTTCTCTTCTTTTTATTTCCTTGTTTTCTTTTTCCACAGGAACATTTTTTGTAATAACACTAGGTGGATATGATTGTTGTACTATGATTGAAGGCACGTCCTGGCCATTAAGCACAATGGTAGTACCTGCTGAAATGTCAAGCTGTGCTTTTTTGTCAACTGAAAATATTGTGTAAGGGAGGAATGTAGGATTAGTTGAGCTTCTATTCTGCAAATCCGTTAATCTTTTTAGCTCTGACCTGCCCAGCTTTGCTGCAAAATTAAAAGCATAATTTTGATTTTCAGATGTAATTGATTTTTTGTCAGTTACAGTAAATACCATAATGTCTGTTTCAGGATTTTTATAGCTGATATCAAAATCCAGGTTTCTCAAGTAATCAAGTTTTTTTAAGGGGTTCTTGACATCAAAGTCAGCCTCAAAAGTTTTTTCGTTAGTTTCAGTCGCTGCCTCGAATACTGCGCGGTACCTTATGTCAAATGTGTTAAAGAATTCTGAAAACTCTTTGGTGAAATCTTCTTTGCTCAGCTTTATAGGATAAATAACCTTTACACTGACATCGCTGCTTCCGAATTCCATAAATGTTGAATGCTGTCCTCTATCAACTGCAAATCCAAGCTCTGTTATCTTCCCTTCATCAACGCATGCAGGCACTTTTGAATTAATGTATTTAATTAATCTTTGCTGGGTTTGGTTTAGAAAAGGTTGTATATTGACTTGGTCAAGATGCCAGTAACTCATGCCTCTGAAGTTAATAAGCTTAGGCACATCCAAATAGCCTCCGGTTTGGCCAAGCTTCTGCAAGCCTTCAGCTGTTGTCTTTCTTATGCAGTCATTAACAAACTTTTCAACCTCTTCAGCCTGCAAAGTCAATGCAGCTTTTTCAGCCTCTGTCTTAACTATTGATGTTTTTATTTTATTGTAGATAAAAAGCCCTGCAATAGAGGCGATAAGCAAGACTAATCCCACGATTAAAAAAAATGATGTTTGGGCTTTATTTTCAAATTGCTTTCTTTTGCATATGTTCTGCCTGTTCCTGAAAATGCGCATTTTGTCAAATTTTATCAATTGCCTTTTAATATTTTTATTCTTGAGGCGTTGCTTGCTGGTTTAATTCATTAAGCTGTTTTAATGATTCGCATGACTGCCTTAAATGCTTATTGGTTATTTTGTCGCAAACAGAGTAATCTTTGTTGTCCAAGACAAAAGTCATGTAGCAAGAGTCTTTCCTGCTGTCTATGGATATGGCTTCGCAAAGCGAATTGTCATTGATTGATTTTGCAATATTTGAATAGCACAAATCCCTTATTCTCAAATTGCTGATCTGGCTGCAGTAATTCTTGTTGCGCTGCACCTCTCCAATGTTGCCAATGCAAATGTCCCTTAAGTCAGGCACATCAATTTGGTTGCATTGCTGCAATGCCTTGCCTGGCTCCACTTTTGCAATCTCCTTTATTTCTTCCAGCCTTTCAGTTGATATCAATGCCGGCAGTTCTTCGCTCTTTTTGCAGTCTGCAGCGCATGTTTCCTGCTCTTCGCAAATATTGTTGCCGCAGCAAGGCACAATTGGTTTGTTTATACATTCATCATCTTCTAAAATGTCATCAGTGCATGGATTGTTGTCATTGCATTCCAAAGCTTGCTTTTCGCATGGTTTGCAAATTCCTCCGCAATCAATTCCTTCTTCATTTTGGTTTTTTATCCCGTCAAAGCATGTTTCTTTTTTCTCAGCAATAACTTTTATTGGCAATGTTGCAACTGCTTTTTTATTGTCGTATTCTACAATTGCCCTTAAGATGTAGTCTCCTGCCTTAATGTCTTCTGGCAATAAAATCCTTGTTTGGGTTGAGCCAAATGTCTCAATAGCCCTTGTTTCAATTTTTTGCGTTATAACCTTGTTTGTGATAGGCTCTATAATTTCCTGCTTGATGACAACATCATATCTTTTTGCAGAACCCAAATTTGAAAGTTCCTTTAGAAAAACAATGCTTTCTCCTGGCTCAACGGTTGTTGCAATAGGCTCAAGGTTCAAGTCAAGTAATTTAGAAGTAGTTTGTAATGGTTTATAATATAAAAATAAAAAAATTCCCATTAAAAAAACAAAAATTAAAACAATAACGAAAACTGTTGTATTTGATAAGTGTATTTCATGTCTGATTGTTGGCTTGTATATAGAATTGACAGCATCATCAATTTCCTTGTTATTGTAGCCGTACTTTAGCAAAACATTTCTTATTGCAGAAATATCGTAGCCTTTTTGCAATAGGCTTTTGATGTAATCTGACAGCCTCTTTTTTACCATTATACATTCTATTTTGCTAGATTATATTTAAAGTTATTGTTGTTTAATTTTTTAAATTATTTATATAAGATTTCCTACTTTTATCCCTTATTTATTCTTAATTTATGCTAAATAATGTATTATTTTTCTTAATTTTATACTTTATTTATACTATCTTTTGTATAAACATTAAAATTTTATAATAGTAAGCTTTAAATAGTAATACTTAAATTAGGCTATATAATGTATATATCAAGATTAAAATGAGTATTCAAATAAGGATTACAGTATCAAAAGAAATCAATGATTTGCTAGAAAGGGTTTCTAAAAAGCTTGGCAAAAAGAAATCAATGCTAGCTCGAGAACTAATGGAGCAGAAAATGTATGACTTGGAATTAATACAAAAGGAGTTGAAAGATTTGGATGAAAAGGGTTGATAAAAATAATTCAAATCAAAAAATGAAAAATAAAAAATCTCAGACAACAATCTTCATGATAATTGGCATGCTTATTGTCATAGGAGGAGTTATCTTTTTTTACTCAACGCAAAAAGTCCAGAAAGGCATTGAGCCTGAAATAAAGATTATTCAGGAGCAAATCCCAACTCAATTCGACCCAATAAAAGAATACGTCAATAACTGTGTATATTCCCTTGGTGTTGAAGGATTAAAAATCATAGGCAATCAAGGAGGCTATACAAGCTTTACAGACAAAAATCTGAACAAAGAATCATTTATAATAACTGAAAATCCAACAGAAAGCGATGCTGTTTCATTCACAAAAGACTCTGACTTAAAAATTCCTTACTGGTGGTATTTGAAATCAGCTAATAATTGCAAGAATGATTGCAAGTTTGCCTCCAAAAGACCTAATTTAAGGCACACAGAAAACTCAATTGAAAAGCAACTAGAAAGATATGTTGATTCAAAGTTCAAGGAATGCCTGAACAATTTTGAGCCTTTCATTGAGCAGGGCTTCAAGGTAAGCGAACTGGGAAAAATAAAGACTGATGTAACTATTGCCACAAACGATGTTGTTGTATTAGTAGAGTACCCATTGAATGTAGAAAGGCAAGACACAAAATCAAAAATAAGCCAGTTTCTTGTAAGAATTCCTGTTAATCTTGACAAGCTCTATGAATTAGCCACAAAAATAACAAATCTTGAGATAAAGCACAGGTACTTGGAAAAGCATATCCTGAATTTGCTGGTTGCGTTTTCCGGCGTAAGCAAGGAGAACTTGCCTCCAATGTCAGATATGCAGTTCAAATTTGGCTCCACAACAAGCTGGCAGAAAAGCGACATCAAAAACAGGATAACAGGCTTGCTTGTTTCTTACATTCCATTGTTTCAGGTGGATGGAACTTACAATTATGAAAGAAATTTGTTTGATTCTGAGCTTAAGCAAAGGCTTTATGATTCAACAATAATTCCTGTTGCAAACAGCTCTTTCAGGGATTTGTCAGCTTACTTCACATATCTTGATTTCTGGCCAGCATACTTTGACTTGAACTGCAAAGGAGAAAGATGTGTGCCAAGTTCAGCAAACAGCTTAATTTCATTTTTTGGAATACAAGAATACAAATTTGCTTATGATTTGTCATTTCCTGTTTTGGTTGAATTAAATGATCCATTTGCGTTAAATGGCCAGGGCTACAGCTTTAACTTCTTTCTGGAAGGAAACATAAGAAACAATAAGCAAATGCCTGTTGATTTTGCTCCATTAGAAAGGGCAGCCTTGTCTGAAAGCTCATTGCTTTGCGATACAAGAACAAGCGGTGACATAACAGTTAATGTTGTAAATGCAGCAACCAAAAAACCTGTTGGCGATGCTCAAATTCTTTATACAATTATTGATGAAAGCTGCTTTATAGGCTCAACTAACGAAAATGGACTTTTAACAGATAAATTCCCAATTGGCGTTGGTGGAGTTGTAAACATAATTAAGGACGGCTATATTGGAAAGGCAGTTGATTTTGATCCAAGGCTAAATAAAGGTGATAACTTAAAAGTTGAAATTAACCCAACTTACACAAAAAAGCTTATTGTCAAAAAGAAAAATGTTGTTAAAACTTCACAAGGATGGCAGTTTGTAAATACACCAGTTGACTTAAGCAATAAAGAATCTGCTACAATTACCTTAACTAGAGTCAATGAAGAAGGTGAGCTTGACTTTTCTTCTATTGCTAATTATGAGGGTGGAAAAGAAACAGAAATAGAATTAGTTTCTGGTAATTATACAGCTGATATTCAATTAGTGCTTGATGAAAGAATTGTGATTCCTGAAAGACAAAAATGTGTTAAAAAGGATATTTTTGGCAACAAAGAATGCTTTACAATTCCCAAAGTTGATTTTGGTGAAAGAGCAACACCTGGCAGTGAAAGGTTTCCAGAAGGTGGGCTTAAACTGAATTTCACAATAAACTCTAACGAACTTGAAAACCATAATACAATTGTTCTGTATGTTGTGAGCATTGACATTACAAGTGTGCCTGAGCAAGAAAGAGTAATTGAGGATATTGAACAGCTTGGCAAAATTGAGGAATACTCTAGCATATACCAATTGGCTTTGCAGCCAACATTCCAGTAATATCGGAAATTGAAAATTTCCGGGATTGATCAAAAATTGATAATTTTTGACAAGATGAACATAATAAAAATTGCATTGTTGTTGAAAAAGAAATTTTCAGAATTTTATGATATAAAGCAA